>Ga0190284_1000051_pt1 | contig 96951 bp, 77 predicted proteins | sample 48691812_MG_FD_161668 | JGI IMG/M metagenome (GOLD analysis project Ga0190284, IMG submission 161668) | Hydrothermal vent microbial mat bacterial communities from Southern Trench, Guaymas Basin, Mexico - 4869-18-1-2_MG | ecosystem: Environmental > Aquatic > Marine > Hydrothermal vents >... | reverse complement strand
GCGGCTCCTTTTTGAAGAACTACCGTTCGAGCGCGAAAAAAAAGTTCTAACACCGGACAAGATACATCAAAAGCGCGGATCATACCACCGTTCTAACGCGCAAAAAAACTCGCCCGTCAGAGCTGCCAAGAGGGTGACGCATGCGTAGCCCCTACGGACGGGACCCACGACTTTGCGGACATTTTCATACTTCGTTGTGCCCGGCGCCCGGCCGGGCATGTAGGTTTCTATGAAAGTCTCGTGAAAAAACCACCCATTTCCGGGTCAACGTATGGGGAGGTTTGGAGGGGAGATGAGTCTCCCCTCCAAGGTCGTGCGCAGCGTGCGCGCTCTTGAACGATCCCGTCCGAGGCGAAGCCACGGACCAGTAAAGAACGGAAAAGACTTTCATGCTTCGTTGTGCCTGTAAATTCAGGCATGTAGGTTTCTATGAAAGTCCCGTGGAAGAGCCACCCCTTTCCGGGCACACGTATGGGGTGGTTTGGAGGGGAGCCACTCCGCGTGGGGCGATTGAGCGGGCCCCGGACAGCTTACGTGACATGACAGCTGTCGGTAGCATGACGTTGAAATGCCGGCCCGGCTAGGGCCTCCCCTCCAAGTCCATGCGCAGAGTGCGCGCTCTTCGCGTACCCTGTCCGAGGCGAAGCCACGGACCAGTGAACAACGGTAGGGACTTTCGTAGTTCGTTGTGCCTTTGTCTCTAGGCATGTAAGTTGGTATCAGAACAACATGAAGCCTCGACCTGGAACCGGATCTCCGGAACAGGCCGAGGCTACACGATAATCTTCTATGAAAACCAGCTCCGGACACGGATCAGACGCCGCCGGCCAGAGCAACCTTTGTTCGGGCCAGTTGCAGCCTTTTTGAAACCCTTTCGGCCCCGGCCGGATCCGCTGTGGAATCCAGGGCCCCGAGCTGCTCTTCCAGCTCGGCCAGATCGGATTGCGCCTCGGAAAGGTCTATTTCCTCAGCCCTGACAGCCTCCTCCACCAGGATGCTCACGGAATCCTTGAGCACCTCGCAGAAGCCGCTCGCGACCGCAAACTTGATGAATTTGCCGTCTTCCAGGTAGGAAAAGACCCCGGGTTTGATAAAGGTGAGCATGGGTGTATGCCCTATGAGGACTCCGAACTCACCCATGATCCCCGGAGCGATTATTTCTTCCACTTCCTTGTCGAGGGCAAGCCCGGCAGGGGTCACCACCTCGACCTTGAATTTTTCAGACATCAAGCACTCCCAATCAAGCCGCGGCTTTTGCCAGCTTTTCGGCCTTCTCTCTCACTTCATCCAGATTGCCCTGCATATAGAAGGCCTGCTCGGGAAGATCGTCCAGGTTTCCTTGGACGATTTCCTTGAAGCCCGCGACAGTATCTTCGATCTTGACATATTTGCCTGCCGCTCCGGTGAACTCCTGGGCCACAAAGAAAGGCTGAGACAGAAATCGCTGAATCTTGCGCGCTCTGGCAACCGCCAGCTTGTCATCCTCGGACAGCTCATCCATTCCGAGAATCGCAATAATGTCCTGAAGGTCTTTGTACTTCTGGAGGACAAGCTGCACAGATCGGGCAACCTCATAATGGTCTTCACCGATTACGCGCGGATCGAGGATTCTCGATGTGGAGTCGAGCGGGTCAACAGCCGGGTAAATACCAAGCTCGGCCACCTGCCGTGAGAGCACCACTGTCCCGTCAAGGTGAGCAAAGGTGGTCGCGGGCGCGGGGTCTGTAAGGTCGTCCGCGGGCACATAGATGCACTCGACCGCGGTGATGGACCCGTTCTTCGTTGAGCAAATGCGTTCCTGAAGTTCACCCATGTCGGTGCCCAAGGTAGGCTGATAACCGACCGCGGACGGCATTCGCCCGAGAAGCGCGGAGACCTCGGAGCCTGCCTGGGTAAAACGGAAGATGTTGTCGATGAAGAGCATGACGTCCATCTGCTTGACATCACGGAAATATTCCGCAACGGTCAGGGCCGTCAGAGCAACTCTGGCACGGGCTCCGGGGGGCTCGTTCATCTGGCCGTAAATCAGCGCTGCTCGATCCAGGACTCGTTCACCTTCGGGTTTTTCCATCCCGGGGAGCACGCCGCCCATTTCCAGATAGAGGTCGTTCCCCTCGCGAGATCGTTCACCGACACCCGCGAACACGGAAGTTCCTCCGAACTGCTTGGCGATATTGTTGATAATCTCCATCATGAAGACGGTCTTACCAACACCGGCGCCGCCGAAGAATCCGATCTTGCCGCCCCGCATAAACGGAGCGATCAGGTCGACCACCTTAATCCCTGTTTCCTGAACGGCAATCTCGGTTACCTGTTCGTCAAACGCGGGGGCCGGCTTGTGAATGGGGAGTATTTCTTCCCCTTTCACCTCTCCCATCTCGTCCACCGGTCGGCCTACCACGTTAATGATGCGTCCCAGGACTCCTTGGCCCACCGGAACAGAGATAGGCTGACCCATGTCTCTCACGGACATGCCTCGAACCAGGCCGTCGGTAGTATCCATCGCGATTGTCCGAACCACGTTGTCGCCGAGATGCTGAGCTACTTCGACCACAAGATTGTCAGGCTCGTCGTTGATGGCCGGGTTGGTGATATACAAACCGTTGAATATTGCCGGAAGACTCTCTTCCGGAAAGGCCACGTCAACAACGGGCCCGATGACCTGAACGACTTTTCCTTCTGCCATCTTCGGTTATCCTCCTGAAACCATCTCAAATCGGTATTCTATCGATCTCGTTTGTCGCCGAAGGCTTTGGATCAGCCCTTCAGCGCCTCTGCGCCGCCCACTATTTCCATCAGCTCCGTGGTAATCGATTCCTGACGCAACCTGTTGTGTTTCAGGGTCAGCTTTTGAATCATTTCACCTGCGTTGGTAGTGGCCGCTTCCATTGCGGTCATGCGAGCCCCGTGCTCGGCGGCTACCGAGTCGAGGAGGCCCGTGAAGATTTGAACCTTCACGTAAGTGGGCAGAATATCGTCGAGCAGCTCCTCTTCCGAGGGCTCATACAGATATTCCCTGTGACGCCCCTCATCCGGAGATTCCGGACTCACGGGCATGAGTTTGTTTAGAGTGAGTATCTGGATCACAGGTGACCGGAACCTGTTGTACAGGACGTAGACCTCTTCGTAATCGCCTGACGTGAACTTCTCAGCGGCCAGGTCACCGATCTGAACCGCAAGATCAAAGTCTACGTTATTCATGACGTTCACAAAGTTCCCAGCCATATTCACGCGCCGCCGCCGAAAATAGTCGTTTCCCTTGCGACCTACTGTGATCAGATCAACTTCAATGCCTTCACCGGCCTTTTCCTTGATGAACGTCTGAGTCCGCCGGTTGAGGTTGGTGTTGAACCCACCGCACAAACCGCGGTCGGCTGTTATCAGGATCAATAAGATCTTCTTCACATCTCTGACTTCCAACAGAGCATGGGCGCCGGGATTAGCGCGCGTGGCCAAGGAAAGGAGCACCTCTCGCATCTTGTCGCCGTACGGCCGCGCGGCGCCAATGGCTTCTTCAGCGCGGCGCAATTTGGCCGCTGCAACCATTTTCATGGCTTTGGTGATTTTCTGGGTATTCTTGACGCTGTCGATGCGCTTACGAATGTCCCGAAGGTTTGCCATATCGACCTCTATGAGTAAAAAGAGTTGCCTGGAGTCGTTTTCCTATTATCCACACCGATCTATCAGACCACTTACAGTTCCGGTGGTGTGAAGGTCCCCTTGAAATCGTCGAGGATCTTTTTCATCTTTTCTTCCAGCTCGCTGGAGATAGCCTTCTTTTCCGCCATCTCCGTCAGCACGTCCGGATGATTGGTCTCCAGGTGGGTCAATAACTGCTTCTCGTACTCGGCCAGGGCCCGAAGATCATATTCGTCAAGGTAGCCGTTGGTGCCTGCAAATATTATGGCTACCTGTTTCTCCATTGCCATGGGCACGTACTGGGCCTGTTTCAAGATTTCCACGAGTCGGGTGCCTCTGGCAAGCTGGGCCTGGGTTACTTTGTCCAGATCAGACCCAAACTGCGCAAATGCCTCCAATTCCCTGAACTGAGCCAGATCCAGGCGCAGTGAGCCTGCGACCTGCTTCATGGCCCTCACCTGAGCGTTGCCGCCGACTCGGGAGACGCTCAATCCGACGTTGACCGCCGGACGGACCCCCGAATAGAACAGGTCGGTCGAGAGAAATATCTGCCCGTCGGTAATTGAGATCACATTGGTGGGAATATAAGCGGAAACATCGCCCGCCTGTGTCTCGATAATCGGCAGGGCTGTGAGGCTTCCCCCTCCATGTGTCTCATTCATCTTGGCAGCGCGCTCCAACAGTCGTGAATGCAGGTAGAAAACGTCTCCCGGAAAAGCCTCTCGTCCGGGGGGCCTACGCAGGAGCAGTGAGAGCTGACGATACGCGGTAGCCTGCTTGCTCAAATCGTCGTAAATGAGCAAGGCGTGCTGCCCGCTGTCCCGGTAGTATTCGCCCATGGTAACGCCTGAGTACGGGGCGATGTACTGCATGGGAGCAGGATCCGAAGCAGTGGCTGACACGACCGTCGTATATTCCATTGCGCCGAACCGCTCAAGGGTCGCGACCACCTGGGCCACAGTGGAGCGTTTCTGGCCGACCGCGACGTAGATGCAATGCACGTCCGTGTCACGCTGATTTATAATTGTGTCGATTGCAATGGCTGTCTTGCCTGTCTGGCGGTCGCCGATGATCAACTCCCGCTGCCCGCGACCGATGGGAATCATGGAATCAATGGCCTTGATTCCGGTCTGAAGCGGATCCTTGACCGGTTCCCGCTTGATGATACCGGGGGCCACGATTTCCACCACACGAAATTCGTCGGTCTCGATGGGGCCCTTTCCATCGACGGGCAGGCCGATGGCGTCCACCACACGGCCGAGCATGGCATTGCCGACCGGGACCTGCACGATTCGGTTGGTCCTCTTGACGGTGTCTCCCTCTTTGATATGGACGTCTTCTCCGAAAATGGCCGCGCCCACATTGTCAGCCTCGAGGTTGAGGACCATAGCCATGATGTTGCCGGGGAATTCAAGGAGCTCGCCGGCCATGGCATTTTCAAGCCCGTGCACCCTGGCGATGCCGTCGCCGACGCTTAGCACGGTGCCTGTCTCACTCACTTCGACTTTCTTGTCGTAGTCCTTGATCTGTTGTTTGATAATGTCACTGATTTCTTCGGCTCTGATCTGCATTGTGCCTATCCCTTCAAGCTTTCCTTAAGCTGGTTGAGCTGGGTACGGATAGTCCCGTCAAAAACCATGTCCCCCACCTTGGCCAACAGGCCGCCCACAAGAGACGGCTCCACTGTTGGTGTCACCACGGCCTTTTTTCCGCTTATCTGTGAAAGCGCGTCCGTGACCCGCTTCAGGTCGTCATCAGCAATGGAAGTCGCGCTGACCACTTCCGCGCGTATTATGCCGTTGATCTCGTCCAACATTTCCTGGTAAGCGACCGCTATTCCAGGGAGTTGGTCTATCCGCTTGCGGTCGATGAGCAAATTGATGAAATTCGACACGATCGGGTCCGGTTTCATCTTGGCCAGGACCTGCCCGGCTATTGCTTTCTTGTCGTCAACCGTAAAAACCGGGTTGATGAGAATCTCTCGGAAATCCGTAGAGGTCTCCATTAGATCACACATAGTGGTAAGTGATTCTGCGTACGCGTCCAGAGCTTTGTTTTCCCGTCCAATGTCTACCAGCGCCTTTGCATAACGCCTTGCCAAAGTGGTGTCGATCACTTCATACCCCCGACCTTGTCAAGATAATCTTCTACGATCTTTTTGCGGTCTTGCTCGGTGATTTTCTCACTGATCAGGGACTCGGCCAGTTCCACCGCCAAGCCCACCGCTTCGTTCCGGAGTGATGTCTTGGCCTTGCGAACCTCCTGCTCAGCTGCGAGTTTCGCGGATTCTATTATCCCCACGGACATTCTCTCCGCGTTGGCAACCACCTTCTCGCTTTCCAAGCCCGAGGCCTTCTGGAGATCTTCACGCATTTTCTCCAGCTCTTGCTCCATGCCGGCCAGCTTCTTTTCGTACTCTTTGAGCTTGGCCTCGGCCTGAATTCGTTGTTCTCTGGCCTCATCCAGATCCCTACGGATCTGTTCCTTACGTTCAGAAAAGTAGTTTACCAACGGTTTCTTGAGGAAATAGATGAGAACACCGAAAAGAATCAACGAGTTGATGATTCGCCACCCGATCATGGTTGTGGTCCAGGTGGGTTCCTCACCGTGAGCACCGGATGCGAACGCTGCTGAAACAAAGAGCGACACCAGTGCAGGAGCGGCAATATAAACCATGGCACGAGCCTTCATGAGACGGGCCTCCCAAGGATTTTTTCCGCAATGGACTGAGCAAGGGGGGTCATTTCGGCCTTGAGGGTCGTGCGTGCTTCATCGGCTTCTTTCCGGATCGACTCCTTCATGTCCTCAAGTATCCTGCCGGCCTCTTCGCGGGCCTTTTCCAGGAGTCCGGCTTCTTTCTTCTTGGCCTCCTGCAACAGGGCGTTCTTTTCTTGAGCGGCTGTTTGTCGGGCCTTGCCAAGTTCCTCCTGATGCCTCGTCTCCTGTTCCTCCACCTGTTCCTCAAGCGCTCGGGTCTTATCCCGGTCCCCCTGGATACGGGCTTCCCGCTCGCTAAGCTTGGCCATGATGGGTTTGTACAGGATGGCGTTGAGAATCAGCAATAGGACCACAAAGTTGACAATCTGGATGAGCAGGGTGATGTTTATGTTAATCAATCGCGTTATCTCCCGGGTTCAGAAGGTTAACAAGACTCCGGCGTTCGCTCCTATAGTGGAACCCACCGGGCATCTACGTCCAACTAGCTGATCTTGCTTATAAATGATGCGATTTTGACCCATGTCAAAAATAAAACGAAATCTTAACATCACCCAACAGGGGTGTCAAGGTCTTTTTCCCTTCCGCGGTAAGCCTTCAGTTTCGCGGGGTGAAGGCTCTCTGTGACGATGTCATTGCGAGGATTGAACGGACAACTCAATCCTCATATTCACAGCGCAGAAGATTGCTTCGCTGCGCTCGCCATGACATTTTGAGAGAGCCCCCCGAATGACTGAATGGTTCCCCGCCTCTCGTCCCAATCGTCGCGGGGTCTATGATCCATCGAGCTTGGGCAGGGGCACTTCTTTGGGGGGGTCCGGGCCCATGTCGGCATCTTCTTCGTACGTGGGGGACCAGGCATGCGCGGAGATGGCTTCCAGGGGTTCATCTTCGTTTGCGGAGTCTTCTTCAGGCCCCAGCAGTGAGGGCACTTCCGCGGGGACGGAACTCATTCGGCAGTTGCCTTCAAAGATGACGCCTTCTTCCACGATCAGGCTGGGAGTACGGATACTGCCGTACACCTTGGCAGGGGGATAGAGTTCGATTCTTTCGGTAGCGTTGAGATCACCGTGAACTTCACCGGCGACCTTGAGCACATTGGAAAAGATCTGGGCATGAATTACGGATTCACCACCTACGACCAGTGTACCACGACTGATGATTTCGCCTTCGAAGTTCCCGTCCAGGTGCACCACGCCGGAGAACGCAAGCTTGCCGGTAAACTCGGTCTGGGAACCCAGAAACCCGCTCACCGCGTCATCTTTCTTTTTCCTGAATCTGGATCGGAACATGTCGCCTCCAGGGCCTACGGCCGGGGCGTACAAAATGGGACGCCCCTCGCTGGTTTGCAATTGCTTAGCACACCCCTTCCAGAAGTTCAACCAATAATTCAAGGAATTAACAATAGATGCGATCACCAGCGGTCGTTCCGTCTTCCAAGCCGAGACTCGATCAGTAAGAGAAACGCCTCATGCTCACGTTGACTATCAATGATACGGCCAGGAACGAGGCCAGAAGCGACGATCCTCCATAACTGAGGAAACTGAGCGGAACCCCCACCACCGGCAGAAGTCCCGTGACCATTCCCACATTTATGACCACATGCCAAAAAATCAGCGCGGTGGCGCCGAAGGCCAAAAGTGTGCCGAAATCTTCCCTGGCCTCACTGGTGACCGCCAGACCGCGAAGGAATAGACCGCAAAACAGGAGCAAAACCACCGAGCAGCCGACAAAGCCCCATTCCTCGGCAAGAATGGAAAATATGAAGTCCGTATGTTTTACCGGAAGAAACATCAGCTGGTTCTGCGTTCCCTGGAGAAAACCCTTTCCCGCAATTCCCCCGGACCCAATTGCAATCTGAGACTGAATGATGTGATATCCCGCTCCGAGAGGATCATAATCGGGATTCAGAAAGGTGAGGAGTCTCTTCTTCTGGTAGTCCACCAGGAAACGATCCCCTGTCAGGAGCAGTATGGGAATCGCTGCAAGGGCGAGGCCGCCGATCTTGAGCAATCCCCGGGTGTCCACCGCCGCGAAAAGAATCATGGACACACCCACCAAAAGAATGACCCCTGCTGTTCCCAGATCCGGCTGCACCAGCACCAACGCGGCCGGGAGCACGATCAACATCAGTGGACGAATCAAATCCAGCAAACCCGATATGCTCCCCGGCGGACGATCCTGGAAGTACTTCGCCAGAAATATCACCACCGCCACCTTGGCAAATTCCGATGGCTGTAGTCTCATGAATCCGATCTCAAACCACCTCCGTGATCCCGCGGTAACCTTGCCGAACCCCCACACGGCCAGCAAGGCCAACACCATGATCACATAGATCCAGACAGCCCAGTTTTCAAGCCAGTTATAATCGAAGAGCACGAATCCGGCCATCAACAACAAGCCCAAGCTACACCAGGTTATTTGCTTGATCACAAGTCTGCGGCCCATTTCCCCCATGGGGGTAGTCGCGCTGTAGATCAGGGCAATCCCGATTCCGGACAGAACTAGACAGATCAGCACTACGCGCCACTCGAAAAGCGCCGGCCGACTCCAAATCCATTTGCGTTCCAAAGGGGACATCTCGTGCCTACAGATATGCCTGTCCTCAAGACTTCTTTCCGACGCGTCGGCTTCACGTTTGCCGCAAGGCTATTCCTTGGGGTCGCCCGGGTCGGGCACGCCGTAGTATCGGCATATGATCTTCCGGGCGATCGGAGCGGCTACAGCTCCGCCGCCCCCACCATGCTCAACAATGACGACAACCGCTATCTTCATGGGCCGATCGTCCACGTAAGCAATGAAGATGGCGTGTGTGCGCTCGTGATAGGGAACCTTTTCCATCTTCAGGGCCCCCTCACGAAGCCGTATCACCTGGGACGTGCCTGTTTTTCCTGCCAAACTGATTCCCGGAATGCGGCTCTTCTTTCCGGTACCGTCATTCTCCGACACGACACCGATCATGGCGCGTCTGAGCAACGAGAGTTCACGTGGATTCAGCGGAATCTTCCAACGGACAACCGGAGAGTGATCAAAGATGAGGCTTCCGTCGTGTGAGATGATTCTGCGGACAAGGGCGGGCCGGAGCAGTTTGCCGCCGTTGGCCACGGCCACTGTCATCATCGCGAGTTGAATGGGAGAACAGACCAGGTAACCCTGCCCAATGGATACGGTGACTGTCTCTCCGTCTCTCCACGCCTCCCGGTAGGTGCGCAGCTTCCAGGCAGGGGTCGGGATCAGCCCCGGGAGTTCCTGCGGTAATCCCAGGCCGGTCGGCTTCCCCAAACCAAACAGTGACGCGTAACGGGCAATTCTATCAATCCCCAGCCTCAGGCCCAACTTGTAGAAGTATGTGTCGCAGGACTCAACGAGCGCTCCGTGAAGATCCACCTCTCCGTGACCCTTTCGTTTCCAGCAGCGGAAGGTCTGGCCTCCCAGCTGGAATTTACCTTCGCATGTGAATCTCTCATCAGGGTGGACCATGCCTTCCCCCAGCGCGGCAGCGGCGGTCACGACTTTGAAGGTGCTGGCCGGGGAATACACGCCACGGATGGATCTGTTTTCAAGGGGGTGAAGAGGATCGCTGTTGAGGTTTTTCCATTCATGTTCGGATATGGACGGCGCAAAAAGATTGAGGTCAAACCCCGGCTTGCTCACCATAGCAATAATCCGGCCGGTGTCCGGGTCCACGACGATCACAGAACCGGCGCGATAAATGAACGTTTTTTCAACAAATTTCTGAAAGGAAACATCTATAGTAAGAGTAACGTTTGCACCGGGGGTTGGGGACCGTCGGGTCAGGTCGGCCAATTGCCGACCCCTGGCATTTATTTCTATCTGCTCCCATCCTTCCACCCCTTTGAGTAGGACTTCGTATTCCTTCTCGATCCCTGCTTTGCCGATTCTGTCGCCCGGCCGATACCCCATCTGGGAGTACTTGAAAAGTTCCTTTGCCGAAATTTCTCCTACGGTGCCCACCACATGGCAGAGTGCTTCCCCGAACGGATACAAGCGGGTTGGTCTAGTCTCCAGAGTGACCCCTTTGAGCGAGGTTATCCGTGATTTGATAAGAGAGACCTGTTCAAGGCTCATGTTCTCCTTCAAAGGACAAGCCATGTACTTGGGTGACGATTTGCTGCGATGGATGAGTCTGCGCAGCTTTTCAGGCGCCAATCCAAGGACGTCCGAACTGGTTTCAATGATCTTCTCCGTATCGCCCATCTCACCGGGTATTACGGAAAACGTGAATCCGGGGCTGTTGTCGGCAAGCACCCTGCCTTGCGAATCCAAGATCCGACCTCTGGACGGTGAGAGACGAAGAAGCCGAATCCGATTCTCCCTGGCCTCTTTGACGTACGACTCTCCATGAATGAGTTGGAGGTGCCAAAGCCTGGCCACAAGAACCGCCAGAAACACAAGGACGACCACCAATGCGATCCTTGCTCTGGACTTATAATATCCGGCTGAAGTATCCGAGCGGTGAAAATTGAGCATGCGTAGAGAACTTTCCGATCGGCCCGCCTGACCGCGGGCGCTCAATACAATGACTTCGCACTACCGGTTATACTAACTATCACCCCTGATAAGGGACAACGAACTACGAAAATCTTGGGGCAGCTTGTCCGTGGCTTCGCCCCGGATGAGATAAGCGGTTCTATAAAAGCCTTAAGAATCCAGTCATCCTTGGAGGGGAGGCCCTAGCCGGGCCGGCATTTCAACGTCATGTTACCGACAGCTGTCATGTCACGCAAGCTGGCCGGGGCCCGCTCAATCGCCCCACGCGCAGTGGCTCCCCTCCAAACCACCCCATACGTAGACCCGCAAAGGGGTGGCTTTTTCCACGGGACTTTCATGCGATTCCGTTATTTCCCGGCGGTCCCTTACTCAGTCCTCACCCATGATCCGGGCTGAAGCCGGGTTCAGCCAGTCCAGCACGGGAAACACCGCCAAGCTCGCGAGCGCGGTGATAAGGGACTTTAGCACAATCCACGCGACCGCGCTCCATCCGAATTCTACAGGCCCGATCATCCATCTCATCAGAAGCGCTGCGGATCCTGCCGCCCAGACCCCCACGAGAACCATCGCGGCTCTGCCCTCGGGGACGTCGATCCGTACCGCTGCGTGAACATATGCCCCGACTACAAAAATGAAACTGTAGATGAGCGCAAAGAATCCTGTGGGAGATCCGGAAAAAACGTCCGTGAAGAGCCCGGCAATGAATACGCCGATCATTCCGACAGGAAAGCTTACTCTGAGGCTCGCCCATACTACGACAATCAGCACTAGATCCGGCTTATAGGCAGGGGAAATGAGAAAGCCCATCGTGGTAATCTGCAACCCAATGGCGACCGCGCTCACGATCATGAGAAACGCAACATTTGTCAACGCTCTCTCTCCAGCTCCGACCCAATGTCGAATCCCCCTCTGACTCCGAGCACCACCAGCACTTCCTCTACCTCAGAGAAGTCCACTGCAGGGATCACCACAGCCTCCAGGAAGAGCCCCTGTCCGCCGCGGTGCACCGATTTGACCGTTCCCACAGTAAGGCCTCGTGGAAAAATGCCGTCCAAACCCGAAGTGATGACCTCGTCCCCGGCTCTGATCCTCGATTTGAGTTTGATGTAACGAAGAGTGCACCCCTTATCCAGAGATCCGGTCAATACTCCTCTATCTCTTGTACGGGCCACCCGACAGTCAACGGACAGATCAGGGTCGGTGATGAGAAGAACCTGAGACATACTCCCGGAACTCTTGACCACTCTTCCCACCAGACCCTCGGCAACAGTGACCGACATATTCGTTAGAACTCCGTCATCCGATCCCCGATTGACAAGAAACGTTCGGTACCAGCCCACTGCGTCGTCACCGATGACCTGGGCGACCAACGAGGGGAACTCGTCGGTGGACTTGAGGTTCAACAGTTTCTTGAGACGGCGGTTCTCCCCGGCCTTGTTGAGCAAGACGCTTCGCTCTTGCCGCAACTGCCTGAGTTCTTCCTTAAGCCTCCGGTTCTGCTCCTGAACATGTATAAGGGCTACATAGCTTTGCCAAAAGCCTTTCGCGCTGGACTGGACGGCAAAGACGGCTTCCTGAAACGGTCGCGCCACTGTGTACGCGAACCGACTCAACGGACCTCCCGCGGGCCGGCCCAGAGACGCAAAGATAGTCACCAGGCCGATGGCCAGAAGGAACAAGGCAATGGCTATGTCACGTACGGATCGGGGCATGGCGATGGATTGGTGGTCTGTACCACAAGAGCGAGTTTTCCGGAAGAACGTTTCGCCGGACACTCTGTTTTACGGCTTCCCGGGGCATTGGATCTTGTCCGCGGTCAATCAGTTGGGCCGGCACGTGACGATGTCGCTGCAGCCCAACGTGTCGAACGCTTGTTCCGAAAACGAACCGACACGCCTGACCCGATAGACCGAGTGAGCGCGGTCCAGCCTGAGCCTGTTCCACCGAGCTATCTCATCAGAACGTCTCTGTAAACATCGAAATTTTCAAACACCTTGCCCGATCCGATGACCACTGTGGAAAGAGGGTCGTCAGTGACGATCACAGGAAGGGCAGTCTCGCGCCGTATCACTTCGTCCAGATTCCTGAGCAAGGAACCACCGCCGGTGAGGAATATGCCTTTGTCCACAATGTCGGCGGCCAATTCGGGAGGGGTTTGTTCCAGGGCCGTCCTGATGGTGTTCAGGATTGCGGCGACCGGTTCTGCGATGGCTTCGGTCACTTCCCCGGAACGGACGGCCACGACCTTGGGTATCCCCGCGATGAGGTCCCGACCTTTGACCTCGACCAGGTCATCCTCCTTATACGGACACGCGCTCCCGATAATCATCTTTATCATTTCTGCTGTTCGTTCACCGATCAGGAGCGAATATTTTTGCTTAATGTACCGGATTATGGACGTGTCAATCTTGTCTCCTGCAACCCGCAGCGACTTGGAATAGACTATGTCGGACATTGAGATGACGGCAACTTCGGTCGTGCCGCCGCCGATATCCACTATCATGTTGCTCGTGGGCTCGGTTATGGGAAGATTGGCCCCGATGGCCGCGGCTATGGGTTCCGCCACCAGGTAGACCTTTCTGGCGCCCGCGCTTTTGGCCGCGTCGCGCACCGCTCGCATCTCGACCTGAGTTATCCCGGAAGGAATGCACACGACTATGCGGGGCTTTACGAGAAACCGGCGGCGGTGCAGCTTGAAGATGAAGTGCTTGAGCATCGCCTCAGTGACCTCAAAATCAGCTATCACACCATCCTTCATAGGCCTTATGGCCTGAATCGTATCCGGAGTCCGTCCCAGCATCTTCTTGGCATCGGAGCCCACCGCGACTACCCGCGATCCGTGCCTCAGGTCGGTCTTTACCGCCACCACAGACGGTTCGGAGAGTACAACGCCTCTCCCGCGCACGTATACCAGGGTGTTGGCCGTGCCCAGATCGATGGCCATGTCGTTGGAAAAAGATCCGGTAATGAGGTCAAGCAGCATCTCAGACTTATCCCGTAACCGTTCACCGTAAACCGTACAAGGTCCCGGAATTACGCTTAGGGGAGGTTTGGGGGGGGGAGATGAGTCGCCCCGTCCATTCTCACCGGGCGTAGAACCTCTTCAAGTCCGGTGAACCATTACCTTATCCCACGGTTATCAACCGAAAATAGCGAAACACTTTGGGAATCTAGCAGAAGCGTCGGTGATGATCAAGAACTCATTGATCGCACGTCAAGCCGAGAGACATGCTCGGCGCAGAGCCTTGGAACCAGTCTTACGACTCTCGCTCTTCTTTTCCTTGGATCTTGGGTAACTCCAGTGTAATCATTCAGTTTCGGGGCCGGAAGGTCGGATCCGAACATGTCATTGCGGGCGTACCGAAGCAATTTCGTGCGCGCTGAATGTGGGATTGATTCGTCGTTTCACTTCTCGCAATGACACGCTGGACGAGAAGATCCGCCCCCTGAAACTGAAGCCTTGCGCTCCAGTTAGCCCCGGCATTGACAACTAAGTAAGGAATCCTTATGATTCCCCATCCAACTCCCGCATGGAAAAGGAGAAAATCGTGCTGGATCTGATGAGAAAACATGCCCGCTCATGGTTGATCAAGGTTCTCGTGGGTGGAATAATCATCGTCTTTGTCTTTTTGTATTCGACCGGTCCCGAGGACCAAACCAGCGATTATGCGGCTGAGGTAAACGGCGTAATAATCTCCAGCAATTTACTGGACAGCATGCACAGGGCCGAAGAGGAGAACATCAAGATGCGGTACCGGGGAAAGATCCCCTCCGGTCTAATTGAAAAAATGGACTTGAAGAAAAGGGTGCTCGGGAAGCTGATCGACCAGGTTCTCCTTCTCCAGGAGGCCGACCGCCTCGGGTTCTTTGTCACAAACGAGGACCTGATATACGACATCCGGAACGATCGTCGATTCTACCGCGGAGGGGTCTTTGACAAGAACATTTACATGGCCTACACCCGAGCCCTGAAACTGACCTCCGCCGGTTACGAAAAGGCCCGGCTACAGGAATTGCTCGAAGAACGCGTTCGAAGCCTCCTCACCGATGGGATCAAGTTTGATCCGCGCGAGATCAAGGAATTCTGGCACTTCCAGAATGACAAGCTGGTGCTGTCCATGTTGCTCCTCAAACCTGATCAGTTTGAGAAAAAGGTGTCCTTGGATGAGAAATCCCTGGAAGCATATTTCAAAAAGAATCAAAAGAAATACGAAATCCCTAGAGCCGTGGATCTGGAATACGTGACCTTTTCCTGGCGAGATCTCGAGAAGAAAATGAACACTACGCCGGAGGAGGCCCGGACCTACTTCGCCAACAATCCCAAGGAATTCATAGTGCCTGAGAAGATCAGGGCGCGCCACATCTTTCTGAATAAGCCGGAGGATTTCACGCGGGAAAAGATGGAAGAGGTCCGCAAGAAAATGGAAGCGATCCAGGCGCGGCTCAAGGCGGGTGAGGATTTCGCCAAACTGGCCAAAGAAGAGTCCCAGGATGAGGCCACAGCGCAGAAAGGCGGCGATCTCGGATTCATCGTCCGCAAAACCATGAACAGTGATTTCGAAAAAACCGCGTTTGATCTCGAGGAGGGAGAAATCTCTGACCCGGTACGCACCGACCGAGGCTACCATCTGATACGCGTGGATGAGAAGAAACCGGAAGAACAGATCGAATTCGATTCCGTCAAAGACGACATCATCAAGAAAATCAACACGCGCCTAGCACGAAGAAAGATCAACGAGGACGCGGACACTTTCTATGAGCAAGTGTATCGGGAAGAGGAGATTAAAGGGCCCGCAAAAGAGTCTGGTTTCGAGGTGAAAAAGGCGGAAGCGGTAACAGGCTCTGCCGGGCTCCCGGAATTGGGCGGCGATCCCAAGATCGTGGATGAGGTGTTCCAGTTGGAGACCGGCGAAATCTCCAAACTCATGCGCTCGGGCGACACATTCCTTGTCATCAAGCTATTGAAGAAAACAAAGGCTCGCCTGCCGGAGTTGGATGAGGTGCGTCCCACTGTTAAAAGGGACTGTGTAAAGCACCAGGCTACTGTCAAGGCAAGACAGAAGGCCGAGGAAATACTGGCCGCGCTGAAAAAGGATCCAGCGAACTATCAAGCACTGGTGGGGAACTTTGGCCTGCAGTGGGATAAGCTGGATCCGATCCCTCGCACTGCGGGATTGGTCCCGCGGTTGGGTGTCGCCCCGGAAGTGCCGGAAATGTTGGCCACGGTCTGTGAGGCCGCGCCGCTGTTTCCCAGTCCGGTTCCAGTCCCTGAAGGCATTGCGATCATTCGATTGGCGGAAATGGAGGCTGCAGGCGATGAGCAATTCGCCAAGGAAGCCAATAAATTCGAGACGTGGATCGTGAACGTCCGAACTACCGAGTACATCAATGGGTGGCTTAAACTCCTTAGAGAACGATCCGAAATCAAGGTGAACGAAAACATACTATGAAACGAGCGTCTCAATAATTGGGCCCCGATTTACGGTTTGGGGGCATATACTTGACTCCACCACATACTACATATTGTGGTCTTCCCAATGGGATCAATGCTATTGACCCAAACCCCTTCCCCCCAAGCGGAAACTCTTTCCATCATTCCAGAGCCTGCCCTGGACTCCGATCCGGGGAAAACCGGAATCCAGGTTCTTCATGATCTTCCGGACCCCGGCTTTCGCCGGGGTGACGAACAAGTTTCGTGGGTTTGGCCTTCTTAACTCCGCTACGGGAAGCATTCTATTCGCGCATACCACATGTTGTGGTTGGTGGAGTCAAGTGCATACCCCCATTACGGTTTTTTCTTGATCCAGTTTGGAAAACCGGAACTAAAGTGCTTGACACCGATATGGCTGGTTGCTAAGTATAGAGTGATGCGGGCATAGCTCAGCTGGTAGAGTGCAAGCTTCCCAAGCTTGATGTCGCGGGTTCGACCCCCGTTGCCCGCTCCAGTGAGTGGTAAAGGCCACCCGGGTTTACGTCCCGGGTTTTTTATTAATGAGCTTCTGAAAAACAGGGATGAAGCCCGTCGGTCCTTGGCCGGACAAATGATATGGAGAAAGACCTCGTTCCCACGCTCTGGGGATTGATAGAGCCGATAGTAGAGCCCGAGGGCATCGAACTAGTCGAATTGGAGTTTAGTCCCAAAGGCCCTCGATGGATGCTCAGGATCTATATCGACAGACCGACAGGAGTGACGCTGGAAGATTGCGCACTCGTCAGTCGTCAAGTGAGCGCTCTGTTGGACATCAAGGATCCGATTCAACATCCGTATCAGCTAGAGGTTTCTTCCCCGGGCATCAACAGGGTTCTCAGGAAAGACAAGGATTTCAACCTGTATTCCGGCTCTCCGGTCCACATCAGGACGCGGGAAAAGCAGGGTGGAAGAAAAAATTTCGGAGGAATTCTTAGAGGAATGGAAAACTCGAAGATTGTAATTGAGGTAGATGGAGACCTAGTGGAGATTTCGCCGGAAAACGTCGAAAAGGCCCGACTGGAAGCTCCGGAACACGATCTTTTCCACCGCAATTCGCGGCAAGGGACCGTGACCACGGGGGATTGACGATGGCACAGAATTTGAACCGCATGATCGATCAGGTGGCAAAAGAAAAAGGGATAGACAGGGACACGCTTGTGGAAGCCCTGGAAGCAGCCCTGGTTTCAGCGGCGAGGAAGAAGTACGGCATCAAGGTGGATCTTGAAGCCCAGTTCAGCGACGAATCCGGCGAAGTGGAGGTCTTCCTTTTCAAGGACGTGGTAGAAGAGGTAGATGACTCGTCGATAGAAATCGATCTGGATACTGCTCGCAACGAACTTGATCCCGAAGCGGAAATCGGCGACCAACTGGGTGTAAAGATGGAGGCCGAATCATTCGGTCGCATCGCCGCTCAGACGGCCAAACAGGTGATTATCCAGAAAGTGAAGGACGCGGAAAGGGAAAATATCTTCACGGAATATAGAGACCGCAAAGGGGACGTCATCACAGGAATGGTTCAGCGCATAGAGAAGCGAAACATCGTTGTGAACATGGGCCGCGCCGAAGCAATACTGCCATTCAGCGAACAAATTCCCCGGGAAAACTACCGGCAGGGCGACCGCCTCAGGGCCCTGATGCTGGATGTGAGAAGAACCCAGAAGGATCCTCAGATCATTCTTTCCCGTTCCAATCCTTCGTTCCTGGTGAAGCTGTTCGAGCAAGAGGTTCCCGAAATCGCCGAAGGAATCGTACGCATCATGTGCGCGGCGCGAGAGCCCGGTCAGCGGGCCAAGATCGGGGTCCGCTCTTCCGACGCGGATGTTGATCCGGTGGGCGCGTGCGTAGGAATGAAGGGGTCCAGGGTCCAGGCTGTGGTCCAGGAGCTCAGGGGGGAGAAGATTGACATCATTCCGTGGAATGATGACGCGGCCCATTTTGTCTGCAACGCGCTTCAACCCGCAGAGATCTCCAAAGTAATCATCGACCAGGACACCAGCACGATGGAAGTCATCGTGGCAGATGATCAGCTTTCGCTGGCTATCGGCAAGAGAGGTCAGAACGTCAGGCTGGCTGCCAAGCTTACCGGATGGAAAATCGACGTTAGAAGCGAGTCCAAAGAAGAGAAGATTACAGGCGAGTCCTTTCAGCGTCTCCTCGGGATAGACAGCATGGACGAAGAGACCGCAACAATACTGTTCGATAACGGGTACCGCAACCCCGAAGATATAGCTCGTGCGACCCTTGCCGAGCTTGCCAGCTTCATGGGCATCACTGAAGAAAGGGGCACGGCACTCTTGCAGGGCGCGCTTCGCTACCTAGCCAACCCTCCCGAGGAAGACGAGAAAGAAGACGAAGCAGTTGAGGAAACGGAAGCCGATGACACGGCATCAACGGAAGCGGAACCTGAAGACGCCCAACAAGCCGCAGACGAAACAGCGGAAGCTGCCGAGGAATTACCGGAAGACGATGAAGAGCCGGAGGCCGAACCCGAGACCGATGAGAACGCCGTAGCTCAGGAAACGGTTCAGACCCCGGTGGAGGAGGGAGCGGAAAGTCTGCAGCAGGCATGAAACGTGGCCACATACCGATCCGACAGTGCGTTGCGTGCCGTCGGCGGCGTCCCGCTGCTGAAATGATCCGCCTGACCGTTTGGAAAGATGAAGTTGTTGTTTCACCGACAGAAGAGAACAAGCCGGGAAGAGGATGTCACATCTGTCCCGATCAAGCCTGCTTAGACAGGGGCCTGAATATTGGACGCCTGGGACGGGCGCTCCGGAAGAAGGTCGTCAGAGTCCCCTCCAAAGGGGATCTATTGAAAGGGAGCGAACTCAAGGGGAAACTGGATGACCATGTTGACCGTTAGCGACCTAGCCAGAGACCTGAAGGTTAAGAACGAGGACCTGCTCAAGGAACTCACCACATTAGGTTTCGAAGTGGAAGGTCCTGAAAGCCCGTTGGAGACTGAGGACACCGCGGAGTTGCGGGCAAAGCTCGTGGAGGTCCTGCCTAAACGGGAGGTAATTGAGAAGCGCATCAAACCGACAGTAATTCGGCGCAGAGTGAAGAAAAAACCCGCCCTGGTCAAGGTTGAGGCAGAAGTCGAGAAAACAGACGCGGCCCAAGCAGAGCCTCGCGAAGAGCCCGCTGCCGAAAAGAAGGCGCCGGCCCCGGCAAAGGCAGCCGCCAAGGGACGTGCTACCAAGGCCAAGAAGCCGGTATCTGCTAAGATTATCGAGAAAGCCCCTGCGCCCGAAGTCCCCGAAAAGCCCCCTGCCCCTCCCAAAGCCAAAAAGACGAGTCAAAAGACTGCCGCGAAACCCGCGGCTACCGAGCAAGTGGTGGTGGAGACCCCAATCGCGGCTGAACCTCCGGGTGAGGTCGAGATCCCGGAAAAGGCGGCTGAAGAAGACAAGGCTCATCAAGAAAAGCCGGCGAAGAGGAAAAAGAAGAAAGAGAAAAAGATGCAGCCTGCTCAGATAATTGGGAGAGTGGAACTGAAAAAGGAGCCGCCGCCGGAACCACCTCAACCGCGGAGGCCGCATGTCGCGAGTCCTCCCAGACCTGCGCCGATCGGGGCCGGCCCGGATTTCCCCGGTCCATCGGTACCGCCGCCCGACGATGACAAAAGAAAGAAGAAAAAGAAAGACCGCAAGGGAAAGGACCACTCCGAGACCTCCGAAGAAAACAAAACAAAGGTTCGTCGGCGCAAGGAAGTGCTCCTTCGCAAAGACCTTTACGACCAATCGCCCCGATCCGGTCGGATGAGAGGCAGAAAGAAAAAGACCAGGCAGAGAAAGACCGAGGTAACCACCCCCAAGGCGAGCAAGCGTCGCGTTAAGATCCCCGAAGTTGTGCCGGTGTCCGTCCTGGCCCACAAGATGAGCGTGAAGGGCCCGGAGGTGATTCATCAGCTTCTCAACCTCGGGGTCACGGCTTCCATGAACGAAGGCGTTGATTACGATACCGCGTCAATAGTTGCCTCTGAATTTGGATACGAGGCCGAACCTGCGGTTACTTCGGAAGTGGATCTGCTCCCGATCCTGATAAGGGACACTGAGGAGAATCTGGTTCCTCGACCACCCGTTATCACGGTGATGGGTCACGTGGACCACGGCAAGACGTCGCTGCTCGATACCATAAGGTCAAGCCATGTGACGGACCAGGAGGCTGGAGGAATCACGCAGCATATAGGCGCGTACAAGCTGAAGCTGGACAAAGGGGAATTGGTTTTCCTCGATACTCCAGGTCATGAAGCCTTCACAACCATGAGGGCCCGGGGCGCCCAAGTTACCGACTTCGTAGTGCTGGTAGTGGCTGCCGACGACGGCGTAATGGACCAGACAAAGGAGGCCATTAACCACGCCAAGGCAGCCGAAGTACCCATCGTCGTGGCCGTCAACAAGATAGACAAGCCGGAAGCCGACCGTGACAAGACGATCCGTGAGCTGAGCGAATTCGGTCTCATCCCGGAGTCCTGGGGTGGAGACACGTTGTTCACTTACTTGAGCGCCAAAACAGGGGAAGGTGTTGATGAATTCCTCGATCTGATACTTCTGCAGGCAGAATTGATGGAACTCAAGGCGAACCCCAATAAGACGGCATCAGGGACCATTGTCGAAGCGCGGCTTGACAAAGGAAAAGGCGCGGTGGCCACTGTGCTCATCAGCGCAGGCACGCTCGAATTGGGCGATCCGTTTCTGACAGGCACTCACCACGGCAAGGTTCGTTCAATGGTGGACCACGAGGGTCGCCCGGTGAAGAAGGCACTGCCGGCGACACCGGTGGAGGTTCGGGGTTTCTCGGGTGTTCCTGAGGCCGGTGAGCAGTTCGTTGTAGTCAAGGAAGAGAAGGTAGCCCGACAAATCGGCAGTCAACGCCGGGAAAAACATAGACAACAGGAAATCTCGGAGACCGGTCCCGTGTCTCTGGAGGATCTGTTGGCCCGGATCCAGGAAGGCGAACCCCTGGAACTCAACGTCATCGTAAAGGGTGATGTTCACGGATCCGTGGAAGCCATCAACGAGGCCTTGCTCGGCATCCCCGCTGAGCAGATCAAGGTCAACATTGTTCATTCCGGCGTGGGGACAGTCACTGAGTCAGACGTGATGTTGGCAGGAACCACCGGTGCAATTATCATCGGTTTTAACGTCAGGCCCAATCCCCAGACCACTCAGATGGCGGAAGAAAAAAAGATCGACCTGCGCTTGTACTCAGTGATCTACGAGGTCATCAGCGATGTGCGAAAGGCCATGGAAGGCCTGTTGGCCCCGATCCAGAAGGAAGTGGTTGTGGGAAGAGCCGAAGTCCGCGAGACCTTCAGCGTATCCAGAATCGGAATCATTGCAGGCTGCCACGTTGCGTCCGGAAAGATCGAAAGATCCAACACGGTCCGGCTGCTGAGAGACGACGTGCCTGTGTATGAAGGGAAAATGGCTTCCATGAAACGTTTCCAGGATGACGTCAAGGAGGTCGTTGAAGGATTCGAATGCGGAATCGTCCTCGAAAATTACAAGGACATAAAGATTGGAGACGTGATCGAGGCCTTTGCCATCGAACAGGAGGCGGCCAAGCTGGAGTAGAGTTCCGGCAGTGAGGGAAGTGCAGGGTGATTGTCCGCGGATGGTCCGGGAGTCACTTCGCCGCATGCGTCCGATGCCTTTTTACCCCTGCGCTGGACCGTCCCGGACGCGGGAGATCGCATACGTTCAGGGACATAGCTCATGGTCGTGGGAGTCGGCTCCATAGAATTGATAATTCACGATTCTTCATCGCTAAAGTCCAAACGAAAGGTTCTCAAGAGTATCCTCGGCAGAGTCCGCAGCAAATTTGATCTGTCGATCGCAGAGGTCGGCTATCAGGACAAATGGCAACGCTGCGAACTGGGGTTTGCCGTTGTGTCCAATGACGGTGGGCACGCTCACCGAATGCTTGAGACTGTAGTCAACTATGTGGAACGTCTCCATCTAGCCGAAGTCATCGACTACCGGATCGAGATAGTTCACTACTAAGGGCTTGTCACGAAATGAGTCTGCCGGTGGCCGAAGGCGCATCGGGGCACGATGGCCGCCGGAGATTGGGCCAACCGCGCGGGCCAAGGAGGTAGGGGCTACGCATGCGTCGCCCTCTTGATTGCAAGGATGAAGTGCCTGTCAGTTGCAGGGGTTATTCTGTGACGGACCCTAAGTACGCCCTTTCCTAAACAAGGTAACGTATGAGTCACTTGCCAAAACAGTTCAGCGTCATTCCTGCGAAAGAACGCCATCCCGGCGCCTGCCGCGTTTTGCAGAAGCACCCCATGCTTGCTCGCAAGAATTGAAGGATGACACAAGAATACGCGACCGAACTTATGAACCGGAGTACCAAAGGGGACCGTGGGCTAGGCAGCACAATTGTCAATGAGCAATTTCAGAAAAGATCGTGTGGGCGAACTGATTCGGGAGGTGATCTCCGATTTGATCGTCCGAAAAATCAAAGACCCGCGAGTGCAGGGAGTCACTATCACGGAAGTCCGGATGGCGGGTGACCTGAAATCCGCCGCGGTGTACTTCGGCTGTCTGACGGACGGAAAGCACGACGTTCACGCAGAAGGTCTGGAAGCCGCATCAGGATTCATCCGGCGAGAGATTCGCCGTGAGGTTGACCTGAAGTATATCCCCCAGCTCACCTTCTTCTATGACACGTCCTTTGACAATTTCTCCCGCATAAACAAGATCCTTAAGGATCTGGAACCATCCGAGCCCGAGGATAATGTCTGAAATCACATCCATCCTGCAACGGGAGGATCGCTTCCTGGTGGTCACGCACGTCAATCCGGACGGCGACGCGATCGGTTCGCTGTTGGGCATGTTTCTAACCTTGTCCGAAAGGGGAAAGACGTGTAGTCCGATGTTGGGAGAGAATCTTCCGAAGTCGTACCATTTCCTCCCGGGAAAGGACAGTCTGATTACCTCCCCGGAGCAGCTCACCTATGAACCCGACTGGATCATCTGCCTGGATGTCGCGGAAAAGAAACGCATCTCCGGCGACATAGAGGTATTTCTCGACAAGGCTAAACTGATCAACATAGACCATCACCCCACCAACCCCTTGTTCGGCGATGTGAACCTGGTGAACAGTGAGGCTGCATCCACCGCTGAGATGGTGTACGAGGCGCTCACACTGGACGGTCAAGTCATCTCAGCCGACGCGGCAAAGTGTCTCTACACAGGGCTTGTAACGGACACGGGGTGCTTTCGTTACGGTTCCGTCACCTCTCACACATTTAGGGTTGCCGCCCAACTGCTCGATACGGGCTTCCAATCCTACGACGTGACTCGCCGGCTGTTTGAGGAGTTCCCCCTTCGTCGGTTTCAATTGGAAAAGCTGCTCTTGGACAGGATGGAGATCCTCCTGGACGGCCGACTGTCCATCAGCAGCCTCTATGGCGCCGACTTCACCGCGCTGGGAGCGGAACCCGCGGACAGTGAGGGCTTCGTCGGACGGCTGAAAGAGATCCAAGGCGTGGAAGTCAGCGTTCTGATCACCGCACTCTCCGATGGACTAACAAAGGCCAGCTTTCGCTCCCAAGGCGGACTGGACGTGGCTGCAATAGCCGCGGCTTTCGGAGGCGGCGGACATCACCGCGCATCGGGGCTAAGATCTACCCTACCGCCGGAAGCGCTCAAGGAAAAGATCATAGCCGCCATCAAGGAATCTCTTTGATACTGATTCACATTCAAACGAGTAACCTGTGGTCCGAAATAGGAGCGAGGGAAACGTCCCCACCCCCCCCTTTTAAAAAGGCTGCCCATTGCCCACACTTGACACCGTTGACACGGTGATTGGTCTGGAGTAGGACCGGCATCTTGCCGGTCATTCCGGCGCCGGGGGCAACTCCTCACGGTATCGAGCGTAGGGGCGACCAATGCGTCGCCCTCGTGGATAATGGGCCAGTCGCTACACCTAGACCCGCGAGGATTCGTCCGTCCTTTTGGAATATTACATCAATTCCACCATAAGACATGTTGACATTGACCCTATGGTTCCGGTATAATTGGCCAAACTATCGGTAGTTCCCTGGAAGAGGGCTAGGAGCCAAGATGTTTCGTCGACCAGCAATAGCCGTATTCATCGCAATCACCGCAGCCGCATACTGTTTGGCTGTCGATCCGTGCGCAGCCCAACCAGGAGCGCCCCAGGCCCCTGCGTCTGTCTCATGGTTTCCCCACGCCGAAGGCGCCACCATGTACATCAACAATTCCCCGTTCACCCGAATGAAGGGAGTGCACGGCCTACGAAACGGTCCTGAATATATCGGCTCAATATCTCAGCCTCTCTGGGGATGGGACGTGAACGGCTACTATCGAGGTCCCCAGAAGTCCCACCCTGATCCCGCGGATTGCCAGCTCCCCATTGGGCTCATATATCCTGTGAACGGACGCGCGCTGCCGCCTCCCCCTGCCCGCAAGGTGGTGGCCAAGGGCGCCCGGCGATTCCAGGGTCCCCGACGGCTCCACGTTCCCGTGAGAGGTCAACACCTGACAAGACGTCAGCGAAACACAGGTCAGATCCCGGTTCAGATTCTGGCGTCCAAGTCTCCCAGCCCAATGTACGCGGCTCCAAGGTACCCTGCCCGCATGTACGCGCCTCCCGCACGCCCGACGCGTGGATACGCGGCCTCCCCGTACACCGGTCCGGCCAGGGGGGTCAGGCAGAGGCCTAGATTTCCAGCTTATCCGCGGCCTCGATGAAACGGCTGCTCGTGGTCCCCAATGCCAACTATGGCGCTTCTCAAAAGTAATCACGGATTGACTCATTGGCGTGCCCCTTCTTTCTCGCTTCTTTCTCGCTTCTTTCTCGAAAGACCGTAGCCCTGAAGGGGCGTCAGAAAGTAGCCCGGCGATTCATCGCCGGGTAAGGGCCATTGCAGAACACCTGAGTCCCGAAGGGACGACAGAACCATTACGCGCTCGCTATCTGTCGTCCCTTCGGGACTCCCGGTGGGGAATGGATTGCGGACCCAGGGATGAATCCCTGGGCTATTATCTTTCGTCCCTTCGGGACTCCGAACCGGCTCGGGGCCGGAGTTTTCATACTATGGTGGTTCTCGTAATTGGTTTCGGATTCCTCCGAAACTTCTTCCTGATGGCGCAGGCTTTCCAGCCTGCGAATCCGTGAGGACTTTCGAGAACTGCTATATCACCCCTAATAAGGGACAACGAACTACGAAAATCTTGGGGTAGCTTGTCCGTGGCTTCGCCCCGGATGAGGTAAGCGGCTCTATAAATGCCTTAAGAATCCAGTCATCCTCGGTGTACCAGATCGAACCGGCGGGAGAAGGGCAAGTTGGGGTGATCGGGAGTCACCCGCACAGCGTATCCGTATAGACCGGCCTGGCTCAATGGCATCCGGCCTGAGAATACTACGTTACCGTCGGTGCGGTCCGCGGCCGGTTTCACTGTCAGTGGTGTCACGTGCCGATCCTTGAATTTCTCCCATATATCTATGGGGCCGTGCAGGAGTTCAACCCTGAGTTCTTCGGGCCCATGACCCGCTGTATCCAGAGTCACCAATACTTCCACTTCCTTGCCTTTGAGCGCGTTCGTTTCGTCGAGCACCTCAACACCCTTTATGGAGATGTTCTCCCAATCGAGTTCCATCTTCTTTTTCCAGGCGACCATTTCCCTGAGGACCCCGTGTCCGTCCTTTTGTAGCTCGTGGAACGAGCGAGCCGCGGGAACATACAGCTGCGCAACGTAGTCACAGACCATTCTATGGGAGTTGAACTTGGGGCAAATAGTGCGAATCGAACGTTTCATCATCCGAATCCACTCCCTGGGGAGGTCATCCGCGCTGCGCTCGTAGAAGATCGTCTTAACGCTCTCTTCCAGGATTTCGTAGAGGGCCTTGCTTTCCACATCATCCTGGTAATCGTGATTATCGTATTCCTCTCCCCAGCCGACAGCCCAACCGTTTTCCCCTCGGTAACCTTCGTCCCACCAACCGTCGAGCGTGCTGAGGTTGAGCGCGCCGTTGGCCGCGGCCTTCATTCCGTTCATACCGCAGGCCTCCATTGGACGACGAGACGAACTCAACCACACGTCCGCGCCCTGAAACATGTGGGCGGCCACATCGATATCGTAATCCTCGATGAACACCATGTGGGGCCCGAAGGGATCGGCATTTGTAAATTCAACGATTTCACGAATCAAGCCCTTGGCGTGCTCGTCGGCCGGATGCGCCTTACCCGCGAAGATGAACTGAACCGGGCGATCCGGATCCTGGACGATCTTGGCCAGACGTCCGGGATCCCTAAGAAGGAGTGTGGCCCGCTGGTAGTCTGTGAAGCGACTGACGCAACAAATGGTGAGGGCCTCGGGGTCCAGGGCGCTCCGGACGGATTCTGGTCCTCCATTGGGCGCCCCCCGCTCATTTAGCTGTTTATGCAGGCGTTTCCGAGCAAACGACACCAGCCGCATGCGACCTCTTTCGTGAGCGCGCCACAGTTCGGTGTCCGGGATCTGCTCGGCCCTCTGCCAGGTCTTTTCACTGTCCGGGTCCTCGGTCCAGCCGGGGCCCAAGTAGCGATCGTACAGCCTTATGAGGTCACGGGAAGTGTAGGATGGAATGTGAATGCCGTTGGTAATCGCGGAAATTGGGACGTCTTCCGGATCAGCGTGGGGCCACACGTCATTCCAGGTTACCTTGGCTACGCTCGCGTGTAGACGGCTGATCCCGGTGGATCGCGCGGCCATTCTGAGGCCCAGGACGGGCATCAGGAACCCTTCCGACGCGTCGGCTGGATGTACTCTTCCCAGCCCCATAAAAGTATCAGGAGCGATCTCAAGGGCTTGAACGACGTTTTTGAAGTACTTTGACATCAGGTGTCGCTCGAATCGATCGCTTCCATCCGGGCCAGGCCTGTGCAGCGTGAGGACTGTCTGGCTGGTCACCAGATCCGATGCCTCTTCCACAGACAGTCCCTCCGTTTCCACCAAACTCCGAATCCTCTCCAGGATCGTGAACGCCGCATGACCCTCATTGAGGTGAAAGACCGCGGGTTTAATACCGAGAGCCTCCAGCACACGAACTCCCCCAATCCCGAGAACCAGTTCCTGACGGAGGCGCATCTCCACATCCCCGCCATACAGCCTTGCCGTAGTTCTCCTGAGGCCGGCATCATTCTCGGGAACGTCGGCGTCGAGCAAGTAAAGAGGCGCCCTTCCCACATCCGCCCTCAGAACTCGGACCTTGACGGTCTCACCGCCCAGATCCACCGGGATGAGCAAGGGAGATCCCGTCTCATCGGTGATCTTCTCCAGGGGAAGTGTGTCAAGGTCAGTACGGGGATATAGCTCTTGTTGCCGACCGTCGGCCGTAAGCTTCTGGCGAAAGTAGCCTTCCTGATAAAGAAGTCCTACCCCGACCATCGGCAGGTTCAGGTCGCTGGCGGATTTCAAGTGGTCGCCGGCCTGGAGCCCCAGCCCCCCGGAGTAGAGCGGCAGGCATTCGGCCAACCCGAACTCCATAGAGAAGTAGGCGGTGACAAACTCCACGGGTTGTTCCAGCCGATGATCATATGATCCGGACCGCTCCATATACGCGCGGTAACGCTGATAGACGCGCTCGGAATGGGATTTGTACCCCTCATCTTCCCGAAGCGCCTCAAGCTCGTGGCGACTTAAACTCACCAGAACCTTCAGCGGGTTGTGATTGGAATCGTTCCAGAGCTGTTCGTCGAAATGGTCGAAGAGTTCCACAGCTTCAGCGTTCCACGAGAACCACAAATTCCCCGCTATTTCCCTCAGGTTCTTCAGACTTCCCTCCATTGGAGGGACCACGATGTATTTCCTTGCTGCCATGCCTACCTCTTTCTTGGCGCGGTTGATCTCATACCGCTTCGCCATTTAACAAGTAAAATCTCGGTAACCGTTCACCGCGAACCATACAAGCTCCCGGAATTACGTATGGGGGAGGTTTGGAGGGGGAGATGAGTCGCCCCCTCCATTCTCACCGGGCGCAGAACCGCTTCAAGCCCGGTGAACCATTACAAATCTCGTGGCCTATGATGGGGGATGCTCGTGGCAAACCCGGATTACAATGATATTCACGAAATGGTATCACATCAATGCGCGTTCAAACATGCGGCCTCCAGATAATGGTAAGCGTTCACCGCGACAAGCACAACTCCTTGAAACTACGTATGGGTAGGTTTGGAGGGGGTCAGGGGATTTTCCCGGTTCTACCGGATGCCCTGTCGATTGCACACCTTGACGCGGTAACGGTATCAGTAGTCGGTCCGATCCGCTTCCGACCGGGACCGACCGCAAGGCCGTCGCGGCCGCAGAAGCCGATCAAGAATTCCCGGTTGCTCTAACGTATCCTACGAGAATTGTTCAGGTCAACACCAATGGTTCGAGCATTGTGCGATTTGAATGTCCGAAAGAGTTGACTTCGCGGGCTCGGATGGGTAAGCATGTTAACGTATCCGGGGTTCGATACCGGTTCGAGCGAGAAAGAATTCGGCACAAGGGGATGGGGAACGCTACGGGCTGCCACGGTCACCCCTGGCGGTGGACCGCGAAGAGCCAGACGTCCCTGTCCGACAAAAACACAAAGAATCATGGGGTTTGAAGTGCATCAGATCCCGAAAGAAAAGGATTACCAATGGCCGGTTCTGAAATCTTGTCAGAAAAACTGATCCTGGCAGTCGATGACGAGGAAGATGTCCTGGACATCATTGAGGAAGAACTCACCGATGCTGCAAAAATCACCATCCACAGGGCCGCGACCTTCGAGAAAGCACAGCAGTACCTGGTGTCCTACACTTACGATCTGGTAATTCTGGACATCATGGGTGTGAGAGGATTCGACCTGCTCCGAATCGCCGACAACGCCGGCTTCCCCGTCGTCATGCTCACCGCGCACGCGTTCACGCCGGACGCGCTCAAGAAATCCATTGAACTGGGAGCACGCGCCTATTTGCCCAAGGACAAGCTCGGATCATTGGTCCCGTTTCTGGAAGACGTCCTGAAACTGAACTACAGTTCTGTCTGGCAGAAGGCCCTGGACGAGGTAGCCACCCTGTTCAACAGCAAGTTCGGATCGGACTGGCGAACGACCGAGGCGGACTTCTGGGGCGAGTTTGAAAAGAAACTGGAGGTGGAGGAAGCCGCGATCATCAAGTGACGCACTTTCTCGGCCTGGTTCCTGAATCACTCAGCATCTCGGAACATTGCCGTGGCCCCCAGAGCCGGCGAATGCCAATGCCCGGCGCCCGGGCGCGTCGCGGCCGGATTATGTGTTCGTGAACAGCCCGAGCCGCGCCCCCCGGCGCGTCTTGGTTCTGCTTGATCTGAATGCCCCGAGCGGTTGTCGACATGGCGGGGACCGCAGTTGAAACTCTCATGCTAAAGAATTCAGGCACAACGAAACATAAGAGTGTCGCAAAGTCATCGGGGCCCGAGCGTAGGGGCGACGCATGCGTCGCCCTCTTGGATAGTCGGTCTAAGCCGGTACCAGGGGGGGCCTTGCAGTGCATCCATTGTCTTAGGGCATTCACGTAATGGGCTTTGGCAAACACGCGCTGCCTCACATTGAGACGATAAACGTAACCGTTCAGCGTGAACCGTACAAGCTCCCGGAATTACGTATGGGGGAGGTTTGGAGGGGGAGATGAGTCTCCCCCTCCATTCTCACCGGGCGCAGAACCGCTTCAAGCCCGGTGAACGATCACCGACAAACTTGTAAGGAGCAACTTCATGAGCGACGTAGTAATAGTTTCAGCATGTCGTACAGCAATAGGTGAGTTCGGAGGCACTCTGAAGGACTCGCATGCCTCGAATATCGCCAGTGTCCCTATGAAGGCCGCGATTGAGCGGGCGGGAGTTCCTGTAGACACCATAGACGACGTGCGCTTCGGATGCTGTTTGAATCCTACCGATGCTATGAACGTGACGCGGATCGGCGCGTTGATGGCGGGAATTCCCGACTCCGTGCCCGCTGTCACCGTAAACCGTGTCTGCATCTCGGGAATGGAGGCCGCCCTGTCGGGCGCGGCAATGATCAAGACAGGAGCAGCCGATGTGGTACTGGCAGGTGGAGTGGAGCACATGTCAGGTGTGCCGTTCACATTGGAGAAGGCGCGCTGGGGTGTCAGAATGGGAAACGACACCATCACCGATGCGTTGACCACCGGGCTTCATTGCGGTTCACATATCCTGCCCTATCCTGATGATGGTCCCGTGGAATTCTTCAGAGGAAAGCCGTACATCATGGGTCACACCGCGGAGTTCGTAGCGCGAAAACTGGGCATATCACGGGAGGAACAGGACGAGGTGGCCCTGCGAAGCCACAACAACGTTGAGCGCGCAACCCACGACGGCTCTTTTGCCGACGAGATAATCCCCATGAGCATCCCCCAGAGGAAGGGCGAACCCAAGACATTCGACAAGGACGAGCACTTCAGACCCGGGCTGACAATGGATGCCCTGGCCAAACTGCGTCCAGCGTTCATTCCCAAAGACGGGACCATTACCGCGGGAAACTCCAGCGGCATAAACGACGGCGCGTGCGCCATGATACTGATGAGCGAAGAGAGGGCCAAGGCCGACGGCCTCACCCCGCTGGCTCGGATCAAGGCCCAGGGGATGGGGGCATGTCATCCCTCCATAATGGGCCTGAGCCCTGTTCCTGCTGTCAAGAGTCTGTTGGAGCGATCCGGTTACGCGCTTGGGGATTTCGACTTGATCGAACTCAACGAGGCATTTGCAGCGCAGTACCTTGGATGCGAAAAGGAGCTGGGTCTGAATCGCGAAATCACCAATGTCAATGGATCCGGTATCGGCCTGGGCCACCCTGTTGGGTGCACAGGCGCCAGACTTATGACCAGCCTCATCTACTCCCTGAAAAAACGGGGCAAGAGCCTGGGACTCGCCACCTTGTGCGGCGGCGGCGGCGTATCAATGGCATGCGTACTGGAAGTCGTCTAATTCCGGCTTACAGTAACTGTCAGTCATTCGGGGGCACGGGCCCGATGTCATTGCGACTCCGGGCTTGAACCGGAGGAAGCAATCTCCTGCGCGCCAAGTGTAGGGATTGCTTCGTCGTTTCACTCCTCGCAATGACACATGCGATGAGACGATCTCCCCCGCGAAACTGAAAGGCAACGGGCCGAGCGGGCCACTTCTTCACCTGACACCAGGCGAGGTGTCAGCCGGCTCCGGTACCCCTGGAAGGGATCTTCGTGGGGACAGGACCGGCAAGATGCCGGTCCTACTTGGGACGAATCGGGGCGCTTACGCCAAGGAACGGGACCCGCGGGCCATGATATCCGATGCGCTGGATATCGAGCCCATTACCAGTGGAATCCCATGGAACTCACAACATAGCTCATGGCCAACAGAATCACCGCGGCCACAGCCAATATTCCGAAAACCAGGTGTAGTCGCCGGCCCAGATCCTTCCACTTGTCTCCGTACGTTTCCAGTCCCTCGGACTTGCGATCCTGGAAAACGAACTCCTCCAAAAGAAACCAGGCTAGAATAATAAACAACAGAACAGTCAGGTATTTCATTTCATTTCCGGCTTGCGCGATACTCCTTGGATTATGGTGAAAATCGCGGACACTTTCAACCGGTTTTCCGCGGGGTTGTCAGGTCAAAGAAAAAAGAATACTCTTACCCCATGAAAATCAAGTTCTGGAAAATGCACGGAACCCTCAACGATTTTGTGGTGTTCCACGATTTGGCAGGCGAAGTAACTATGTCCCCGGGACAGGTTGCTCGAATATGCGACCGCCGGGCAGGTGTGGGTGGTGACGGCGTTATCGTGGTGAGGCCGTCGGACCGGGCCGACTTCTTCATGGACTACATCAACGCGGACGGCTCCCCGGCCGAAATGTGCGGCAACGGGATTCGTTGCCTCGCCAAGTATGTTTACGACTTGGGGCTCACTGAAAAGGATACCATGCTCGTGGAAACCCGGGCCGGTCTGAAGACTCTCGATCTGTTTCCGGGTCCTGACGGCAAAATTGAAAGAGCGCGCGTTGACATGGGACCACCCATTTTCGATCCCGAACAGATCCCGGTCAACCTGGAATCCAATGGCAGGCCCATACTCAATTACCCCATCGAGATCGAGGGCAGACTGTTCTCAGCTTCCATCCTGTCAATGGGAAACCCCCACTGCGTTATCCCGGTGGACCGCGACATTGATGATCTGCCCAAACGATTTGGACCCGCGATTCAGACCCTACCGCTGTTTCCTGCCCAAGCCAACGTTGAGTTCATACAGGTTCAGACCCCTCGACGACTGAAAATGCGGGTGCTGGAACGGGGCAGTGGAGAAACTCTGTCTTGCGGCACCGGCGCGTGCGCAGCCGCGGTGGCGGCTATACTTGGGGGGTTGGTGGAGAATTCCTTGACAGTGGAACTCCTTGGGGGAAACCTGGATATTGAGTGGAAAGATCATAATTCTTCAGTATTTATGGCCGGTCCCGTTACATTGGTGTTCGATGGGACGATAACCATTTGAATCTACACCTAAATCTGTCTTGACATAAGACTCGTTCCGGATTAGGTTGTGCCTTGTCAACGGATTTCGATCCGTTGTGAAACCACGTCTGGAAAAGGTTCGTCTCAATCGCCATGAATCTTGAATCACAGACCCTGTGTACCCGGCGTCGCGCCTGATTCCCGATGGAGAGTAAAAAAGAGAGATGAAAGTATCGAGATCTGAGGCTGGATTCACTGTAATTGAAATGTTGGCAGCGGTAGCCATTATGACTACCCTGTCAGTGATATATTTTCTGCTGGTCGGCTCTTACAGGGACCACCGACAGAGCGAGCTTGCCGCGAAGGTGCTGATGCAAGCGGCAGAGGAACAGGAGCAGTACTTTGCCAAGGAGCACCGATACTTTGACGCGGAAGTATCGGGGAACGGGGAAGACATTTTTCTTTCCACTCCCGGTGGGGGCAAGACTTTGGTACGCGTGCCTCCCAACGTGATCCTGAGTCTCAAGGCAAGGGGCAAAGACAAGACCGCGTTTGTGGGTCATGCCTTCTATGAGCGGAGCAAGTTTTTGCACAGGTATGACTCTCGAACAGGAAAGATGACCACCATTGGACGCGTCCAGGACGACACAGGATGAGATCGAGACTAATTGCCGGATATCGGCGACATGAGGTTTTATTTGTCGCCGCGCTCATTGGGGTGATCTTCGTGGCCGCGATGGCTGTGGTTGCATGGCTTCTGCGCACTTCCATAGTCCCCGCGCCATATGAAGCCCTGTCCAAGGCCGAGTTGAAAAACGTCTTCGCAACAGGATACCTACGCTTTCGCGAAGACGACGGCACCCCTTACCTGAAAGTGGAATTGCACAACGGAACCCTTTGGTGGATAAAAAGGATCGAGTTCGATTTTGACGGACATCATTACACGCTGCGAGACCCCGACGCATTTCGACCGCTAAGCTTCGGCGCGCTTCGGTGCATCCTGAAGAGGCCTCCCCCGCACAGGGGAAATGTTGAATACGATGTAAAAATACTCAGAGCTTTCGGATACCCACCTGCGCAGGATCGACGCAAACGCGGGTCAGAGAAGGCGGCCGGCGACACGGAATCCGCTGGCAAACGGAATTATGGTGACGCGCATTGAGATTCGGTGTTAAGATTACCCCCCTACGCCTCCCGTAAATGAGGGTGATGGGAGGGGCCCCGTGGTAGAACCCCTTCTCAATGGATGGCGCCACAGCTCCCTCGGGTTCCCACTTTGTCGTCTCGGTCCCGGGAACCGTGTCCGAGAGGGACAATTTGAGAGCTTAGCCGTAGCATGCTTCGGCAACCATATTTTCCGGAAAGCGAAACAGCACAATGAAACCTCAACCGGACATCACATCAGCCGATTTCAAAAACGCCCTGGATAAGGGCCGGCCGCCCAACGTGGCGCGTCTGTTCCCGAATTCACGGGCCCTCATAGTGAGCGGCAAAGTCATCGACCGGGCTCTCATCACCCGGGGCAGTGCAATGGCCATTGCCGCGAATGCCAGAAACTCCTTTGTGTGTCGCGGCGCGCTCAGGGCGGCGGCCAAGGCCAATGCCGCGATTATTATTGAGATTGCCAAATCCGAAGGGGGAGCCGCGGCCTATTGCCCGGTGAGCATGTGGAACCTGGCAATGCTCGTGGACACGATCTGTAATGAATTGGGGATTCAGGTTCCTGTAGCAGTGCATGCGGATCATTATGGGATCAAGGGCGACAAGGATGTGGAGATCGGAAAGACTGAAATCCCCAGCCTGTTCTACGCGGGAGTCACATCCATAGCTATTGACGCGTCCCATTTGCCCGATGACGAGAACCTGCTGGCCAGCCTTGAACTCAACCGGTACGTGCCTCCGTGGGCCGGTTATGAAACCGAGGTGGGGGAAATCAAAGGAAAGCTGGGACTTTCAACCCCGGACGAGGCGGCCTTTCTCGTTGGAGGCCTCAACGCGTATGATATCTTCCCCGACTGGATCGCGCTCAACAACGGCACCATGCACGGTATCGAAGCCGACGGCGCCGGGATACAGATTGGCTTGACCGCGCAAATGCACAAAACCATCGAGAAGTACAGTGTGTCGGGCGCGCAACACGGAACCTCCGGCAACAGCTTCGACAGGCTCAGATCAATTGCCACAGAGACCCGCACCACCAAGGCCAACGTAGCCACCGCGCTCCAGATGGTTTCATGGGGTGTGGAAGTGAATGAATACGGAAATGCCGTGCAGGACCAGGATGGGGCCTTCATAAAGTTGCCTGATGCCGGAGTCCCGGAACAGATCTGGGAAGAGATGGTCGCCTACGCGCAGGACAAAGGCTGGAAAGGCGGAGATTACAAGCGCTTGAATCTGCCGTTTGAGAACAGGCTCCTGGGGCTCCATCGGGATATACGGGAGCGGATGACTCAGGCGGTCGAGGATTTCGTGTACAACATGATCGTCAATGTATTCAATGCCGAGGATACTGCTCCGTTAGCCGTAGAGGCCATCCTAAAAGCGGAATCATACGACCTGGGCCCGAAAACCCGGCGCATGGAAGACCCCGAAGACTGGACCGAAGACAAAATACGTGAAAAGGCAAAAGCCCTCGGCACCGACAAAGGACCAGCAGGCGATTTCGAGGATTGAGACCGCTGCCACGCATTGAAAGACACAACGAAACATAATAATGCCGGCAAGGCACCGGAGCAAGGCATGGACATGGACCTGTTTCAAGCCATTTCAGATTCTGGTACGAGACGAAAGAACAACAGCAGAAGTATCTCGACACCATAAAGAGTGAAAACGAGAAGCGTGCTGAAAATATCAGGAACGAAAATCTGCGGCTCATCGACGAAATGGGACGGGGTATTGAGAGTCAGATCAGCCGCATGGCGGACGATCAGTCACGCTTCAGACGCGATGTTACAACCGAATTGAGCAGTGTTCGCCGGTGGTTCGCGTCGACAATACTCACAATAATTCTCACCGGAGTCGCCGGATTTGGCGGCGTCATATGGTCCATATGGGCCACGCGGCCTTGATCTGTCTCATACCAACTATCATCGCAAGAAAGCGACAACAAAGCATGAAAGTCCTTTCCGTTGTTCAGTGGTCCGTGGCTGCGCCTCGGACAGGGTACTCGAAGAGCGCGCACGCTGCGTATGGACTTGGAGGGGAGGCCCTAGCCGGGCAGGCATTTCAACGTCATGTTACCGACAGCTGTCATGTCACGTAAGCTGTCGGGGCCCGCTCAATCGCCCCACGCGCAGTGGCTCCCCTCCAAACCACCCCATACGTTGACCCGGAAAGGCGTGGTTCTTTCACGGGACTTTCATAGGAATGCGCGTTCAAACAAATGATAAAGAGCACTGGTGGGCAAGCCGGCAGTGGCACCCAAGAACCCGATCTCACTCTCTTGATTGCGCATTGGTATCAATCGTTCTCTACGTCAGGCCTATTTGTCCGGGACCAACGATATCTGACTTTCAGACGGCTCTTTCGCGGGAGCATCTTTTTCAGCGTCCTGCCCGATTGCCTCTGCGACCACACCACAACTGTATTCATAGTATTCAGGATCTATTTCATGGCCCACACAGGAGACTCCCAAGTCCACGCAGGCCAGGGCTGTGTTACCGAGCCCCATGAACGGGTCCATGACACGATCTACTCGTGAGAGACCGTGAACCTTGACACACATCTCGGCAAGACGAGGCGGAAAGCTCGCGGGATGGGGCCGCTCCCGGTTCCTGGACGTTATGGTCTTGTACGGAATGAACCAGGTGTTGCCGCGGCATCTGAGGTCTTTGCCGGTGGACTTCCAGCGTGCGATGTTGGACTTGTGCTTGTACGGAATCCCGACCGCCAGCCGGTCCAGTTTCACGTCACCGTGTTTGGTGAAGTGGAATATGTACTCATGCGCGTCGGAAACAAACCGCGGGCTGTTGATCGGTTTGATGTGACCAACGTTGATATCCTCGGACAACCGGTGATCGTCACCGTTTGCGGATTTGTCGATTGCAATGGATTTGATCCAATGGATGGTGTTCTGCAAGCATAGATGGTTGCGTACGCGCATGGCGCCCTCCATGGGGCCCCACGGATCGCTGGGCTTGCCGCTGATATTCAGGAACAGCGACCCCGAAGCGCTGAGCACGCGCTTCACACGGACAGCCCAATCCTCCAACCAGTTCAGATAGGAATTCCGGTCGATTCCGTCGTCGTACTTTCCGTACTTGATGTTGAGATTATACGGAGGCGAGGTGACGACCACGTCAATGCTCTCAGCGGGCATCCTGTCCATGCCTTCGAAACAGTCTTCAAGGTGAAGGGTGATTGCTGAATCGCTTCTCTTGAACACGTGCTTGGTCATCCGATTCCCTTTGGTCTCTTATACCGACTTATACGCCTTGGAAGGCGCACCCAAGTATGAAAATGGATGCAGTGCAAAGTCCACCGGGGGCCGTCCCTGTACGAGCATAGAAGAGGGCGACGCATGCGTAGCCCCTACGGCCGGGACCCGGCGCTGTACGGGCATTTTCATGCTTTGTTGTGCCTTTATGCGGTTGAACCGACCAAATCCCCCCTACCCCCTTTTTCAAAGGGGGGAATGACGGCATCCGTTCCGCTCACCGGTAGATCTCTCATGGCAACAGGTCACATGTTTGAAAGCGCGTCCCTATTAGCCGTCTACTCGCCCTTTTCCACGGCTGCTGCCTTTTCCTGAATCGCGTTTCTCTGTTCCTCACGGTATTGTCGGAGCTTCTCAGCCAAGGGGGGCTCAAACACTGCGAGCATCTCCACAGCGAACAACGCTGCGTTCTTGGCGCCGGCCGATCCCAGGCCCATGCAGGCCACCGGCACACCCCCGGGCATCTGAACCGTAGCGAGAAGCGCATCCAACCCGTTCAACGACGAAGAATCCATGGGCACTCCGATGATAGGCACAATGGTGTGAGCCGCCAGGAAGCCGGCAAGGTGAGCGGCCATGCCCGCGCCCGCTATGATCGACTTCCAGCCTTCTTGCTCAGCCCTCCGCGCCAACGCGGCCACCTTGTCCGGAGTGCGATGCGCGGATGCCACGGTCATGAGATAGGGAATGTTGAATCTCTCAAGGATCTCGGCGGCCTTTTTCATGGCCGGCAGATCCGAATCACTGCCCATTACGATTCCAACCTGAATAGGGAGCATGTTTCCTGCTTTCTACAATCAGTAACGCCCAGCCGACGGTCTTAAATTGATTCCAAATATCGCGTGATGGCCCCGTCGTATTCGTTGGTCAGCTTGAAGACCTTTCTTGCCAGGCGGAAATTGGTTTCCGGGGAGACCGATCCGCCCGATTCCTTCATCTCACTGATGATGGCCGGATAGTCTCCGGGATCTGTGACCACCGTCACAAAGGGGTAGTTCTTGGCAGCGGCTCTCAAGAGCGTGGGGCCGCCTATGTCAATGTTCTCAATGGCATCTTCCAGAGTGCAGTCCGGGTTGGAAACGGTTTTCTCGAACGCGTAAAGATTCACCACGACCATGTCAATGGGTTGTATGTTGTGTTCGTCCATGGCCTGCTGATGCTCAGCACGAGAACGTATTCCCAGTATGCCGCCGTGGATCTTGGGGTGCAGAGTTTTGACCCTTCCGTCGAGCATTTCAGGAAATCCGGTGAAATCGGAGACCTCCCTTATGTTCAACCCTGCTTGAGCCAAAACCTTGGCTGTGCCACCTGTGGAGAGGATTTCGACGCCGAACCCCGAGAGTGCCTTTCCCAGGTCCTCAACGCCCGCTTTGTCCGTCAAACTGATCAGCGCCCTTTGAATTTTGCTCATTTTCGCAACCTCTTTCTCATATTGTCCGTTCCGCGCCGCGTCTTCCCTGTCCGGGGCCGGCGCGTGTAATCCGGCGCCGAAACCGCGCTGCGGCCCGATCATCAGCGGAGTTTCACCTTGGGGATACCTTTGAACTTCTTGGCTTTTGCCTTTGCGATCGCTGCTTTTGCCTTTCGGCCAAGGTCTCCCTTGGGCTCCATCTTGGCGACCATATCGAGTTCTTTCAGGCCTTTCTTAACTTTGCCGCACGAGACGAGAACGAGTCCCAATTGGAGGTGCGCGGCCAAGTCGTCCGGGTCTATCTTCATGACTTTCCGGAAATACCCTTCGGCTTCGCCACATCGCTTCTGATCTTTTCGAATCATTCCGCATCGAAACAAGGGGTCCTTGAAAGAGGGATCTATTTGTATCGCCTTTTGATAATACTCGAGCGCCTTGGCATAGTCCTTCTTCTCTTCATAGCAGAAGGCCAAATTGTACAGCGTGTTAATGTTGTCCTCTTTGAGCAGGAGTGAATGCTGGTAGCTTCGTATGGCGTTGTCGATGTCCTTCTTGTTGAAATAGGCGACACCCAGGTTGTACTGCGCCTTCTCCGGAGTGGAGTATTTCGGGTCCTTGAGGCACAGTTCAAATTGCTCTACGGCCTCGTCATACATGGCTTTGACAAGATAAACAGTACCAAGGTTGTTTCGGGCCTCTGTGAGTTTCGGTTCCAGTTTCAGAGCAAGTTTGTACTGTTCGATAGCCCTGTCGTAAAGCCCCTTCTGCTGATAAGCCAAACCCAGCGCGTGTTCCACATCAGCATTCTTTTCGCTCAGCCTCCTGGCGGCAAGCAGTTCTCTGACAGCTTGGGGCGTCTTCCCTTGATTCAGGTAGTTTATTCCCGTCACGTAGTGGATCTGCATTTTCTTTTCGACCTCGTCGGTCGAAGTGTTTTTCTGAGGAACGCATCCACATAAGAGGAGTGAGAGAAAAATTACGGCGTGGATCTTGAGCCGCAGCATGACAGTTTCCCTCCAGAGTTTCTCAAAGTGTCGTCTCCCGGCAACCGTGAGCCGGCAAAGATCCGGCGCAGGGCTCATTCAATCATCTCCAAGACTTGTACGCGTCGCGGCCGTCACAGCTCAGTGAACCATTAGCTCCCGCACGACCATTACAAGGAATCGATCGGCATCGGTGGTGGAATCCCATTCGCGGCTATCCTTTTGTTCGGACTGTCGGATCGGCTCAAATCTCGACCTTTGTTCCTCGAAGATTTCCGATCTTCCATCCGAAGGCTCATCAAGCCTTTTGATTCTGTCATCAAGACGCCGCCTGATGACATCCTCTGCCGCGGTGCAATACAGAATTCGGAATCCTGCGTTTTTCGACCGAGCCAGATCACGAGCACGCGCCCGATGTGTGCTCTGCATGAAAGACGCGTCAAGGATAACGGATCGTCCCTGTTCGAGGGCCTTACGGCCTTTTTCCAGGAGAGCGTCGTACGTCATGTACGTCGCATCCGACGTATAGATCCCCTTGCCGTACTTGTCAAGTCGGTGTTCACCAGGAGAAATCCCCAGGATCTCTTTGCGTATCCGGTCCGATTTCAGATAATCGATTCCCATGCGCCTCGCGAGCTTGGCAGCGAGAAAGCTTTTCCCGGTACCCATAAGACCGCAGGTAATCACAAGGCTTGGGGCCGGCGGCTCAAGATAAGCGCGGGAGAGGTGGAAGTAATGCCTTGCGGTCTGCCGCGCGGCCTCCTTGTCTTGCTTCGATATTTCCGGTTCATCGAGGGTGAACCCGGAGACCTTACCCCGCACAAACGCTCGATACGATTTGTAAAACCCGAGCAGTCTCAGAGCGTCCCTGTCACCGCGGGTGTCGGCGTAGACCCTCCCAATGCGATCCGCGAACGCGGGATAGCCCTGGAAATCCAGGTCCATGAGTAGAAATGCCAGATCCGACGCAGTGTCTCCGTAACGAAAACGATCGTTGAATTCAATGCAGTCGAAAAGAACGATCCCGTTCATAATGACGACGTGATCCAGATGAAGATCTCCGTGACAGTCCCGAATGAATCCGGAGTCTACTCGCAGCCGTATCAGTGATTCGTGGGTTCTGAGGAATTCCGTGCTGAGGAAAGAGATTTGCCCGTGGGTGTCCCGATCGAGGGTCCTGCCTACGAAAGGCTCGGTCTGGTCGAAGTTTTCGTACAGATTGTGAAGGATCACTTCCGGAGAACCGAAATGGGCTATCTCGGGGCCCGTGACCGCCTGGGAGTGCAGTGAGGCCAGCCGTATTGCCAGACGGTCCAGGATTTCGTCGCTCACTGCATCCTGTTCGAGCATCTTGAGCATGACCCGCTCTTCAGGTAGACGGCGCATCTCCACCGCGGCTTCTATGGGCTCACCTTCGCCCGCGAGATTCACTCCGGACAGCCCCTCATAAATCATCACCACTCCAAGGTAGATCCCCTCGGAGAACCTGGAATTGAGTCGCACCTCCTGCCGACAAAAGTGCACGCGTTTCTCAAGGGTTGTGAAATCAAGGAATCCGAAATTGAGCGGTTTCTTTACCTTGTACACCAGATCTCCGGCTATGAAGATGACGGAGATGTGGGTCTGGATCACCTGGACCGACTCCGGACCGTGCGGGTATACGGCCGGATCGGACATGGCCTCGATGATCTTTTCCAGCGATCGGCTCATTGCGCTTGTTCGTTGCGTGACGCCAGTTGCCCGCACGCGGCAAGAATGTCTGTACCGCGGGATCGCCGGATGATTGCCATGAGCGATCGGGACATGACTATCTCCTGAAAGCGCAGGACCCGCTCAGGGCTCGGGGCGTTAAGATCCGGGGAGACCCCGTGGTTCAGCGGAATGAGATTGACCTTGGCTCGAATTGGGTTCAGCAGCCGAACCAGCTTCTTCGCGTCCTGGTCCGAATCGTTGAAACCGTCGATCAGCACGTATTCGAACGTGATGCGATCTCGCCTGGGGAGCGGATAGTCCTTGAGCGCAGCCATCAATTCCGACAGGGGGTATTTGCGATTTATCGGCATGATCGCGCTTCGCTGCTCGTCCGTGACCGCGTTTAGGCTGACCGCGAGCTTTGCCCTCGCCTCCCTTCCCAGTCCTTGTATACCCGGAACCAGGCCCGCGGTGGAAACGGTCAACCGCCTCCAGGAAATCCGGGGACCATTGGGGTGGGTCAGTACCCGGATTGCGGAGACCGTTTCAGAGAGATTTGCCAAAGGTTCCCCCATGCCCATGAACACCACGTTGGTAATACGGCTTTCCGGAGCGGCTTTGCGGACTACCGACAGCTGAGAAACTATCTCCCCCGCGGTGAGATCACGTTTGAATCCCATCTTCGCGGTTCGGCAAATACGGCATCCCATCGCGCATCCCACCTGCGTTGAAACACAGAGGGTGTCGTGATCTTCCCCGGGGATCAGCACCGTCTCTACTGAAAGGCCATCTTCCAGTCCCAGAAGGAACTTGCGCGTTCCGTCCTGAGACGAGGTTGCCGTCAGAACCTCGGGAAAGCTGATGCGGCATGTTTCGGACAATTCTTCCCGAAACACCTTGGAAAGGTTTGTCATGCTTCCGAAGGAATCGCTCAACCCCTGATGAATCCACTTCATCACCTGCGTGGCCCTGTATTTCTCCTTGCCCAGATCACGAAAAATGGTCGTAATTTCTTCGTGGGTCATGCCCACCAGATCCGGCTTTAACTGTGAATGTGATGCAGTAGAGGGCGACATTGGAACTCCCAGGCCTCAGCAGATCTCTATTTGACTGAAAAAATGAGCGATCTCGATTCGGGCGTTCTCCTCGGAATCGGAACCGTGAACGATGTTGTTTTGCTTGCTGCCCGCCCAATTGGCGCGAATGGTCCCTTCAGCCGCTTCGGCAGGATCGGTGGCCCCCATGATTTCACGATTGCGGGCAATCACGTTGTCCCCTTCCAGGACTATGATCACCACGGGGCCCGATATCATGAATTCCACCAGTTCCCCAAAAAAGGGCCGCTCCTTGTGTACATAATAGAATCCCTCCGCCTCCGGACGGGTCAATTGCTTCATCTTCATTGCCGCTATTCTAAAACCCGCGTCATCAAACACCTTTGTCACCGAGCCGATCAGGTTCTTGGACACCGCGTCCGGTTTTATTATGGACAGCGTTCTCTGCATAATGATCTCCTCAAACAAGTATATTTAAAACTACCCAAGAATGAAATGGGCCTAGAAAATATTCCATAACAGAAGACTTTGCAACAGGTTCTCAGCCACCCTCTCGTCAAACGGCAGCCCAAGAGCGCCCCGCGGGTCAAGGTTGCGCGGTGTCGATACGAGTTGAATTGGACGGCTGAATGAGATATTGCTGTCTACCACCGCAGCAACAAGGAGGTCCCATGAAATTCCGGTTACGCTTGAGCATCCTCGTCACAGCAACAGCGCTGGTCCTTGCGCCCCTGACAATCTCCGCCAAAGAAGGCGAGTTTAAGCTGCCCAAGCCGCGGCTGAAAGGACAGCTCTCTGTGGAGGCCGCGATGGTGGCCAAGAAGACCGTTCGTCACTTCAGTAAGAAGCCTCTCACGCTGGAGCAGGTTTCTCAGATTCTATGGTCGGCAAACGGCGACCTTCCCACAGACGCTATCACGAGCGCTACCAGAAAGGTCATTGCGTCCGCGGGCGCGCTCTATCCACTGGAGGTGTTCCTGTTAACCGGGAAAGACACCGTTGGCGCCTTACCTCCCGCCGTGTACCGTTACAACCCCAGGAAGCATGCTCTTGAGACGGTTGCCGCCGGGGACAAACGTTCCGGCGTAGCCGGGGCCTCGTTTTCCCAGATGTGGCTGGCCAAGGCTCCCGCAATCGTCCTTATCGCCGCGGTCCCCCCCAGAACCACCGTCAAATATGGGAAACGAGGTATGCGCTACATATTCATGGAAGTGGGAGCCGCTGATCAGAACATCTATCTTCAGGCCGAGGCCCTTGGATTGCACGCAGGAACAGTGGGCGCTTTTCAGGATCCGCTTGTTGCAAAGGCGGCCAAGCTTCCGTCAAGCGCGATGCCGGCACTGCTGGTGGCCATAGGTAATTAGGGACCGTCAGAATCAACGGATTAGACTTCAGGCGTCTTTGTCCTTGACATGGCGACGATCTATGTCTATTCTGCCATGATTGAATCGTCTTTTCCAAAGTAAAACAGCGTCTTATTGACCAAAAGGAGGTAGGTGGATGGAATTGGTTAATGTTGTTTACATTGCGCTCGTGTGCGGCGCACTGGGCGTGGCTTACAGCCTGATTACGGCCGGATGGGTCTTCAAGCAGGATGCCGGCACCGAGGAGATGCAGGCCATCTCCGGCTACGTGGCTGAAGGCGCAATGGCTTATCTGACCCGCCAGTACATGGTGGTGGCAATAATAGCAGTCATCCTGGCGGTAATCCTGTATTTCACGCTGGGCCTTATACCGGCTGTCGGATTCATCATCGGTCTGGTGGGATCAGCGCTTGCCGGTTTCCTCGGAATGATCGTGTCCACTGGGGCAAACGTGCGTGTGGCCGCGGCTGCGGGCAAAGGGCTGCCGCAAGCGCTGAAAGTGGCTTTCAGGGGCGGTTCGGTTACGGGCATCGTGGTTACCGGTTTGGCCCTGTTGGGAGTCGCCGGCTTCTATCTGCTGGCCGTATATGTGAACCCGGAACCCAAGGCCATCTTCAGCGCCCTGGTTGGGCTGGGATTCGGTAGTTCGCTCATGAGCGTGTTCGCTCGTGTGGGCGGTGGTATTTACACCAAGGCCGCGGATGTGGGAGCAGACCTGGTGGGCAAGGTTGAGGCCGACCTGCCGGAGGACGATCCCCGGAACGCGGCTGTCATCGCGGACAACGTGGGAGACAACGTAGGCGATTGCGCCGGTATGGCCGCGGACCTTTACGAGACCTACACGGTCACCATAGTCGCGGCTATGCTCTTGGCCAAGTCTATCTACGGAATGGATTCTACCGCGTTCTTCCTGCCCTTGTTCATTGGTGGTGTCGCAATCATTGCGTCCATCATTGGCTCCTACTTCGTGACGTTGAGCAAGACCAAGGCCGAGAAAGACCTGTACATAATGGGCGCCCTCTACAAGGGCATGGCTGTCGCGGGAATCTTGGCAGCCGCATTCTTCTACATTGTCGCGGTTAAGCTTCCCATCGGAGCGCCGCTGCCGGCAGAGGGAACAACCGAATTCATAATCACTCCGATCAACGTGTTCTGGCTGGCCGTTCTCGGTCTCGTTCTGACAGCCCTGATCGTGGTCATCACCGAGTATTTTACTGGGATGTATGGACCGGTGAAGTACGTGGCAAACGCCAGCAGCACCGGACACGGCACCAACATCATAGCGGGCCTGGCAATCGGCATGATATCGACGGTCCTTCCAGTCATCGCGCTGGCGGTGGCTATCCTGATTGGGTACGGCCTTGGAGGCGGATTCGCGGGTAACACCGGTACCGGACTCTACGGGATTGCCATTACCGTTGTGTCCATGCTGTCCATGACCGGTATCGTGGTGGCCATCGACTCCTATGGTCCCATCACGGACAATGCCGGCGGAATCGCCGAGATGGCCAACCTGCCCGAAGAAGTGCGCAACCGAACCGACCCGCTGGATGCGGTGGGCAATACCACCAAAGCGGTGACAAAAGGTTACGCAATCGGTTCCGCAGCCCTGGCCGCGCTGGTGCTCTTCGCGGAGTACACGCGAGAGCTGCAGGAATTGGGTTCACAGGTCACCTTTGATTTGTCTAACCCCAAGGTCCTCGTCGGGCTGTTGATAGGAGGGATTATTCCCTTCTTTTTCGCGGCATTGTGTATGTTGGCCGTGGGTAAAGCCGCGGGATCAATCGTGGATGAGGTTCGCCGTCAGTTCCGCGAGATCGAAGGACTGAGGGAAGGCAAACCGGGCGTAAAGGCCGAATACGGCAAATGTGTGGATCTGGTCACAGCCGCGGCCCAGAAGCAGATGATCCTGCCGTCTCTGCTCCCGGTGCTGATCCCGCTTGCAGTCGCTTTTATCCCGGGCCTGGGTAAGGAAGCCCTCGGGGGAATGCTCATCGGCAGCATCGTGGTCGGCATATTCCTGGCCATCTCCATGACCACCGGCGGCGCCACCTGGGACAACGCCAAGAAGTACATCGAAGACGGCAACCTGGGCGGCAAAGGAAGCGAGGCTCACAAAGCAGCGATCACCGGTGACACCGTAGGCGATCCGTACAAGGACACAGCGGGACCGGCCTTGAATCCGGTGATCAAGGTCGTCAACATGGTTGCCCTGCTGATTGTTCCCTTCATCGTCTAAGTTTTGATTGAGGCTGGGAAGTCTCGGCCTTTTGATAAATATTCCCCGTCGCCTCCTCGTGAGGCGGCGGGGTTTTTTTTGTGCTCCAGGCACGGCCTTTCAGAGGGATGAACTCTGATCCTCTTCTTTTGCTATCCTTTCCTCAAGGTCTTCAAGAAGTTTTTCGTATGTGATTCCAACTTTCTTAGCCCTTCGCCTCCAGCGCATCGTCTGAAAGTGCATTCCGAGACCATATCCGACCACCGCGGAAATAGTCCCTACTATAACCGCGATGACCGACCATCGTAGGAGCACGTCCCACCCGAGGTATGCGAACGCGTGCAAGGGACCCCAGAGATGCTCGGCCTGAAGCACAGGTCGCATGAGCGCGATGAAGGCATTCTGACTCAGGATGTCGGGTCTGCTCAGGAGCAGAGATCCCCAGTAATAGTACATGTAATACATGGGCAAAATGGTGATCGGATTGCTGACCCAGGAAAACGCAAACGCGATGACACCGTTGAATCGGAACGCGGTTCGCAGCAGGACCAGGACCGCTATTTGCGCGCCCACGGGAACTCCGAACCCAACGAGAAGGCCCATTGCAACCCCACGCGCGTCGAACCACGGCGGGTTGTTGGAGTGTACCAGGGGCTCCACGAAATGCCTCCGCAGCGCGGCCGCCACGCGAGACAAGATTTCGCGGTAAGGGGAAGGGCCCCTGGAACCTTTTCCCGAATCACCATGTTGGGCAGTTTGCTCCCGAGGGGGCGGTTCTCGTTTGGGCATGCCGCTCTCACCCGTATCTTTCCAAGTCGTAATGGTTCACCGGGCTTGAAGCGGTTCTGCGCCCGGTGAGAATGGAGGGCCCACTCGACGTGGTGTCAATGGGTTCTCCACGATATATCCGTCCTTCGACCACGTAGGCCCATCCCTCGATATCCCCGTGTCCCCGTGCAAAGCATAAACCGAAGACCTTTCTCGAAGCACCCGCGTCCGGCGGGCAACTACGGACTACAAATGAAGCTCCCACACCAACCGGCTCGCAAATTGGCCCTACGCCCAGTAGCTCCCCCTCCAAACCTCCCCCATACGTAATTCCGGGAGCTTGTACGGTTCACGGTGAACGGTTACTCCAAGTTTCTGATTCGTGTTATCACCTGCTCTTCAATCGCGCAACAGGATTGATCCAAGGATCTCGACAAAGTCTTGACAAAGCGGGTGTTCGTTATATGATCCAGGCGCCACTGTCGCCCCATAGAGGATGAGGAACGCACCCGCGCACCCGCTCGACCGGGTGCTGTTTCGCGGTCAGCCCCGAGCGGCGACCTGTGGACGAATTGCTGAGTATCACGGGAGTGAGATCATGAAGCCTGTATTCATTGAAGCCACCACTATTCCTGACGCCTGGTTCCAATGCCTGTACACGCTTGTTGAGGAATCGCGCAAACCCAACGGCGCGGCCAGACGCTATACCGTAGACACCGGTTCCAACCCGGGGGCGGACCGAATCGAATTCGACATGATCACCATACACATAGAGCATCCTTCTGTTCGCCCGTTGCTACCGCAGATTCCGGAACATCTGAACCTGCCACCGGTCGCGGATGAAAAATATCTGAGCGAATACATGCCCTATTTGCTATCGCCTGAAAAGCAGCCCGGTGAACACTACACATACGGAGAACGCCTCCAGGTGTCTTGGCAGTACGTCATAGATTATTACAAGAAGCACGGGGGCCGTACAAACAGGATGTGCATGGAGGTGGGACGGCCTGAGGACGTGTTCTTCTATGATGATGATGAGGGTTCTTCACCCTGCATGAGGCTCGTGGACACCCGAATCATGGACAATAAGCTGCACTGGATCGTTTACTTCAGGTCCTGGAACCTTTGGTCCGGATTTCCCGTTAACCTGGCGGGACTCCAACAGGCCAAGGAGATTATGGCAATGGAAGTGGGCGTAGAAGACGGCGAGATTGTAGCAGTTTCCAAAGGCCTAAACATCCGGGACTACAACATAGAAGTGGCCCTTTCCAGGCTTCAGAGGGACCCCTCCATCCATCTGGGCGCCAGAGTGGAATGACGCCCGGGGTTGAAGCCCGAGCACGGCTCGTGCCTTCAAGATGTACGCGCCTAGCGCCCGCCCCACTTGAACTTTGATTTCGATTCACCGGGCTTCGTATCAACTTTTCCCCACGCGGGAAGCTTCTTTTTTTCCGGCGGAGCGGTCGGCCCCCTGGTGGTCTGTTTTTCGGTGGAAGTCCTTTTGGAGGTTCCCGGAGCAGCCTCAGTCACTTGTGGAGTCGATCCAACACTCCGCGGCTTGGGCAGCCGCCGTGGTGTCTCGATGGAGCGCCGCGTAGCGGGAGTGGTTCGCGCGCGCAGTTGCGGGACGGTCGGAGCCGCGGGCTCTATTTCAGCGCTTGGAGGCAGCCTGTCATCGTAGACCCCACGCTGTTCCAACGTTTTGGGCCTCTTTTCAATCTCAAAGTTCATATCAAAGTCTTTGTCGGCGATCCCTTCACTCACCGCGGCGCTGCGATCCCAATATATGCCCGCTCCATAGCTCATCCCGAGGGGAGCGAAGACGAGTAACACCACCAACGACAAAAACAACAGCCTTGCCATGGTACACTCCTTTGCTTGCCGGCCAGTATTCGGCTCCCGCACGCGGGAACCATCCCCACTCCCCGGTCAAAAACCCACTTCAAATGTCATTCTAGCATGTGTGCCTGCAATTAGTCAATATTATTAGGCATAAACCCCGAAACCGTTCGGTAGCGGGCGTCTCGATCAGGAAAGAGTCTGAAATCGTGGTACAAATCCCGCAGCGGCCGTTGCAGATCGGCCCAGCGTGATACCGCCCATGAAGAGGGCGTAGCATGCTACGCGCCGTACGCAGACCTGCCCCCGACAACTGCTGAAATGATTGGTCTGGTCGGATTCCTCGGAAACTTCTTCCTATGGGGCAGGCTTTCCAGCCTGCCAATCCGTGAGAACTTTCGAGATCTATTATAAACCCGCAAGACCGGCGGCTGCTTCCGTTTCATCAGCCGGCTCAGAATTCCTGTTGACGGTTGGTCACTAATCGCGGCCTCGAATCTTCATGAGAAGTCTGAGAATTTCTATGTAGAGCCAGATCAACGTGACCATCAGACCGAAAGCGCCGTACCACTCCATGTACTTGGGCGCTCCCTGGTCCGCACCGCTCTCGATGAAATCAAAATCGAGCACCAGGTTCAGGGCTGCAATTATCACCACAAACACGCTGAATCCGATACCTATGAGCCCGTTGCCGTGAATGTAAGGCACTGATACGCCAAAGAAACCCAGAACTATCGTGGCCATATAGACAAGGAAGATTCCACCGGTGGCCGCAACTATGCCGAGCTTGAAATTCTCCGTGGCCTTCACCAGACGCGACGTGTACGCTATCAGCAAAGCCAGGAGCGTGCCAAAGGTCAAACCCACCGCCTGGAGCACAATGCCCGGGAACTGAGCTTCGGCTATGGCGGACAGTCCGCCGATTACGAAGCCCTCCAGCAGAGCATAAATCGGCGCGGTTATCGGGGCCCATTCCATCTTGAATATGGTGATGAGCGCAAAGATAAGACCGCCCACGACCCCCACGATCATCCAGGGTGTTACCACGGCCGGATCGGGATCGGGCGCCTGATAGTACAAATGCCAGGTCCAACCCGAGGTAATGAGCACGAGAAACAGTAGAATCGCTGATTTGTTCACTGTTCCCTGGAGGGTCATCACGTGGTCGGTGTCGTCGAAAGCCCGAACCTTCTGAAACGTGTCAGCGGTCAGAGCTGGATTGCCGGATCTCATTGCAGCGTCTCCTTTGCCGGTGATCAGGTCCTTTACAGTCTTCCCTTTATTGTGTTGAAAAATCTGTCACAGTGCGGAGCGGCAGCGCGCACTTTGGAAGCATCCAATTTTAGCACAATCAAATGCGCAGGTCACGGACGGAGCTTGTGGACCGGTAACCGCTCAGTAACGTACAGGTCTATGAGAATGGCAGCTAAAATCGTGGGACTAGTCCCGCAATCCCGTTTGCAGGTCTGCTCCGGGTGATACCCGGCAAAAGAGGGCGACGCATGCGTCGCCCCTACAAAGACCTGCGCCACCGGCTATGGAACTTGTTGGATCTGCTCTTTTCTCTATGTTTAGCTGATGGCCCGCCTAGACACCCAGGCTAGGATCATCGAAACCGGCCGTCAACCTTTCACCACGCCCATAGGTCTGATCTTGGCCACTTTTCGGGCCAGGCCGGCTTGCTGGACAACGTCCACCACCAGGTTTACGTCTTTGTAAGCTTCGGGCATTTCTTCTCGCAGGGTCTTTCTTCCTTTCCACCTGGGGTACACGTTGAGGTCCAGCAGTTCCCTCTCAACGGCTCGTCCCTTGGTCATTCTGATGGCCTGGCCGCGGGACATCCGCCGTCCTGCCCCGTGGCAGGCAGATCCAAAAGTCTCTTCCATTGCCCCCGGGGCGCCGACAAGCACGTACGAGGCCCGACCCATGTCTCCAGGGATCAGCACTGGTTGTCCTGTGGAGCGGAACTGCGCGGGCAGGGCTGGATGATTGGGAGGGAAAGCTCGTGTCGCGCCTTTTCGGTGGACACAGACCTTTTTCTTTTCTCCGTCGATGATGTGCGATTCCATCTTGGCAATGTTGTGACACACATCGTACAGGAGCCGAAACTTGAGGTCCCTGGGGGAAATTCCCAGATCTTCCTCCAACGCAGTGCGGATCATGTGCATGAGCGCTTGCCGATTCGCGAACGCGAAGTTCGCGGCCGCGGCCATAGCTGCAAGGTATTCTCCACCCAGGGCGGACTTTATGCGCGTGCACGCGAGTTGTCTGTCCGGCAGTTCGAACCCTTCCTTTTGCACGCTCTTCACCATTCTGGCAAGAAACTCGTCGCACACCTGGTATCCGAACCCGCGGGAGCCCGTATGGATCATCACGGTCACCTGGTCCACCTCCAGGCCCCACTGCTGAGCCACAGCCTCATCCAGGATCTCTTCCACAAAGCCGATCTCCAGGAAATGGTTGCCCGATCCGAGCGTGCCGATCTGGTTCTTGCCCCGTTCGTACGCTCGATCGCTGATTGCAGCAGGGTCCGCTCCTTCAAGCCTGCCCCGATCTTCGATTCTCTCAAGATCCGCAGAGTCTCCCATTCCCTGACCGACCGCCCACTGGGCGCCTTTTCTCAATACCGACGAGAATTCCTTCCTGTTCAAGCGGATATTGCTCTTTGAACCCAGACCGCACGGCACACTATAGAAGAGCGTGTCGATCAATTCCTTGATCCTCTCCTGAACCGAATCCCTGTCCAGGCCGGTTAAGGCAAGACGCACACCGCAATTGATATCGTATCCAACCCCACCGGGAGAAACAACGCCCTCATCAAGATCAAAAGCGGCCACTCCGCCGATGGGAAAGCCGTACCCCCAGTGCATGTCGGGCATGGCCATGGAATGCCCCACAATTCCAGGCAAATGAGCGACATTGAACACCTGATCCACTGAATCATCCTTCTCAATGTCAGGCATTGTCCGGGAATCGGTGAACATGAGCCCGGGGACTCTCATCCCGCCGGTCCTGGGGATTTTCCATCGGACATCGTCAATTTTCACAAGCTTGTAAGGCTTTGGCTTTGTCATTGTCTTTCCTCACTCTCCACGGACTATTCGTGAAAGACAGCGGAACAATAAGAATTGTTTCGCGGATTCCGGTGAACTGTCACAACTTTGGAGAACTACTGTGGACGATAGTCCTAGGAGCTTCTCACGAAATAACGTTGGCATTCTCCTGTAGGGGCGGACCTATGTGTCCGCCCTTTCCGCGTATGCACCCCTGCATTGGGGCAGACACGCAGAGCCTGCCCCGGACTCCGATCCGGGGTCTGCCCCTACAATTGGGTCAGCAACCTGATGCAAGGTTTATTCTGTGACACACCCTAAGAGTTTGCCGATTTCCATCCCACGTAACATCGCCTTACCACGAAGATTAATACGGCCGGCGCCGCCAATGCGGCGAACGCAGGCAGTTCCGCGTAAAAAGGAGCGTACACGAAAAGAGCGAACAGCGCGGTAACGATTTCCAGCCCGACCGCGGCCCGGAAGCGTGCCGACGCATAGTTCGGCAGCCGAGGAACCTTGGCTTCCCACCTGGGCCATGCGACAACCGCGACAAGATAAAAGATCGCCACCGAGCAAATGATTCCGCCCAGAACATCTTTGGGAAAGTGCGCTCCCACGAAGATCCTCGACAAGGACATGAGCACAGCGAGAATCAGAGCCCCCGCGGCAGCAGCCCTTGATGAGAGGAAAGAGGCTATGGACAGGCCGACCGCCATGCTCGCGGCGGTATGACCCGATGGAAAGGAACCGGACCTGAGCAGCGGGCCGATCACGTGAACCGATTCCATCAGCTCCGCGGGCCGCAAAGAAGGGAACAGGGCCTTAATCGTGTTGGCAACTACTGACGCGGCCAACAACATCACCAGTCCGAGCACTGTCACGCGGGGGTTCACGGTCAGAAACGCGCCCAGGATTATGGCCAGAATCAGCCCGTCTCCCAGTGTGGTAAGAGCCAACCAGAACGGATCGGCGAACGGTGAGTGTAATCCATTGAGGAACGAGAACAGAGCGCGATCAAAGCTCTGAACAGGCACAAACGCGATGCCCAGAATCACCAGAGTCAAAGGAAAGACCGCTCCGGAAAAACGCTTCATCCGCGGCATTACATAATTTCGCTTGATTTGCGGCATGAGAGTTCGAATAGAAGTCCTTCTTGTTCGCTATCGCGCCCGCCCCAGGTAGGGGAGGCGGAGTCTCCCGGCATGCTTCCCGGGCAGAGCCCGGGAACGAGAGGAAGAGGGCGACGCATGCGTCGCCCCTACGCCCGGGGCCGGCGCTTTGTGACATTTCCATGTTTCGCTGTGCCTTGCGTGGGCATGGTATTCGGTATCAGTAATGGTTCACCGGGCTTGAAGCGGTTCTGCGCCCGGTGAGAATGGAGGGGGTGACTCATCTCCCCCTCCAAACCTCCCCCATACGTAATTCCGGGAGCTTGTACGGTTCACGGTGAACGGTTACCTGTATCAAATATCGAACACTATTCTGACCGAGTATCCGCGGTCGTCCATTTGGACTGACAACCCGTGGTATGTGACCGCCTTGATCTCTGCTAGAGGTTCTTCATCAGGGCCTCTGATGCGGCCCAGGACACGGGCTTTCAACACTGTTCGGGACACCTCCGCCATTTTGAGCCGTATGAGTATGAATCCCCTGGTCTGGTTCACGAATAATAGCTCTCGGAGCCAATCCACCAGCAGTTCTTCAACCGTGTCAGCTTCCAGCGCGAGTTCCAACTCAGATTCAGGTTCAACCTCCGATTCCTCCGCTACGAGTCGCGTCAACCCGTGGGCCGCGTTCGTAAAAAGCTCTTCCAAATCCTTTCCACGGACCTCCATACGAATGTCCGCGGTGTGGTCGAGTAGAGTCCATCCCCGATCAGGTTTCTTCCCCGTGGTCATGGTCGCCTACCGCCGGCTGTGAAGACGGTTCTTCCTGGTCTTCCTGGTCTTCCCCGGGGGCGTCTTCGTCCTCCAAGGTGTCGGCTCTGGTCACATCCACCACAACTTCGCCTTCGTCCATACGCACAAGGGTTCGTCCCATTGTGTTTCGGCCGATCGGCGGGACCTGGTCCATTCTCAATCTTATTATCTTGCCCACTGAAGTCAGAATGAGCAGGTGATCCGCGTCTTCCACCATCTGGATACCCACCACGTCGCCCCTTTGGGCCGCGTCCTTTATGTTGATGACACCCTGCCCGCCTCGATTCTTCACGGGGTACTCGGACAACGAGGTCCGCTTTCCGAAACCGGTGGAGGTGATCGCCAGCAGGTATCCGTCTCCGTTGGAAATCACTCCCATGCCCACGACCGAGTCTTCGCGCTTCAACCTGATCCCATTCACGCCGCGCGCGGGGCGGCCCATAGGTCGGAACTGACTTTCGTGGAACCTTATGGCCTTCCCCTTTCGTGTGGCAAGTAGAATGTCATCCTCGCCGGTGGTCAGATTCACATCTATGAGTTCATCCTCTGCGTCGATGGTCAGCGCAATCAATCCGGTTGATCGCGGGCGCGAGAACTCCGAAATCGCGGTCTTCTTGATCTTTCCTCTTGCGGAGACCATGACCACGAACCCCTGTGTGCCGATTTCGCTGAGAGGGAGGATTTTCCTGATTCTCTCCCCGGGCACTATCTTTAACAGATTGACAATTGCCTTTCCACGACTGTACGGCCCTTCCTCCGGCAACTGGAAGACCCTGATCCAATAGACCCTGCCCCGGTTTGAGAAACAAAGGAGCACATCATGAGACGAGGCGTAGTGGATCTGGCTCACAACATCTTCGCTCGCGATTCGGGTCCCTATTCTTCCTTTGCCTCCGGGTCTTTGGGGATTGTAGAGATTTGCCGCAAGCCTCTTGACGTACCCCTTTCTCGAGAAGGTCACCACCATGTCCTGTCTGGCGATCAGGTCTTCGTGGAGCACCTCCCCTTCCGCTTCGAGTATCACTGTCCGGCGCTCGTCAGCGAACTGATCCTTGATCTGTTCCAGTTCTGAGACAATAATATCGAGGACCCTCTGCTCGGACGCGACGATCGACTCCAGGTCCTCGATCTTGGCGAGGACCTCCTTGAGCTCTTGCTCGATTTTGTCACGTTCCAGCCCGGTCAGCCTCTGTAGACGCATGTCCAGAATTGCCTGGGCCTGAGCCTCGGAAAGCTCGAAAGTCGCCATCAAAGTCTCACGGGCCACTTCCGGGTTTTTCGCTCCTCTGACGATCGCTATTACCCGGTCCAGGTTGTCCAGGGCAATCTTGAGCCCCTCCAGTATGTGCGCCCTTTCTTTTGCGCGGGCCAGATCGAAGTTGGTCCTTCGGATTACCACTTCTTTTCGGAACTCTATGAAACCCGCCAAGGTTTGTTTCAGATTCAGCACCCTTGGGCGACCTTTGTCGATGCACACCATATGGATGCCGAAAGTGCTCTGGAGTTGGGTATGCCTGAAAAGCTGATTCAGGATCACTTCCGGGATCTCGTCCCTCTTGAGGTCAAAGACCACCCGCATGCCCGTGCGATCGGATTCGTCCCTGATGTCCCTGATACCCGTGATTTTCTTGTCTTTCACCAGATCCGCGACAGTCTCCACCATCCGGGCCTTGTTGACCATGTACGGGATTTCAGTGACCACTATCCGCTCGTAACCCTTTCCCGCGTCCTCAACGTCTGTCCTGGCCCTCATCCGAACCGATCCACGCCCCGTATGGTACGCCTGGACAATGCCTTCCCGACCGTGGATAAAGCCCGCGGTGGGAAAATCGGGGCCGTGCACGTGCTCCATGAGATCGGTCACAGTGGCTTCGGGATTCCCTATCAGGTGTATTGTGGCGTCCACTATTTCCCCCATGTTGTGGGGCGGTATGTTGGTGGCCATTCCCACCGCGATTCCCTGGGAACCGGACACCAGGAGCACCGGGAATTTGGCCGGCAACACTGTCGGCTCTTCCTGAGAGTTGTCGTAATTGGGAGTGAAATCGACAGTCTGTTTGTCAAGGCCCTCCAGCAGCGCCTCACAGATGCGGTGCATCCGCACCTCGGTGTACCGCATGGCCGCTGCCGCATCTCCGTCCACGCTACCGAAGTTTCCTTGCCCGTCAACGAACCGGTAGCGCATGGAGAACGGCTGGGCCATACGCACCAAAGCGTCGTACACAGCCGAGTCGCCGTGAGGATGATACTGTCCAATCACATCACCGACCACCCTGGCCGACTTGCGGAAAGGGCGGTTCCACAGGTTGCCGCCCCTTTGCATGGCGAACAGGATTCTTCGGTGAACGGGTTTGAGACCGTCCCGCAAATCGGGGAGAGCCCGCCCCACAATGACGCTCATTGCATAGTCCAGATACGATTTCTGGATCTCTTCTTCAATGCCCACCGTGGTTTTTTCGTGCAGCACAGCCAAAGGTGTTTTCCTCCAGGATGCGTCGGCTAGAGATCAGTTAACCGGTTACCCCTGTCCAGCAGCGAAGTTTCGCGCTTTTTCAAGATCAGGGGAGCGCGTCCGGATTTGTCTGATTACGACGCAACGTAATCTTAAAATATTACCACCATATGCGCCGAAATTCCACTCTTTGTTGACTGCGCACCCCCCAAAAATTGAGGGTTGGTTGAAAGTTCCTTTCGTTCCCGGGCCAAGAACTCTCGTTCTCTCTCGCCTCAATTTCCGGAAATACTCGAGAGTAAGCATTCAGTCTCACGGGGCAGATATTTTCATCGATCATGTCGTTGCGAGGAGTGAAACGACGAAGCAATCTCCTAACCAGGCAATTTGGGGATTGCTTCTCGGTGCTCGCAATGACAGGTTCACCGGAACCATCCCCCCGCCCCGTTTGACTGATACCGATGTGCGATCAAACGAGTACAGAAGAGCACTGCCGGGCAAGCCGGTAGTGGCGCCCTGGAACAGAACCGTACTCCTTTGAGCTCAACTTGGTATGAATGGTTACACTGGATGCAGTCCCGCTTGACGTGGAACAAAGACTAAGCTACAGTCCGCGCAAAGCACGGCCTCGCCGTGGAAATACTACATAAACCGAGTGAAGCGATCAATTAGTATAACACGGTTCGGCACTTGCGAGTACAGACAGTCAGACACTCGGTGACGGAGCCATACTTTGACCAGACGCTACAGACACGCTCTGTGTCTTCACCCGTATTTCCGAGACAGCCACGCGGGTTCGCTAGGGTTGGCGGTTTTTCCGCCCACGGGCCTCGAGTACATATCCGCGGCTCTGAGCCCTCACGTAGACAAACTGACGTTCCTGGATCTGAGGCTCCCCGGTCCTCTGCGCGATCCCAAAGCCCTGAGACGTTTCATCAGCGAAGAGGTCGACCTTTTGTGCATCAGCATCAACTGGGAATACCAGTTCCGCGAGGTGTACGAGCTTGTGGATTCGCTTCCCCGCGACGTGACCACGGTTGTTGGAGGAAAACAGGCCACCGACAATGTGGAGGAAGTCTTCGAGGCCTGTCCGGGTGTTGACATAGTGGTCCGAGCGGAAGGTGAAGACGCAATCGTGGAGATTGCACAGGGAATGGACGTCAAAGGTATCCAGGGAATATCGTTCCGCAATGGAGATGGCCTGAAACACAACCCGAATCGGGAATACCGTGAGGTGGACGCGTTTCAGTTTCCCGATCGGAATCTCAGGTCCCAGAGGTACCATTTCAACATCGGGGGCATCGCCATGCGTGGGATGGAATTCGACATCATCCTCACATCACGGGGCTGTCCATACAACTGCAAATTCTGCACATTTAACCTTCACCCGTGGAGCCCAAAGCGAAACTATTCGGCCCGATCGATCGATTCGGTCATGGAGGAACTGCGGCAGATGTCCGCGGATGTGGTCCTGGTTGCTGACGAGAACTTCTTTGTGAACCCTCGCAGGGCCAAGAAGATCTGTGAAAGGATTGTGGAGGAGGGCATTGACAAGAGATTCCTGGTCCAGGCCAGGATCGAGATATTTGAGCACCCTGACGTGCTGGAAGCCGCAGCCAAGGCTGGGATCAAGGTCTTCCTTCTGGGCATTGAATCTCCGACCGATCGCATTCTTGAGCAGCTCAATAAGGGATTCAACACTGAAACAGTCAGGACAGCTTTTGAAACGTTCCGAGAATATCCATTCTATTACCACGGATATTTTATCTACGGCAATATCACGGAGACGGACGATGAGATGATGCAGATCCCCGTGTACGCCAAAGAACTGGGGCTCGATACGATCACCTACCAGAAACTGCGTGTGGAGAAATACTCTCCCCTGAAGGAACTGGTGGAGAACACCCCGGGTTGGTACATAGGTGATGACACGATTGTGTATCGTGAAGGGATCGGGCGTCCGGGCCTCAAGAAGATGAGTAGTCGGATCACCCGGAAATTTTACACTCCCGCGCAGCTTTTCAGGATCGGCAGGAAGATCTTCGGTGTCGGGCTGTTCAAGCCACGAGATATCGTGCCTCTGCTGCCGACCGTTCCGATCCTGCTGGCCAACGCTGTGGGCCGCAAAGTGAAGAAAAAGATTGAGCGATCCTTGTTGTTGCGCCGGCTATTTCCACAGAGGGCGTAATCCCTGAGTTAAGGTAATTGTTCACCGGGGCCACGGTGATCGATCCGGAGTAGGACCGGCATCTTGCCGGTCATTCTTCCTGCGTTCCAGCCGCTGGGTACGGCGGCTGACACGGCATGACCGTGTCAGGCTTTACCCCGGGGTAGCCAATTCCGCCTGGGTACCGCATATGATGAAGTCTTTTGGAGGGGGTCCGGGGGGCTACCCCCTCTTACATATCAATATTCGTAAGGCAGGAACAGTTTTCTGTGCTCATCGAGTGCGAAGCGGTCGGTCATTCCGGCAATGTAGTCGCAGACGATGCGTTCCAGGGGTTCCTTGTCCTCGGAGATCCGCTTCTGGACGTTGGGCGGGAGTTGGGATGGTCTGGTGACATATTCCCGGAAGAGGTCTTTCAGAAGGCGGTCCGCCTTGTACTGCATCCTCATGATTTTGTAGTGGGTGTAGAAGCCGGTGTACAAGAAATCGTTCAGCTCGCTCTTCCACTCCTGCACCTGAGGGGAAAAGCCGGCAACCATGGCTTCATGGTGAGTAATCTGCTCCGGGCTTTCAAAGCCGACGCTTGAGAGCACTTCCTCGGTCCGTTCGACCAAGTCACGGATGAATGTGTCAATCAGCACTCTAATACACTGGTAGAGAAAGGTGTCACGGGCAAGCCCGGGATGCCGTTCCCTGATGACGTGGGTGACCTCGTTCCAGAGAGCCAATTGAGACAGATCATTCTCATCAAAGAACCCGGAACTAAGCCCATCCTCGATATCATGACAGTTGTACGCTATCTCATCGGCCAGATTGACGATCTGTGTTTCCAAAGACGACTGCGGATCGGTCATGAACTGATTGATGACCTCAGCCGGCGCCTGGTCGTACTGCGTGGAGTGCCGAATGATTCCGGATCGGGTTTCATAACTCAGGTTCAGACCCGGAAAATCGGGATATCGAGCCTCAAGGTGATCCACCACTCTCAGGGATTGGCTGTTGTGCTCGAACCCCCCGTAATCCTCCATGAGCGCGTGCAGGGAGTGTTCACCTGCGTGTCCGAACGGAGTGTGACCCAGATCGTGGGCCAAGGCCACCGCATGGGTGAGGTCTTCGTTGGCGCCCAGGTATTGGGCTACACTCCGGGCGATCTGCGCAACCTCAAGGGTGTGAGTCAACCGGGTCCTGTAGTGATCTCCTTCATAGTACGCGAAGACCTGGGTCTTGTATTCGAGCCTCCTGAACGCCCTGGAGTGTATGATTCGATCTCGGTCTCGCTGAAACGCGGTGCGATATTCACACTCCTCTTCCGCATGAGCCCGTCCTTTGCTCTTCTCTGAGAGCAGAGCGTACGAGGCCAGAAAGCGTCTTTCTCTTTCTTCCTGGGTTGTTCGTAGGAGAATCAAAGTTTCATTCCTTTGCCGTGCCTTTCAGCCCGGGTGTGGCTTCCTCTGTTCTGTGTACCACGGGGACTTTCCCGGATTCCGGGGGACCGGGAAGCACGAGGTTAACGAGCAGCGCGAAAAAAGCGATCACAGCCACCGAGATGATGCTCCACAGCGCTACTTTAAATCTCAGGCTGGTGGCCTTTTTTTGGGACGGACCCGGACCAAGCTCAGCGGGGAAGAGAAAATCGTCCGAAGAGTCCTCGGGCAATGAGTCCTCCGTATCATGATCCGCCGGCACAGTATAGGATGCGAATTCCTGTTCGCCGTCCTGGGGCGCGTCCGAACCATTGGTCTCCAAGGGCTCTGCCTGCGACCCACTCTCGGATGACATGGGACGCAGTGATCGGGACTCCTCGTCAATCCACAGGATCTCCCGGCATTGGGGACAGCGGACCATCCCATCTTTCCCCTCGGGCAGCTTGGTTTCGTCTATTTTCATCAGCCCTTGGCAATGACTGCATTTTTCGATTATCATTTCAGTATCTCCCGGCAGGACCGGACAATTGAAGCGGCTGCAAAACCGAGAAGATTTTGAAGAGTTTGCTGGGGAGGGCCTTTTTGCAAAAAGGCCCTCCCCAGACCCCTCCCCAAAAACTCCCAACTATTGCAACAGCTTGTAGCTCCATAAGCCGCCACACCTTGCTCTTCGGCTCCGGGGAGCCCATGAAGCCGGCTTGGCATCAACTGGATCACCATCATGGAGCCAACACTGCTTCGATCACCTGCGGAGCTTGCGCCTCAACAGGGAGTTTTGCAATTGCCTCTAGTCACATGGCGCGGTTCGTGAAAGCCGACCTTGGGCCGCCTACAATCCTCCCGCGCTGTGCCGTTTTTAGCTCATCCCGCGGGCAGAGTCAATCGCAGCGAGGGATGTTCGCGATCGTATGGTTCTTGCGGTCAGCCGGGATCTCTTGTGTCGGTTGGATTGAGATCCAGGTACAGCAGGGTTCCCCCCGCGACCGCAGCCGGGATGAGTAAAATATTCACCAAAGGGATTGAGGCCAAGGCAAGGCAGCCCAGGCCGAAACCCAGGTTCGGCCTCAAACGATCCTTGAGAAAACGTCGCTTTTCCTTGAATGAGTATCGCCGTCGATCCAGGGGATACCCCAGGTATTCGTAGGAGAGCATGTAAGCGGACAGCAGCATGGACGCGACGGAAAACAACGGGGCCCCGATGCCTGGAATGAGCCAAAGGGGGAGCAAGAGAATCTGAAGGAATATGTAAACGCCCAGAATCCTGAACGCGTGGCCGATTGAACGTCCGGAATCCTTCAGCAGCTGAATAAAGGAGAACGGAGAATCCTCGTACGCGCCTCTTGTCAACTCCTCGGTCTTCTGGGCGATCAGTTCGTTGAACGGCGCGGACAGGGCAGACGCTATCCGCGTGAACAAGAAGAAGAAGACCACGATGAGAATGAGAGACACTATCACCACGAGAAAGTAGTAGAGCACTTGCCAGTACCACTGCTCGGGCACAGCGCCCCCCACCCAATCAAAGAACAGGTTGTACAACAGTATGTAGGAGGCCCCGAGGATCAAGACGCTGATGGCAATGGGCGCGGCCGCGTATTTCCACAATACCTTGTGATTCCAGACAAAGGACGCACCACGCAACACGTAAAAGGGGGAGCCGGTGGGCGCAGGGCCAATTCGCGAACCGGTTGGTGTGAGGGGCTTCATTTATAGTCCGTAGCGGCCCGCCGGGCCTGGGTGCTTCGAGAAAGGTCTTGAGTTTATGCCTCGCACGGGTACACGCGGATATCTAGCAATGGGTCTACTTGGTCGAAGAACGCATATATCGTGGAGAACCTGACACCAACGTCGAGCGGGCCCTCCGGCGGCGCCGGGCGCAGAACCGTTTCAGGCCCGGTGAACCATTACGTTTATCTCAAAATAGATGACCCGGGATGACCCTGACGCTTCGCCTTGCACCGACTATTTCGGAGACGCATGCGTCGCCCCTACGGCCGGAACCCACGACCTTGCGGACGTTTTTATGTTTCGTTGTGCCTGTGTTTTCAGGCATGTAAGTTCCTATTTGGCTTCCTTGACCAGCTTGAGGACCTCTCCATCACCGGGGAACCGACCGAGGTTCTTCTTGGAAAAGATCAGATCTCCGCCATACTCGATCTCGAAGACTCCTCCGCCCGACCGGATCAGTTCCGATTCGACACCAAGCTCTTTGTTCAGTTCATCCGCCAGACCGGCGGCTCTGGGCTGGTAGTTTCATTCTCCGCAATAAGTAATTTTGCAAACATCCATGACTATATGGACCTCCCGGTTCAATGTTTCTTCGCCAATCTCTGAGCGTGATTATACGCACCGAAGAGACTACTTTCAAGAGCGGTTTTGTCCAGAATCGAAAGCCTTCAGTTTCGCGGGGCAGATCTTCTCACCTAGGATGTCATTGCGAGGAGTGAAACGACGAAGCCATTTCCATATTCACTGAGTACGAGATTGCTTCGCTGCGCTCGCAATGACATCTCACGAGGGCCCTCGGTATGCTCCTTAAGTAATATGCTATGATGTGCCTTAGCCGATTTGGCAAACCTTGGGAACCAGGCCGGTTTCCGAGTGGACCACGATCGTTGTCAGAGGAGTCGATCATGAAAGGCTCTGTGTTGTTGGGCATTTCCGGGGGCATCGCGGCTTACAAGGCCCCTTTTCTGGTTCGTCTATTAGCGCAGGCGGACATGGATGTTCATGTGGTCATGACCCGGGCCGCGGGTCAGTTCGTCACGCCCATGACGCTGGCGACCCTCAGTGGAAATAGGGTCCATGACGACATGTGGGCCGCGGCCCAGATACCGTCTGTGGAGCATATATCTCTTGCAGATAGAGCGGATGTAGCCGTCATTGCCCCGGCAACCGCCAATATCATCGGAAAAATGGCGGCCGGTATCGCTGATGATATGCTCACCACGGTGCTCTTGGCCGTCACCTGCCCGGTTCTGGTTTGTCCTTCCATGAACGTGAACATGTATCGCAATCCGGTTGTACAGGGGAACCTCGGTAAGCTCAAAGATCTCGGATACCATGTTATGGCGCCCGAATCAGGATACCTGGCGTGTGGATGGACCGGGGATGGAAGGCTTCCCGAGCCGGAAGCCATCGTGGATGAGACGCTCAATTTGATTGCCCGGAGAGACCTGGATGGGGAAAGAATACTGGTCACCGCGGGCCCCACTGAAGAGCCTCTTGATCCCGTGCGCTTCCTGACAAATCGATCCTCAGGAAAAATGGGAGTGGCGGTGGCCGCGCGAGCCGCGGCACGGGGCGCTTCCGTTACATTGGTCGCGGGCCCCCTGAAGGTTCCTCCGCCGACCGGAGTCAGACTCATCAACGTCAGGACCGCCCGGGAAATGAAAGACCGCGTCACTGAGGCTTTCCCTGAAGTGGATGCTGTTGTAAAGGCCGCGGCAGTGGCTGATTTCCGGTCGTCAACACTTAGCCCCGGGAAGGTGAAGAAACAGGATATGGACTCATCCATAACACTCGTGAAGAATGCGGACATTCTCATGGGCCTTGCCAAGATCAAGCGGAATGATCAGATTCTCGTGGGCTTTGCAGCTGAAACCCGGGATGTGCTGAAAAACGGGCGCGCCAAGCTCAAGAAGAAGAACCTGGATATGCTGGTGCTCAACGATGTGAGCAAGCCGGGCGCGGGATTCGACCACGACACGAACATCGTGCGGTTCCTCCACCGCTCAGGCGAAGAGGAACAGATGGAGATCATGTCCAAGGAAAAGGTAGCGGACCTGATCCTGGATCGGGTTCTTGCCATGAGAAAAAGAGCGACCGATCACGGGGACGAATGATATTGATTCAGACGTAACCGTTCACCGCGAACCGTACAAGCTCCCGGAATTACGTATGGGGGAGGTTTGGAGGGGGAGCTACTGGGCGTAGGGCCAATTTGCGAGCCGGTTAGTGCGGGAGCTTCATTCATAGTCCGTACCGGCCCGCCGGGCAAGGGTGCTTGGAGAAAGGTTTTGGGTTTGTGCTTTGCACGGAGACATGGGGATACCGAGGGATGGGCCTACTTGGCCGAATAACGGATATATCGTGGAGAACCTATTGACACCACGTCGAGTGGGCCCTCCATTCTCACCGGGCGCAGAACCGCTTCAAGCCCGGTGAACCATTACATTCATACTGACTTTCATGCTTCAGTGTCGCTCTCTGGCGATGGAAGTTGGTATCAGATAACCTGTATTGCATCATCGAATTGGGTCAGTCGTTTCAGGCCCTCTTTCGCTACCACGAACGTGTTTTCGATTCCGGCCAGCCCTTTGTTGGGCAAGATGAACTTGGGTTCCACCGCGATGGTCATCCCCTCTTGGAGAATGTGTGGGGATTTCGGTCCGATCACGGGGGCCTCGTCCAGTTCCAGGCCCAATCCATGGCCCACGAACGGCACCGGCGACGGGTAACCCATGAAACCCTCAGAGAGGCCGGCGGCTTCCGCCATTTCAACCGCGGTGCGGTACAGGTCTTTGGCTCCAACACCGGGAATCCCTTTTTCCACCAACGCGTGTTGAATTTCCAGGGCTGTCTCGTGAATTCTCAGGAACCGATCCGGCGGTTCTCCCAGAAAATATGTGCGGGCCTGATCGACCATGTAACCGTCCACGATGCCCACATAGTCTAACTGAACAGGCTCATGTCTCCCGATCTTCTTGTGTCCCGCGCTGTGGGGCATGGCCGGGCCGGTGCCTTGTCCGCCCGTGGGTCCGATCGAACAACTCGGAACCGCAAGATTCTTTCCCGCCATTATCTGGCCGTAAAAGACCTCCTTATTGAAGCTCCTCACCCTCACCAGGCCCTGATGACCCAGCTTTCGGTAATAGGCTTCGGCCAGGCCTGCAAACTCAAGTTCCGTCATTCCCTCCTTGAGCATTTCCGGAACAGCCCCAAACAGCGAGTCGTTCATCACAGCGGCCCGCTTCATGATCTCCAATTCATGGGGGGACTTTGTCATGCGAATTGCCTTGATAAGCGGTGAGACATCCTTGATCTCAACGCCGGGGAACAAGTCAACGTATCGACGATAATTGTTCACCGGCAGAATATCCAACTCCAATCCAAGCGACTCCACGCGGCCGCACGTGGAAGCCACCGCAGCTGTCAGATCGGACAGTGTCTGTAATGGTGAAATGTGATTGAGCGGCGAATCCTGCTCGGCCCTCTCGAGACTTTTTCTCACAAGAAGCAGGGGCTCTCCCTCAACCGGTACCAGGAGGTGCGCGTCCTGGACGGTTCCTGCGAAGTAATATAAGTCCGCGGTCTGGATTATCAGAGCGCCGTTGACCTTTTGTTCGGCCATTGCCGACTGCAATCGCCTGACGCGCTGTTCTATCTCTGCTAAAGGAAATGACGGCATGGCATGACTCTTTCCAAAGGAGGTTTGAAGACAGGCCTGCGACCGACCCCAAAATAGGGGGAGGCAAAGCCTTGGGAATGCATGCCGGGTGGATCCTCGTTCCCAACCAAAGTGGGCTTTTGCATGAAAGTGGAGGCCGCCGCAAGTCCTTCAAAAGCCGTCACTGACCGAGCATCCAAGAGGGCTACGCATGCGTAGCCCTCACGACCTGTACTCCGCTACGTTACGGGCAATATTATGCTCCGTTGGCGCCCTTTCTACGGCATGGGGGTTAATATCTCTTCTCTGTGTCTCTGTGTCTCTGTGGTTAATATCTCTTCTCTGTTCTTTTCTTCTCTTCTCTCCGTTTCGCCGGTCTTCCCCTTTGCTGCCTCTTGTGGCCTATTTCCAGGGTTCTATGATCACCTTCATGGAGTCTTCCGCGTTCAAAACGAGCGAGAAGCCTTGTTCCGTCCGTTCAAGGGGGAGACGGTGCGTGATCATGTCTTCCACGTTGATCCGTTCCCGGGCGATCAGTTCGATGGCCCTGATTATGTCACGGGGGCTTCCCGCGTACGAGGAGGTCATGGTGATCTCTTGCCGCCAAAGGTCATTGAACGGCATGGACACCTTGGCGTCCGGGTCGGAAGGCGCAAAGAAGAGTATCGTACCGCCTCTATCTACAGCGCGAAACGATTGCTCGACAGCCGACTGAGCGCCGGCGCACACGAGCACAAGGTCAGCCAAACGCCCCTCATTGGCCTCCTTGAGTCTCTCTATCAGATCGTCTCCGGCCGGCAGGACCTGATCCGCGCCGAACACCAGGGCCGCGTCGAGCCTTTTGGGATTGATGTCCACCGCTATGATACTGCTGGCGCCGGATATCCTCGCAAGCTGAATCTGCATGAGACCTGCGATGCCGCTGCCGATGACCAGCACTCGCCGGCCCGTCTCCCATCCTGCACGTTCCTGGCCTCGAAAAACGCAGGCCAGGGGCTCGATGAAAACAGCCTGATCATAGGACATGGAGTCCGGTAGAGCGTACACCCCGTTACGAACATTGATGCCCGGTACCCGAACATATTCGCTGAAACCGCCCGGATCAAAGTTCGTGCTGCTGAGGGTGTCGCAAACCGAATGATGCCCGTTCGCGCAGTATCGGCAGATGTTGCAGGGCACGTGGTGAGACACAAAGACTCGGTCCCCTTCTTTCCATTTCTCCACGTTCGCCCCGACCTGAGCAATCTCTCCTGCGATTTCATGTCCTAGAACCAACGGGGCCTTGGGCAGCCGATACCATTCCAGTACATCGCTGCCGCAAATTCCGCTGCTCCGGATTTTTACAAGTAACTCGTCATCCGAGATCCGAGGAACATCCATTTCCTCGAGCCTGATATCCTTGTTACCATAGTACATTGCCACTCGCATGGACGAGGCTCCTTTACCACAAAGGTGATTCGCGTGGGACGGGTCCGGTTCCCCGGTACAAGACACTCACGGGCCTGGGGATTCAGAGTCCAACTGCCTGCCTGAATGACTCGTACATGGTTCACGTCGAATCAAACAAAGGTCCTTTTCAAGATCCTCAGGAAGCTTTCTTTTCATCCTCATAGATTTTCAGCGCGGTCTCGGGCTTTTCCTCGTAGTGGACAACCGCGCGCACCGCCTTGATCATTCCTACCGGGCAATCGGACTGGAAGATGTTCCGTCCCATGTCCACTCCCACAGCACCCCTGGTCACCGCGTTGTAAGCCATGGTCAGGGCCTCAATCTCAGGGAGCTTTTTCCCGCCGGCCATAACTACGGGAACAGGACAAGTGTTGGTGACCCTTTCGAAATCTTCGCAATAGTACGTCTTCACGAGATTGGCGCCCTTTTCCGCGGCCATCCTGGAGGCAAGGCTGAGGTACCTGGCGTCCCGGGCCATTTCCCGTCCCACCGCGGTCACGGCCAACACGGGAATACCTGTGGCAAGACCCGCGTCGACCAGTTTGGAGAAGGCAATAAGCGTCTGGTGTTCGTATTTCCCACCCACATAGATGGACAAGGCCATTCCTGAGACATTCATTCTAACGCAGTCTTCGATGGCAACGTTCCACGTCTCATTACTAAGATCGTCCCCGAGAACGCTGTTCCCGCCTGACACCCGCATAACTATTGGCGTTTGAACCCCGGGCGGCACCGACGTGCGCAGTATCCCACGGGTCAGCATGAGGCAGTCCGCGTGGGGCGCCAGGGGGGCCAGGGTCTGTTCCATTACCTCGAGCCCGGACGTGGGCCCCTGAAAGTACCCGTGATCCACGGCCAGCATGACCGTGCGACCGGTATCCGGCTTGATAATCCTTGAAAGGCGGTTCTTCATTCCCCAATCAAGATGGGATGAACCTTTCAAATGAAAACCGCCCTTTCCGCCACCGCCGGAATCCTTAACATCCCGCGCCTCGACCATTCCTTGAACATCCGCCATAACTGACCACCTTTATTTGGTTGATAAACGCTGAAATGCTAACAAAGCCGTCAACGGCTGTCAACTGAGCGGAACCAGGAGGCAAGAGTTAACCGGGGGAGGCGTTTTTGCAGAACTGCTCCGCTTGAACCCGGAGCATCATTGCAAAGCGTTCACAGCACGGATGATAACGAGCATTTGCGCGACCGGTCTCTATTTCTCTCGTTTCCATGAATATCTCTTGCACACGTCCTGGGTCTTCCATTACAATTCGCTACGAGGGCATGAGAATGGAATGCCCAAAGACCGGACGCTCCAATGCAAATGAAATCGTCGCCCAATACGGGATCACTCACAAAGGCGTAGAGGTCGTAACCGTTCCGAGGGAAAAGGTCGACAGGGAAGACACCGTGCAGGGGTTCAAACCGAACCGGATGAAAGGAGATGCTCTATGAATAGCAGGCGTTTGGCAGTCATGGCTGTCGCATGCTCAATTTTTCTTGTGGTTGCGGCCACCGCTTTCGCGGCGGAGAAGGACACTACACAGGTCATCAGAGTGAAAGGCGCCAACTCCATGGCCAACCTGATCGACTCCTTGGCCAAGGAATTCATGCAATCCAACTCCGGAATAAGGATCGTCGTAAGCGGAGGAGGTACTGAGGCGGGTTTACTGGCACTCTTTGAGAAGAGCGCGGAACTGGTCATGGCTTCACGTAAAATATACGTCAAAGAGCGGCAGGCCGCTATGTTGAGCGGGGTTAAGCCGGTCGAGTTGACCCTGCGTAAGGAAGCCCTGGCATTTGTGACCCGTCCGGATAACTCTGTCAGTGAGATTTCAGCACAACATCTTCTTGAATTGTATTCCGGGGAATTGAAGAATTGGAGCACCCTGGGCGGCCCTGATCAGCCTATTCTCGCGCTGGCCACCCCACAGACGTCCGGCACCGCATTGGCGATTCGAGCCAATGTGCTTCAGGGAGGCCTTCTCTCCTCCGATTGCAGATTCGTGCTCCATTTTCACCGTATAGCTCAACAAGTGAAAGGAAAGACAAATCTTGCCATCGGGTACATGCCATTAGGAAATGCTGAGAAGGCTCAAAAACGAAATATGGTGAAGATTCTCGGTATAAAGAAAGACAAGGAGTCTCCCGCTGTCATGCCCTCAGTGAAAACACTCAAGGACGGCTCCTACCCGGTGCTGATGACGGAGTACCTGTATTGGGATGAGACATCCGTGGGCAAGCATGTCAAGAAGTTCGTTGACTTCTGCATGGAAGAACAACGCTAAGGGTCCGTCACGGAATAACCCTTGCAACTGACACAGCGCCTCATCCTTGCGATAAGGAGGGCGACGCATGCGTCGCGCCGTACGTCCTTGGCCCGCGACGCCTTCTGTTACTGTCAGGTTTATTCTGTGACAAGCCCTAAGTCAAGCCGATCTTGCCGCCAGAACAGCCGGCCCCCTCGGCTACAATAAGTTTCTGGTCTTGATGTCCAGGTATCGTTCGAGAACACTGATTGAGATCTGATCGGGCGGGGTGTCAATGACCAGCATACCCGCCGAGCGCAGCCGCGCAAGAAGATGTCCACGGCGTTGAAGCATTTCAGCCGCGACTCCCTTACGATAGAGGTCGCCCTTTTCCAGGGGGATTGAATCCGCAACACGGATTACCTCGGTGTCCGACATGGTCACCACAAGCGGGAGATGCCGCGGCAGGAGACCGAGGCTGTACCGGATCAACCCTTCGGAGGCTCGTTCATCTATGAGGTCGGTAAAGACCATTACCAGCGACCGCCTCCTCAGCTTGACCGCCAGGTTGGAAAGAGCTAGATAAAACCTGGGCTCCTCCAGTTTCGGTTGAATTGCGTAGGTCGAGTCGAGCATTCGGCCCAGCTGATCGGGCGCGTTCGAGGGTGGAACAAAGGCGAGCACATCCTGACCCACCACCATCAATCCGACCTTGTCTCCCAGTTCCAGAGCGGTGTGGGCCACCAGGAGAGCCGTGTTCAGCGCATAGTCCAGCTTGGTTTTGTTCAGCACCCGGGCGGTCATCATTCTGCCCGCGTCCAGCACCATAAAAACGTTCTGACTGCGTTCCAGGCGATCGAGGCGAACAACGAGCTTTCCCATTCTCGCTGTGGTTTTCCAGTGGATCAGCCTGTGATCGTCACCCATCTCATATTCGCGCAGGCTGTCGAACTCAGCCCCACCTCCTCTTTTCCAGTAAGGTCGTACCGCGTCCTGGATCAGCGGGCGCCGGACCTTCATCTTCCTTTCTTCGATCAATGCCAATCCCGGGTATAGCTTTGCAGTGAATTCAGCAGGCTGCTCACCCTTCTTCCAGACGAGCCCCAAGGGGCCGTTCACCCAGAAATGAATGTTCCCGAATCGGCCGGCGCCTCTTTCCAGAGGGATCAAACCATATGTCACCCGGGAGAGCCTTCCTGGATTGACGCGCGTCCTTATGGGATGCCGCCGAGTCTCACAGCGAGCAGGCACATCATCCTTAATGACCAATCTGACCGGTTTCCCTGTCCTGTTCGTGATTTCAACGGCCACCTCGTTTGTCCGATCCACCGCAAGAGGAAACGGCAAGGGGCGTTCCAGTAGGATTCTTGATGTGGGAGGCCCGGCAAAGAAGTCGATCAGAGCCGCCAACATGAGCATCCCGTCAACCGCCCACGGCAGCCAGACATAGGGTCGATACAAGAAATAGGCCGGAACGAGCAATGCAGAAGCCGCCCCGAAAAGGATGAAGAATCTCGTGGAAAAATAGAACGGCCTGCTCCTTATTTTGTTCTTGTCTCGAAGCTTTCCGGTCTTTCTTTGCTTCATGATGTGTTCATTCAGGGTGACGGCCAGGACGGATGGACATCAGGGAATATACTGACAGCGAACTTCTGCCCATGAGAACCAGCCTTGTCCGTCATATGGCGCCGCATTCATGAAATCGAGTATTCAACCTATCTCGGCACCGGGATGCGTCCAAGTACGGTGTCAAGGAAATCATCTGCCATGAGTCCGTCTATTCGGGCTTCCGGCAGCAATATGACCCTGTGTCGCAGCACCGGTGCGGCCATTTCCTTGACCTCATCGGGTGTGACGAACTCCATGCCCCGCAACGCGGCAAGCGCACGGGCCGATTTGAGCAATGACACCGCGGCCCTGGGTGACGCGCCGAGCATTACGTAACCCGGGTCTCGCGTCTCCGCTACAATTCTACGTATGTACTCGATTATATCTTCCTTGACTACCACCCCGCGGACAACCTTCCGAAAGGCCACAACATGTCCCGCGGACACAACGCCGCTCGGGATCAGTCGGTCAAGGTCGTGCAGGTCGTCGCCCTTGGCGTACTTACGGATCACTTCCAGTTCAGGCTCCGCTCCGGGATAGTCCAGAACGATTTTCATCATGAATCTGTCCAATTGAGTCTCAGGCAAAGGATAGGTGCCCTCGTACTCAATGGGGTTTTGTGTGGCCATGACGAAGAACAGTTCCGGCAAGTCATTGGTCACCCCGTCAATTGTCACGTGCCTCTCTTCCATGGCCTCCAGTAGAGCCGCCTGAGACTTGGGAGGCGTGCGATTCACTTCATCGGCCAGGAGTACTTCGGTGAAGATCGGTCCCTTGTGGAGAGAGAATTCCATGGTCCCGGGGTTGAACACATTTGTGCCGATGATGTCACCAGGGAGCAAATCAGGCGTAAACTGGATACGCGTGAAGTGAGCATTTACCAACCGAGCCAGCGTTCGGGCGAGCAGAGTCTTGCCCAGTCCCGGAACCCCCTCCAGCAACGCGTGTCCTCCTGCCAGAAAACAGGTCAGCAGCTGCTCCTGCACTTGTTCTTGTCCCATGATCACGCGACCCATCAGGTCACGTATTGCCGTCATTGACTTGTGGATCTTCTCAAGATCCTTCATGTGTTTCCTCCGTAATGTGGAGCCGATTGCGGCTCATGCCTTGACACCCCGCGCCCGCGCCACACCCATTTCCGCCAAGGTGATCGCCAAGCGGCGGGCCAGAACCACGGCCTTCTCCGGGTCCTCATCTCGCTCAACTGCTTTACGGCATTCTACTATCAGGTCAGCCAGATCTCCGGGCGCTCCCGGAACGCTCAACCCATCGTTGCCAAGGGTGTCCATTCCAAGAGTCCTTAGTGGAATGCCCTTCCGTTGCGACAATTCGCTCAAGAAACGCTTTAGAATCACTTCCAGCGCCGCGGACCCGGCCCCACAGGTTTCAAGGACATTGGCCATGGAATCCACGTATTCCAACGAGGATCTTCCGGGTGCCCGGCTGAGAGAGCGGAATCTTCCCGCGTGCATCGCCTTCCTGGAGTAGAACAGAATGATCACTCCCAGCGCGGCCTGAATGAAGATCCAGGAAAAGACCGAAGAACCTATGTACTCCCGGAGGCTGCCCGAAACCATGTACCCGTGATGGTGTTCGTCAAAAAGGATCTCTTTGGGGCTTCCATTCTTCAGCAGAAGCGCCAGAGCGAACCTGAGGTTTTGATCCTTCTTCAGATGCCGATTGGAGAGCAGCGTTGAATCACACATGGCCGTCACTTCGCCTTTTCCCATTTTCCTTGTGACCAGAATCGGGCCTTCCGCATCTTGCGCCACAATGTCCCAGTCTTTTGACGGCTTCTTCCAACGGGCCCTGTTCGATACGTCGACATTGCCGTGCCAATCAGCGTCGGGCAATTCCAAGCGCACACTCGAGCGCGACACCCGTTCCACCGGCTTGAGTCTCAGACCGAATCTCAGGGCAAGTGAGCCGCCTCGAATGAACCGTATGAACTCGCGTTCTTTCTTGGTCTGCTTCTCTTTGTGTCGAGTCGGCCTTTTCTCACGCCCCTGAAAAATGATCAGCCTGTTTCCTTTTTTTATCCATTCCTTGACCTTCTTGATTTCCCGGGCGCTGTACCCGACGCCCCGGGGATCTATTGCCACCAGGATTCCCTCACGCTCTCTGAGCCATTGAAAGCCCCGGCCGAAGCGCTTCACCGGCAACTGCAATTCTTCCATAACCAGGAACAGGGCCTTGCATCCAGCAGGATTTGAGGAATAGGTGGAAGGTCTGGCGCTCCTGTTCACTGCGGGACCGGACAAAAGGAACACCGAAGCCGCCGCGAGCAGCGCAAGCATGCCTAAAGCCAAAACAATCCAGCGCCTTACCGACATGGGGCTCAGGTCCTTTCCGTCGCACGTCGGCACAGAACCAAAAAACGCTCATAAACGGCTCTGTCGCAATGAGCGTCGCCGTAGCGCACGCTATTGAAAGTGGGGATCATCTCCGCGAGAGTGGATCGTAGGGGCGCGGATTCGCGGACGCTCTCCAGTATCTCTCTGTTGGTTCTGTCCTCGCGGACCGGCAATCGACCATTCTCATCCAGCCAGGTCAACACGGAACGGAATAACTGGATCAGGCCCTCCCTGTACTTCCCATGTCCGCCCAATTCAAGGGCCTGCTTCCAGGATTTTCCCGCTGTGACGAACCCGGTGTCTCCTTCGGGGCCTGCTGAATCATCGACTTGCTTGTCAGGCATGCGGTTGACAATCAGCTTGATAACAAACCTCGCGGCAAATACCGCCAGGATCACGACCGCCGCGATCATCAGGGTTTCGGTGACCAGGCCCCAGAAATCCCAATCCGCTTCTATGGGCCCGATGCTGGGTATCCTCTCCGACAGCCATGTCAGCACACGTTCCACGATATCCAATAACCATTCGTTGCATGCTCCAACAAGTGAATCAGACCAAGGTTGCGCGAATTCATCGCGCGATAACACCTCATCCAGCACAGGTTCCGGAGCGCGCGGGAGCCGCAGTCGCTTCACAAACGAATCCGCGGCCGCCTCAGCAAAGCACGGTCCGGGAAGCATCAGCAGCGACCAAAGGGCAAGGCGCGCGGAATGGAAGAGCCTACACCCGATTCTGATTCTGTGGGAAGGCATTGTAGATCTCTAAACAGAAGACTCTTTTCGGGATCACTCACCGCATTGTAATCAGGGAAGGCTGAGTGCGCAAGAATTCCGTGAAAACCGGGTCGATTATAACGGTGGTCGGAAGTAACGTAGGATTCCCATGAGCGCGGTTGAAACCATGGATGTTCGTTTCGATTGAGATTGCTTCGTTGCGAGCGTAGCAAAGAAATCTCGACATCCGTGAGAGCTTTCGAGAACTACTTATAGTACATCGGGGTCTGCCTGGGGAGGGGCCGGGGCATAGGCGCCCACTTAAGGGACCCAGACCGCTTAGTCTACCCGTCATTCCGGCGCAAGCCGGAATCCAGTGACAGATTGTAGGATGGGGGGAGTGAAGCGAACCCCATAGATCGAGGAATTGTCCGGGTGAGGTGTGGCGTGAAAGCCTCGACCGATGGGATTCCCTCCGGTCATCCCATCCTACGTGCTAAGCGGTCTGGGTCCCTTAAGTTATAGTGATGCGCATTGATATTCGGTGTTAAGATCACCCTCCCCCTACCCCTCCCGTCAAGGGACAATGCTGGTGACTTAAGAAAAAGCCAACCAGTCCCCGTCGTCTCCCCGGCGAAAGCCGGGGTCCAGAAGGTATTGAAAGAACTGGATTCCGGCTTTCGCCGGAATGACGGACAATAGTATCCGGATCAACGGTATACGGCTTAAGTCACCAGCATTGCCGTCAAGGGAGGGGGGAGGAGTCCCCTCTCCCCTGGCGGGAGAGGGTTAGGGTGAGGGGGGGAGGCGAGCCGTAAGACCCATTTTCAATGCGTGGCACTATAGCGCCTATGGGGGTCCGGGGGGCATTCTTCATCCCTTCGACTCGCATGAGTCCTCTTCTTCGCAGGAATCGCAGGACATGCACAATGCCCGTTGGGTCTGTTGGGCATCCGGTTCAAATGCGGCCCCGAGTCCAACGATGTTCTCTGCTCCGCAGACCGGACATTTGTGGGGCTCTTGCTCGGGTGTGAGGAATATCTTGGCGAAGTCGTTACCGCATTCTTCACATCTGTATTTGTTTATGGGCATGATACACCTTCAGAGGCTGATACCAACTATCATCGCAAGAAAGCGACAACGAAGCATGAAAGTCCTTTCCGTTGTTCAGTGGTCCGTGGCTGCGCCTCGGACAGGGTACTCGAAAAGCGCGCACGCTGCGCATGGACTTGGAGGGGAGACTCATCTCCCCTCCAAACCACCCCATACGTTGACCCGCAAAGGGGTGGTTTTTCAACGGGACTTTCATAGGAATGCGCTTTCAAAGAGGGAACATATGGCTCAAGTCCGGAAGGGAGAAATCCCCCCTGCCCCCCTTTGAAGAAGGGGGGCTAGGGGGGATTTTCAGACTCGGTCCCTCACCTGTACACTGTACTTCTTTGAACGCAATTTGGTATGATTCACGGTTCGTTGCCGTCTCCGTCGGACGGTTCGATCCCGGAGGCTTGGGGGGCTTCTTCCCTCTGTTTAATGGCCGCGGTCCTTTCAACTTCAAATCGAGCGGTGAGTTTGAGCCTCTTCTTCCATTTGGGATCTTCGTCCTCGATCTCCAGGTTCGCGGCAAACCCCATGAGCGTATCATGATCGGGTTTGCCGAGTTTGTCCCAAAGGGCCGCGTTTATGAACTCCCAGGGCTGAAGCCCTTCTTTGTAAGCCGCGTCTTGCGCCATAGCAAGAAGATAAGGGTTCATGGTCAGCTTGGCCGATATGATCCCTTCCGGCCAGCTCTTGGATGCATCAGATCCGGTCATTGAACAGTTTGACATTTTCTCCTCCGGGGGACTGGAGAGTCCTTCATTAGTACGCTCTTACTAATCAGATGCACATCCGGGGAAAAGGTAGCAAGCTTCTTTACATTGCTTCGCTGTCACGGCGGGCACCGAACCTATTTTCCCTCGTTCCCAGGCTGCGCCTCCCCTGCTTGGGCTCGACGCCGCTGAGAAAGAAACAGACCGGTGTCGGGATTCGGTTCTCATACCGTTTCGCCATTTATAGCAAGTGTCCAAATAGTTGACCGATATTTCAAATCCGATTCCGACGCTCACAAATGGGAAATCCTATTGAAATGAAACAATAAGCGTGAAATCATACCGATCTCCCGGGGAAACTCCTGCCGTGCAACAACTTGACAGCCGAGTAACCGCAATCCAATAATTCTCTCACTCTAGGTCGGCCTTGGTGGTAGACTCAACAAGAGAGACACCGGGGCCGGCGACTCCGTGCATCGCTTCAGGACCTAACCATCATGAGCAAGCCCGTGGAAGAAGATGAGAATATCGGCGCTTCCGAGGCAATTCCCGAGGAAGAACAACCGATGATAATGCCCATCGACGGGGTGTTGGATCTGCACACGTTTTCTCCAAAAGAGCTACCAAACCTACTGGACGATTATCTGGACGCGTGCATCGAGGAAAAGATCTTGGACGTGAGAATTATTCACGGAAAGGGAAAGGGCATACTACGTGACCGGGTGAGGTCGATCCTGAAGCGCCACTCACTGGTAGAAAGTTTCCAGCAGGCCCCACCGGAAGCGGGAAGCTGGGGCGCCACCCTGGTGCGGTTGAAAGATAAACCGCAGCAATCGCACTAGAGGCGGTTGCAAAACTCCCTGTTGAGGCGCAAGTTCCGCAGGTGATCGAAGCAGCCTTGGCTCCATGGGCTCCCCGGAGCTAGGCTGGCTGTCTTGCCGTATTAATCGGAGTCGCGGAGCCGAAAAGCAAGGTGGCGGCTTAAGAAGCTATAAGCTGGTGCAATAGTTAGGAGTTTTTGGGGAGGGGGCTGGGGAGGGCCTTTTTGCAAAAAGGCCCTCCCCAGGATACTCTTCAAACTCTTCTAGGTCTTGCAACCACTTCTAACCAAAAGGGAACCCCCGAAGGATGGAAGAATCGCCAGGAATGGAAATCCTGATTCCGTCTCACGGGGGCACGCCTCATTCACGATACTGTACGACCTACAACCGTTGAAAAAGTTTCAACACTTTAGAGGAATACGGTCTAAGCTATGAATATATTGAGCCAATTAAGGCAGTTTGGCAAATCAGCCAAACCGGGGCTGGTGCTACTCGGGTTTGTGGTGGCCGCGTTTGTCTTGACACTGACACTGGATTGGTTTGCAGGAGACGCTTTGACGGAGTGGATCGGGTGGGCGGTCTACGCGTTGGGATGCACTGTGATCTTCATCATATTTATGCGGCGGCGAAGTCCGGACCCCGGCACTTCGGACGCGGACATGGAATCAGCAGCCGACGTGAAAGGAGGCTCTTCCGACGGGCCCGATCCTCGTGATCTGCAAAAGGCAAGGGAGCGGATTAGGGAACACAAGCAAAAGGGGGGATCGGTGTGATCCTTCAATCATTCGGGGATCTCTTATAAGATGTCATTGCGAGCGTAGCGAAGCAATCTCCTGCGGAGTGAATATCGGGATTGCTTCGTCGTTTCACTCCTCGCAATGACACGTTGGATGAAAAGGTCTGCCCCGCGAAGCTGAAGCCTTACGGATCAGTCGCAAGATGATTCTTCGGCTTCCTTCTCCAGCGTCTTGATAAGCTCCAATTCCGTTCTGTACCTCCGGCCGATTTCCAGGATGTTTTCAATCCATTCCCGGATGACTTTGCCCTCGGAAGTCACGTAGTTTATGCGAGTGTCCATCATTCGTGTAAGGGTGCCCATGACGTCCGTGAGCAGATCCAACTTCCGGCAGTCTTCATCGGTCTGAACCACGGGCGCGTGCAGATCCGGTGAACCGTAAGTGTCCCACGACATCTCTTCGATCAACGTAGTGACGGTTCGGGACAATATGTATACAGCCTTGAAATCCATGTTCCGAGATCCTTGTGCCGGCCCCGGGCCGGATCAGGGGATCGACGACACAATCTTGCCGCATGAACGGTCGCAGTTTAGCACAACTCCAGGTAAGCGCAGGGGCATTCTTCGCACATCCTTCCTTTCTCCGACGCGCTGAAAGCCTCCCTGCCTTTGTCAAGGACCTGCGATATTTCCGAGAGAATGCTCGTTACGGTTTTGTCCACCTCTTCAGTTTCAATGTCCACCGGGAACAGCGGGTCTTGAGCCGCTCCCGTGAAAACGATCCCGGCTGCTGAAACGGGCTCGTTGAGAATAAGGTTCGCGGCCCAAGCGTAAAAGCGAATCTGCAAATCGTACGCTTCTTCTTTCACGATATGCTCGCGTGAACGCGTCTCAATGCCGGTTGTCTTGTAATCCAACACGCGCCACGTCCGGTCAGGCATTCGTTCGATCCGATCCACCGCGCCGGTTACCGTAAAGCCGTCTGCCTCTATCTCAAAGGGCGCTTCCAGCAGGACCACCATTTCCGAATCATCGTCATGGGAGACTCCGCGTTCCAGGACACCGCTTGCGGCAACATTGCGAACATGTTCGAGGACCGAATCTCGCAAGTCGGTGCCCAGACCCTTCAATTCTTGCCGGTCCTTCAATCCCGCGATCATCCTGTCGAGTTCCGTGGTGAGTTGTTCAGGCGGCGCGTGATCCGGACGCCAATCACGTACAACATGATCGAATTTCTCCAGGATAGCGTGGACCAATGTCCCTCTGGTTGCTGCCATGAAGGACGAGGCCCGGGGCCGGGTGGAGATTTCGGAATCAGGAACTCCGGGGCTTTCAAATCCAAGGCCGCCGGCATGGGCCCCGGGTAGGAACTTCTCAAAATAGAATCTGCGTGGGCACTTCCGGAAGGTCATCAGATCGGTCACACTTACCCTCATTTTCCGGGCAAAGGGCATCTCACCGATCTGGGGCGTGGGCGTGGGCCCCGGGAACTGAGCTTCCCTGATCTCTTCGGCCTGACCCTTCAATTGGAGTCCTATGACGGCACGGTCTTCACCTGAGTCGGACCGATCGTAAATGAGGTCCACGGACATTTCGTGCAAGTCCACGCTTGGCGCTTTTTCCAGGACCGCGGATTCAATATCGGGCGCCGCGTCCAGCAGAAAACGGGCATGAGACGATTTCGCGGCGACCACTGCGTCTTCCGTCACGCACAGGGGAATCAGCAGATGATCTCCGGCCCGGGTGAGCGCCACGTAAAGGAGCCTCTCTTCTTCTGAGACATCTTGCAACGCTGCGTGCTCTTTCAGCAGGGCCTTCAAGATTGTTGGAGACGGAGGAAGCTCTCGGTCTTTGTCCGGATAATCAATCCCTACGAGTGTCAGCCGTTTCAGCTTGTCCGGATCTTGTTGATCCGACAGACAGATTCTCCGGGCGAACAGACCCGGAGCGCCGCCTGTTCTCCTCCCGCTGCACGCGGGAATCACAAGGGGAAATTCCAATCCCTTGGCCGCATGAATTGTCATCAGCTGGATCGCGCCTCTATGTTCCGAAGGGCTTTCCGCTTCCGCGTCTCCGGCCCCGGCCGCGTTCTTAGCCAATATGGATGCCACAACGGTCTGTGGCGTCGCGCCCCCTGAAGTCTCAAGTTCCCGGACCATGGACAGGAATTTCTCGATGTTCGCGCCGGCTTGAGCGCCTCGCGGGCCTTTGGCGAAAATGATGTGCGCCATGGTTGCGTCGATCGCGGCTCGTATGGTCTCCGATAGGCTAAGATGCGCGGAAAGCCTTCTCAGTCTTTCCAGGATCTCCAGGTCTCCGGCGGCCGAAAGCCCCGAGGGCAAAATAGGATCCGAGCTGTGGGCCTTGCCTTGTAATCGCTTGTCCAGGGGGGCATGGTTTTCGTCACTCACTAGCTGGAGCGCGGCCAAATCCGAGTCCGTCCACGAGAACAGCGGTGATCTCAGCACGCCTGCCAGAGCGCATTCATCCTGGGGATCGGCAAGCCACGAAAGCAGATTCACAAACGAATGAACCTCGGGTGTCTGAAAAAATGTCCTGCCGTGATAGACCGAAAAAGGGAGCCCGGTTCGGAGCAGTTCACCTGTATAGCGTGTCATGGGTTCATAGACCCGAAAAAGGATCCCCACAGCAGGCTTTCCCTGTTCCATCAAATCCGCGATGCTGAGCAGGCGCTGAATTTCACGGTTCTTCACACTTTTAAGGAATCGGACCACAGCCCGCGCCTCATGGACCCACGGATCAGTCCGTTCGGCATCAGCCACGAGAAACGCCACTGATGAATCAGCCTCTGCCAGGGCATCGGCTTCTCTCCTGGGGATCAGGCGCTGGGGCGGAACCGCATAGGGATTAGTTTCAGCCCGGTCGGATTCGAATATCTTGGAGAAAACAGTGTTGGTGAATTCCAGCGGAGCGGCAAGGGAGCGGAAGTTCTCATCCAATGTTAATTCAACATCCGGATCATCATCAACGCGCGTGAGAAGTTCCCGGGCCGTTGACGTGACCGTGTGGTCAGCGCCGCGAAATCCGTATACCGCCTGTTTGGTGTCCCCTACGAGAAAAAGGTTGCGGGGCGCCTCCTCATTGCGCCTTGACAGAGCGAGGATCATCTCCCATTGGGTCGGATCGGTATCCTGGAACTCGTCCACGAGAAAATGTCGAAGAGCGCCCCTGGCTCGGTTCGGATAATGTCGTGACATCGCGTGCCCGGCAATCAGTAGATCATCGTGTGACAGTGCGCTCAATCTACGTTTTTCGGCCTGATACCGTTCGTATGCGTCCAGAGCCACTTCGATCAGGTTGTCGGTCCATTTCAAGGCATCCAGGTCGCGATCCAGGAGCTCGAACCAGGGTCGAGTCTCGGCTTCAAGTTCTTTGAGCATGGCGATTGCGGTCGGCGCTTCCCACCTGAATGTGCCGATTTCCTTTACCTTTTGTCGTAGCTCATTAAGGATTGAAAGGTCGAGATCCTCGGGTGAATCTGCGGCCAAGGCCTCGGTCAGCGGCCCAACAAATTCCGAGACCAGTCGTAGAGCTTTTTGCTCGTCCTTGGCCGTAATCCGGGCCTTTCCGCGTCCATCGAGAATTCCTTTGCAAAAGTCCGATATCACAGCCAGGTTGGTGAGCGGGCCGTCCGGTTCATTGAGTCGCTCCACAAATGCGGCCCACTTATTCTCCCGAATCTGCCTGAGTAGGTCGGGGACATCCGTATCCTCGCGCGTCGCCACAAGCTCCTGGAACTCGATGGGACGGGCCAGCAAGCTCTCAATGGTTACGCGCAACTGAAAAGGCTCCCACAATTCCAGGAGACTTGACACCGCCTCATCGCGGGCGTTCCATCGGTCCCGTAGAGCGGTCCGAACCGCGGCGGTAATCAATGCGGCCTTGTCAGCGTCGTCAAGCACCTCAAAGTCCGGGTCCACGCTCGCGGTCACCGGGTTGCTCCTGATCAGGGAAGCCGCGAATCCGTGGATCGTGCTGATGTTGGCAAGCTGAAATCTCTCCTTGACTCCCACAAGATGATCCCGTACCCGGGCTTCCTCTTCCTGCTCAATCCGATGAAGAAGCTCACGGTAAACACGGGTGCGCATCTCACCCGCAGCCTTGCGAGTGAACGTCAGAGCCAACAGATTCTCCACTCCGATGCCCGGGCTTGCCCTTGATTCGCCACAGAACAGATTCATGATCTTCTGCACCAGGAGAAAGGTCTTGCCCGAACCCGCGCCCGCGCTCACCATCCGATTGCGAGACGGCGCCAGACAAGCAGCCTGCTTTTCAGTCAGAGTCGGACCGGACATCAACGAACCTCCAGGCGGCAGCGAAGGAATCTCCCTTCTGCCCTCGTAATGGCAGTTTACCGTACTTTTCAATGCGGAGCATTTCAACCCATTTTTAGATTGGAGTTTCCCGCGTAACCAATGGCTTGCGACCACGAACCGATTGAGCTTGGAACGACAGGCTATGATTCTTCGTAAGAGTCTGAGGGTTACTCCTGCTATGGAGGCGGGGGTGTCAGATCATGTGTGGGATTTGGAGGATATTGCTCAACTGGTGATGAGGCATCCGCTAGGTCAGATCTAATGATTCATGTAACTTCTCAAATTGCTCGTTCGTAATTTGGATGCCGTTGTCGCCTAAGCACAGAAATACATGAGGCGGCTTGCAACGCTTCTTTGCCCAACTCTGGGCACGGCCGTTGCTTATCCCTTCAATATTGCGATGACACTTGTCACCTGTTGTGCTTTCCTTTTCGACAATCTCAAATTCTCCGGGGAAGTGCTCTTCAAGACAAGCAATATCAATAACCCAGTATGCAAACGGACAACGTTCAATCGTTTTTTGATAGTACTGCTCTATATGTGAACATAATTCATTGTCGGTTTCCCCGACACAATTGGAGTCGATAACTGATATACCTCCTTTGTAGTTCTTGAAGGTGTCACTCGTAAATCGTTTGCGCTTTCTGTCGTACTTATCGCGATGTAAGGCTCTGACCAGGTGCATAGAATCTCCTTTGAAAAACGGTTTAGATAGTCTAAGGCAGCACCAAGATCTAGGTCTTCCATATAATCCAACTCCTCAAACTCTGCGCCTGTACCGTGCTCCCGTGACAAAGCTAACGACAAATCCAAATTGACACATATCTCAACCGTATCTTCATTCTTATAGAAAGCGATATATATCTCACCTCCGGTCCCTGGAAACGCGTCTGCTTCCAAGCAAGTCCTGGATCCTTGTTTGTATAATTTGACAGCAAGCTCGATTACTGCTGGACAAGCCGCTTCACCAATTCCGAAATCCCAGCCGTCTTCAAGATTGGCAAAAGATTCGATTTTCGTCCGCACTCGGTCTTCTTTGACTGGAGAGCGGGAAAAAGCCCTCATGACAGTCGGTGATCGATACTTCACTACAAGTGGTGATTGTCTTTCGTCAAGCACTTGTCTATTCATTCCTTGTCTCCCTTGGCAGACTTGCCCGATGCCTCACTGATGTCTTCCATTGTAAGGAGTTCTTGACCAGTTATTTTCTCGAAATCAGAGACCATGCTCCCTAACTGGTTGACCAGCGATTTTGCTGCTATGAGGGACATGAACAACACCGCAGAGGGCTTCCCGGCTCTCTGGACGATCACAAAAGCGTCGCTCAAAGATGTCCCCATAAAGAATCCATTGACATAGAATTTTGGAATATCCGGATCCCCGATGATATCAAGAGGTTGAATCGACTGGTCGCTTGTGCTATTTTGATCGGACATGTCGCCTATCTCCTTTTCCTTATAAGAAGTTCACGTCTATCTCGAAATTGCTGGCTTCGTTGAACTTTGGTGGAGGGCTATTTCATTCCCAATCATTTAGTTTGATCATGCTCCATCAACTACTTCAACATTACCACCCTGACGGAATCCTTGTCAATTCATTCTTGACAGTGCCATTCCATTATTCGTTACAAAGCAATGTTCGTGCCAACCCATTGTTTGTCTCCCGCCAAGAGTTTTCAAACTGACCCTTGAACCGATTTTCTTTGAATTTGTCGGTCAAACATTGTACGCTGAACAGGAGCCACAAATCCACGGTTCCAAGCTTTCTCCAGGACTCCGGCAGCAGGACTTCAAGGGTAACGACATGGAAAAGGATGGAACGAGAAACTCCTCGGGGGACGGACCCGATTCCAAGTTTCGGCAACCCAGGCTTCGATCCGCGCAAACCGAACAGATATACAGCCAGGCGCGCGTGGGAATGGCCGGAGCGGTTGCGGCCTCATTGATTCTTGTCGTTGTCATGTGGAACGTGGCTTCCCACGGAATCCAGATCGCATGGCTTACAATCTTTCTGGTGGTTCAGTCCCTCCGACATGCTTCGGCTTCAGCGTTCCGTAGAAATATTCCTACCGGGGAGGCCGCGATTCCATGGGGACGATGGTTCTCCTTGGGGTCGGGCGCCACTGCTCTCCTGTGGGGCCTGGTACCAATCCTATTTTTCCCTGCTGATTCTTTACTCCACCAATTCTTTCTGGCCGCTTTCATGGCGGGGGTTGCCGCTTCCACCGCGGTGGCGCACGCAGCACGGACTGATTGTTATCTGCCTTCCATCCTTCTGGTACTGGTACCGCTTTCCTGCCGATACATCTATGAAGGCGGGCAAGTTCCGGTGGCAATAGGCATCGGAGCCATAGTGTTTGCAGCGGCTCTGATGGGCACGGCAAGGGCCACCCATAATTCGCTCATGGAAGCTCTGAAACTGAAATTCGAGAAGAACGATCTGGTCGAATCTCTGAGCAAAACCCGAGACGAACTACAGACACGAGTGAAAGAACGCACCTCGGAGTTGTCCGCGGCAAATGAGCAACTGCTGGAGGAAGTCAACGAGCGTAAGCAGGCAGAAGAGGCTCTCAAACTGACCCGTGATGAACTGGAACAGCGGGTGGAAAACCGCACAGCGGAGCTTGTTGACGCGAATGAGAGACTCGAACGAGAAATCACGGAACACAAGCGAACCGAGGAAGCGTTGAGAGATTCGGAAGAACAATACAGACTCGTGGTGGACAATGCCACGGAAGTGGTTTTCGTAATCCAGGAAGGAAGAATCGTATTCGCCAATTCCGAAACCATAAGACGTTTAGGCTATTCGTACGAGGAAATCAAGACAAAGCCGTTCCTTGAGTTTGTCCATCCCGATGATCGAGCGATGGTGGCCGAACGACATCGAAAAAGGGTCATGGGTGAGCAAGTACCCAGCGCCTATTCCCTCAGAATTGTTGACAAAGACAAGAGGGTCTGGTGGGCGTATATCAGCATAGTTTCCATAACGTGGCAGGGGGGAGCCGCAATCCTGGTGTTCGGGACAGATATCACGGAACTCAAGCAGGCTCAGGAGGAGCTTCAAAAGGCTCATGATCAACTTGAAATCCGGGTGGCCGCACGCACGCAAGAGCTCGTCTTCATAAATGAAAAGCTCCTAAAAGAGATCGCCTACCGCTCGGAGGCGGAGGAAGCTCACCGTGAAAGCGAGGAGAAGTTCAAGAACCTCTACGAAGAATCCCTTAGAACGGCTGAGTTCTATCGCAAGCTGCTGGATGCTTCCCCCGATCCCATCGTAGTATATGACAGAGAAGGTATTCCAACTTATCTGAACCCCGTCTTTACCCGGGTCTTCGGATGGACCTTCGAGGAAGTTGCAGGAAGGACAATAGATTTCGTTCCCCCCGAGAGCCGGCTTGAAACCAATAAGCTAATAGAAAAAGCGTTGAAGGGACAAGACATCTCCAATGTTGAGACCAAGCGCCTGACCAAGGATGGGCAAGTGACAGACGTGAGCCTCAGCGCAGCAATCTTTTTTGACCAAGACGGTCAGCCCGCGGGCAGCGTGGTCCAGCTTCGGGACATTACTGAGCGTAAGCAGGCGGAACTCGCGCTCAAGGAAAGTGAAGACAGGTACCGAACTCTCTTCGAGAACTCCCGAGACGCAATCGTAATTGTTACACTGGGCGGCCGGGTCATTGATGTCAACCAATCTTTTTCGGATCTCGTTGGTTTCAGTGAGCAAGAAATCATGACGAGGAATGCCGGAGATTTGTGGGCTGATCCGTCAAAGCGATTGAGGTGGCGGAACATTGTGGAGCGAGAAGGGTTTGTCAGCGACTACGAATGGAGGTGCGTACGCAAGGATGGAGAGATAAGAGATTGCCTGGTGACTTCCACGCTTCGGGAAGTCGAGGACGGCGATAATCAGTGCCAGACGATCTGCCGCGACATTACGGAACAAAAACGGGCCGAGGAAGCTCTGCGAGAAAGTCACAAGGAATACAGGCGTCTGTATGAGGAATCAAAACGCAGGGAAGAACTGTACCGTTCACTCCTGGATTCTTCTCCCGATGCCGTGGTTGTCTACGACATGGATGGAAATGCGCAATATGTGAATGATTCGTTTACTCGCATCTTTGGCTGGACCCTGGAAGAGGTTAAGAACAAGCGGGTGCCTTTTGTGCCGGAATCGCAGCGAGAGCCCAGTATGAAACTGATCGGTCGTGTCGTGGGAGAAGGCCTTGCGTGCAGCGGCTTCGAGACCAGACGCCACACCTCGGACGGTCGCACGCTGGACATTAGCTTGAGCGCTTCCCGCTATCATGACCATGAAGATACTCCTGCGGGAATGCTCGTGATTCTCTCCGACATAACAGCGCGTAAACAGGCCGAAGCGGAACTGGGAGAACATAGGAACCACCTTGAAAAACTGGTGGACGAACGGACTCGTCAGCTCAAGGCGGCCCAGGAAGAACTGGTCGGCAAGGAACGGCTGGCCGTCCTGGGACAACTGACCGCAACGGTCAGCCATGAGATTCGTAATCCGCTGGGGACGATTCGCACCTCAGTCTTCTCGATCCGCGATGGGATCGAGCGCAATGAAATGGCAAGGGTCGAGCGAGCTTTAATACTCGCGGAACGCAACATCTTACGATGTGACGGGATCATTGAAGAGTTGTTGGACTTCTCACGTGTGAAAGACCTTAGTCCGACACCGACCGACATCGACGGCTGGATAACGGAAATACTGTCCGAAATGCACATCCCGAAAGAGATCCCGTGCATTCCTGATCTGAATTCCGGCATTGAGCTTTCCGTGGACCGTGAACGCCTAAGACGCGCAATAGTCAACGTTATCAATAATGCCGTCCAGGCCGCACAGGATGAAAAGTCCCGGCGGAACGACATCTCTGTGCGTACTAATGTCGTCGGAAACAGACTTGAGATACGTGTCACAGACGCAGGTCCCGGCATCCCGGAGGATGTGCTGGACAAGATCTTTGAACCACTGTTCAGCACCAAGGGCTTCGGCGTAGGCCTCGGACTGCCGATTGTCAAGAACATAATGGACCTTCACGGAGGAGACGTTGAAATCCGAACTGAATTCGGCAAGGGATCGACCGTTACGTTGTGGCTGCCCGTGTCGGAGCTGCCGGGAGACGGTGAATGAACAGACTCGGGCTGTAACCCCCACACGTGCAAGGGACCTCAAATGAAGCAATTGGAAGTGCTCGTCGTAGACGATGATCAGGACTTCGCTGAAAGCCTGGCCATGGTAATTGAAGGAAGAGGTCACAAAGTTGAACTTGCGCACGACGGCAGGCAGGCAATAGAGAAGTTCCGGAATCAGGACTTCGATATTGCGTTTATGGACGTAAAGCTCCCGGGGATGAACGGTGTGGAAAGCTTTCTGGAAGTCCGGAAGTTCAAACCCCATGCTAAAGTGGTTATGATGACCGGGTACAGTGTGGAGCAACTCCTGGACCAGGCGGTTGAGAATGGGGCCTGGGGGGTGCTCCATAAACCGCTGGACGTGGAAAGAACGTTGGGGATGCTCGAGAAGGTCAAACCCGCTGGAATATTGATAGCGGACGATGATGCTGATTTCGTGGAAAGCGTCAGGGAGGTGTTGATATCTCAAGGTTGGAGAGTCCTTGTTGCAAAGAACGGCGAAGAAGCCGTTGATCAAATCCGTTCCGACGGCGTTGATATTCTTATACTTGATCTTCGTATGCCCATACTCAACGGACTCGAGACATATCTTGAACTCAAGCACTCGGGCCTCGCTGTGCCCACTATTGTGGTGACCGCGTACGCGGATGAAGAAGCCGAACGTATCAGCAGATTGTTGTCGATGTCAGTCAACGGAATAATGAGGAAACCCTTCGATCCCAGAGATCTGATTGAAGCTGTGGAGCGCTTGGCCGGCTCAGCAACGGGATAGTCATGAACCGCGAAACCGAACCTGCATATGACGATACGGGAGAGAATCGCCTCCTGATAGTGGATGACGACCGGGATTTTGTCGCCGGCATAGCAGACATCCTGGAATCTCGCGGGTATGTGCTTGAGACTGCGCACAGCGCTGAACTCGCGGAGGAAAAGATAAAGGATTTCGACGGGCACGTTGCGCTGATTGATATCCGCCTTGGACGTGCCAACGGCATTGAGCTTATTACAAAGCTCAGACAACAGCGGCCCGGGATCATGTGCGTGATGATGACCGCGTACGCGGGGACGGAAACTGCAATAAGGGCGCTTGATCGGGGCGCGTATGCCTACCTCCGAAAGCCCCTTGAAGTAAGAGACCTATTGGCAACGCTGGACCGATGTTTCGAAAAACTGCGTCTGGAGCAAGAGAAAGCAGCGGCCGAAGAAGCTCTGAGCGAACAGAACCGAAGACTGACCGAAATCAACGCACGTCTCAGGGCCATGGTCGACGCCACCCGGGCGCTTGCAACGTGCTCCAGGATTGACCAAATGGGGAAACTCATTCTGGAGCAATTCGCGCGGAACATGGCCGCGGAGGGCGGGAGCCTGTTCCTGATGCAGGACGGAAAACTGATTCTTGCTCACTCCCTTGACCCCGGGCACGCCCCTGCCGCGCTGGACCTCCCCTTGAAGAAGGGTTCACCCTTCCACACGGCCATGACCAAGGGGACCCCGGTTCTGGTGAAGGATATTGCCCAGGAGCCTAACCTGCTTCCAAGCGGGTGGGACGGATACAGGGACGGTTCCCTGCTGGTCATGCCCCTGGCGGACGAACACGAGGACCTCGTGGGGCTATTGGCCCTCCACAACAGGACCAATCCTCCGTTTACCGAGCAAGACAGCGAAATATGTTTGATATTGGCAAGCTATACCCTTGAATCGCTTCGCGCTACACGCGCCTTGGTAGACCTGAGGGCCGGTGAGGAAAAGCTTGACGGTATTGTGAGCTCCCTGATCGATCAGATGTTCATGATAGACGAAGATTTCAATATTGCTTGGGTCAACCATATTGCCGAGCGCGCATTCGGATCGGATTTGGTTGGTAGGAAATGTTATCCCGTTCTTCATGGGCGCGATAGACTATGCGATTCATGCGTTGTGGAGCAATGTTTTGCCGACGGCGAAGTTCACGAGCGGGAAACGGAGGCGCTTGGGCCGGACAACGCAATCTCGAACATGTGGTGCACCGCGAGTGTCGCAGCGCGACATGAGGACGGCCGACCTAAGATGGTGCTGGAGATCTGTCGTGACATCACGCGGCGCAAACGTTCAGAACAAGCGCTCAAGCGCTCGGAAGAAAGGATGCGCCTCGTAGTAGAGTCATCCCCAATAGGAGTAGTGGTTGTCCAGGACGCCACATACAAATATACAAATCCCGCTTTGGTCAAAATGTTCGGCTTTGACCGCGCGGAAGAAATTGTCGGGTTGCCGGTTGAAGATCTGTACTTCCCCCAGGATCGGGGTGTGATAAAGGACATAGTCCGAGCGGGCCCCGGGACCGACGAGACGACCCCTTACCACGAAATGACCGGCCGGAAAAAAGACGGAGACCCCATCCGGGTGGTCTTGTGGCATAACTTTATCAGTTTTGATGAAGAGCGCGCCCTGTTGGGATTCGTGGTAGACATTACAGAAGAAGAAGCCCTGAGAGCCCAGCTTCTGCAGGCTCAAAAGATGGAGGCCGTCGGGGCGCTGGCCAGCGGAATTGCACACGATTTCAATAATCTCCTCACCGCAGTGTTGGGCCATGCCGAGATGCTGATTATGGGCAAAACCCTTGGCGACCCCGGTCACAAATCGCTTCAGGCCATACGTCAGGCCGCGCTCAACGGTGGCGACCTGGTCAAAAGGATGCTCGCTTTCAGTCGAAAAGTTGAGGCTGCAACCACACCCATTGACCTGACCCAGAAAGTGCGCCATGTGGAAACACTGCTGCATCGAACAATTCCGAAAACGATCAAAATCGAGATGCTCCTGGCAGACGACCTCCCCCCCATAAATGCCGATGCCGCCCAGGTGGAGCAGATCCTGCTGAACTTGGCCCTGAATGCAAGAGATGCCATGCCCGATGGCGGCAAACTGGTGTTTGAGACCAGGAAAGCTCTGTTGGATGAACAATATTGTAGCACGCATCTGGAGGCCGGGCCTGGTGAATACGTACAACTTGCGGTCTCCGACACCGGCCACGGGATGACCGAGGATGTTCGGCAACACGTTTTCGAGCCATTCTTTACGACAAAGCATGAGGGCGAAGGCACCGGGCTCGGGCTTGCCATGGTGTTCGGAATAGTCAGGGCCCACCGCGGTCACATCACCTGTGAGAGTGAATCGGGTGTTGGCGCCACTTTCAGGATCTATTTCCCGGTAGTTGACGAGCAAGTAGAATCCCACCTCGCGACAACAATGGAGATACCCGCGTTCGGAACCGAGACAATCCTGTTGGTGGAGGATGACGCTGCGGTCAGGGACCTGGGAAAAGAGGTACTGATTTGGGCCGGATACAAGGTCATTACCGCAAGTAACGGGATAGAAGTCCTGGATATCTACCGCAAAAAGAAGGCGGAGATCGCCCTGACCATACTGGATCTGGTTATGGCGGAAATGGACGGACGGCGATGTGTCACGGAGCTACTCCGTATAGATCCTGATGCAAGAATTATCATCACCGGCGGCCATTTGGGAGATGAGCCTAAAGAGGAGGCCTTCGGAGGCGGGGCAAAGGGATTTATGGAAAAGCCCTACGATGTGAAACTGTTGCTCCGAACAGTTCGCAAGGTGTTGGATGAGTGATGAAGATGAGGCTCGATTTGCCACGGGCTGTTCGGCAACAACAGCGTGCGTTGGCAATAAGGACCTGGCAGGCCGGAGAAGGCTCGAAACAACATCGCCGGGCCGCAAAGCAAGGCCTGGTAGAGAGACAAAGCGAATTTCTTTCAACAAAAGGCCACCGAAGATCGAAGAAGGGAGTCTGTGAAGAACCTGAAAGTTCCCGACTGGAGGGCTTGTGTCAAACAGGACGACATAAGTGACGGGATTCACTCTTGTGGAACTCATGGTTGTCATCGCGATTGTAGGTGTCATCCTGGCAGTCGCGGTTCCTTATTACGTCTCGTACAAGAGGACTGCTTGCGACAGGGCCGTCTCAGGCGACCTCTCCAAATTGGGCGCGTCCCTCGAAAGGTTTGGTAACGAGTGGTTGACCTGAACTGCTCTGACTTGAGCGTCGTGAAGGGAGCGGTGGAGCTTTCTTGGCTTGTGGGTCCGTACTATGGCTGGAGCGGAACGAGCCGAAAATGCAACGTGCGGGTACGAAGATCAAGCGACGATGAAGTATTTGGTTGCGCGGAAAAGGGAAGTCGGCCCAGCGGGAACGACCCTACCTTTCGGTACATCTATAGGGTGAGGTTATCCGGGGGAACCGATTTGCCGACGATAGTCGGTGCGTGCACCGGCGAATCCTACGGCGGTCGCAACGCTATGTGCTACACGTCAAGCATGTTGACCGGCACATCTTGTGTGCCGACGGCTCCACTGGGAATAACTAAATGCTCGTCCGTCACAGCAAGTCACTGAGCCCGGAGATGGATGGCCCGGCCCAGCTGGAGCTCCCCGCACCCTCAGATTTTGTAACCGGAAGATGTCCTCCGTGGGGGAAGATACCAAGTATTCATCGGCAGAAGTTCGCTGTCAGTATATTCCCCGATGCCCGTCCTTCCTCGCCGTCACCCCGGCGAACCCTGGATTGGGGCTTTTGCTGGAGGGCTCCATTAACAAGACTTGACATAGGTGACCTTTGCCAAGTGAATAGTTCCTTTTTTGTATTTCGTTGTGCCTTTGTTTCTAGGCATGTAAATTGGTATAAGCGCCGCCATAGGAGGATCTGTTGATGGCGAGTTGGCAGGCAATATTGCTTGTTTTGGCTTTGGCTTTTGCCCCGGGCTTTTTCTGGCTCTGGTATTTCTACAAGAAGGATAAGCTTGAACCGGAGCCTCTAGGCCTGATCCGCAACTGCTTTTTTCTGGGAATGGTGGTTGTGATCCCCGCGGCTCTCTTGGAACGCGCGCTCCCTGTTTCCCATTTTCAGAGTGTGGTCATAGTTGCGCCGATTGTGGAGGAATGTTTCAAGTTTTTTGCGATCCTTTTGACGGTATACAGGAGTTCCCAATTCGATGAACCCATGGACGGGGTTGTATATGCGGCAGCGGTGGCTTTGGGGTTTGCATCGCTTGAAAACGCCGGCTATTTGTACGGAGCGTATCAGCAAAGCAGCGGCTCCCTTGCAACCTTGACCGTACTTCGCTCAATTCTCTCGGTCCCTGCTCATGCTCTTTTCTCGATCATGTGGGGCTATGCGCTTGGTGTCGCGAAGTTTACCGGCAAGGAACGTGGTAACAAGCTGATAACAATCGGCCTATTGTCGGCCATAGGTCTGCACGCTCTTTTCAATTTTGTGGCAACATTGGGGCCCTTGTGGCTCCTGGGGATGCTGATCTTGATGCCTTTGATGTGGCAAGCAGGACATAAACGAATTGAGAAAGCCATGAGGAACTCGCGATTTCCATCCCCCAAGGCTGTAGAAAACCGGACACTAGTGGATACCGGCTCACCCGTGACGGACAAATCAGTGTGGCATGAAAACCGAGTGGTTGTCGTACTGTTGATGTTCCTTGTTTGCTTTCCATTGGGCATATACGGCCTTTGGAAGAACTCCCGGTTTTCATTGCCGGAGAAAGTCACAATCTTCGTTCTCTGGGCGCTTGCAGCCGGAGCGATTGCGATCCAGATGGAGTAGAAGTGAACCACAGAGACACAGAGAAGAGGAAGAATATTAGAAACCACAGAGGCACAGAGAAGAGAAGATGAAGAGTTCACCGGGGTGGGCGTTATTGAAAAAACGCCCACCCCCGGTGAACTCTTATCACTTCTTTTTTCTTCTCTGTGTCTCTGTGGTTAAATTCTCTTCTCTTCTCTTCTCTTCTCTTCTCTTCTCTTCTCTTCTCTTCTCTTATTTTTATTCTTATTCTTATTCTCATTCTGTACGCGTTCCAGCCTGCTGTCTTCATGCCTCTTCGCCTATGCCCAGTCTTCCATGAGCATGCCGAAGGTTTTTTTGCCGGAGAGGAGCACCGCGGTGTATCCTCCGCCCGGCTCGCCCCACGCGCCGGCCAGGTATAGGTTCTTTATGGGCGTCCTGTTGGAGAGACGGTTCATGAAGGTGTTGTCAAGACTCTGCTCGAATCCGTATATTGCGCCCTGTGTGTTGAGAGTGTACCGAACATTTGTGAGAGGAGTTCCCGCTTCCTGGACCTCGATCATGCCGGAAAGGCCTGGTATGAGTTTTTCCTCCACTCTCTGAATGAGCGTCCGCGTGATCTGCTGCTTCTTCTTGTGGTAATCTTGCCTTCGTCCAGCGAAATAGTCCTTTTCAAAGGGCTTCCAGGGCTCGTACCCCGCTGTGAACACCAGACTCAGGACGGTTGTGCCTGGAGGGGAGTAATCCTTGTACATGTTGTTGTAGATACACACGCCGATCGGCGCCATGTCGGCTCGACCCTCAAGGCAATATTGGAAGGCCTTGTTGGGGTCTGATTCAGTCTCCAGGAAGATGTGCGAATCCTTGACACGGTCGGTAATATCCTGGTTCAGTGCCAGCCACACAATAAAGGAGGAGACGCTCGGCTTCAAGGGGCGAATCTTCTTCCGGAAACTCTCCGGCAGCGCTCGCGGGGAGAACATTTTGTTGAAGAGTGTTACCGCGCTGCAATTTGCCACGACCGCGGCGGCCCGGAATTCTTCCCCGTCGGTCGTCCTTACTCCGACGGCCGCGCGGTCTTTCATAAGGACTTTGTCCACTCTCTTGCCCGTGCGGACCTCTCCTCCCTTGGATTCGATAAAATCTACCACAGCCTGGGATATGGCGGTAGAACAGCCTTGTGGATAGGAACCGCCGTATTTCAGATAGCTTGCTGAAGCGTTCATGTAATAGAATCCCGAGAGTTGGTCCGGGGGAAGGCCATAGTACCCACAGAACACCGAGAGCACGGATCTGACTCTAGGATCCGAGACATGCTGATTCAGGTAATCCTCAAGACTCTTGTTTCTGGCCCCCCACATGCACGGGTACCGAAACGGAAAAGTGATCTTGCCTATCAGACTCAGCTTCCCCGCCTGGAAGAATTCTTGTACCTCCCCGTTTAGATCCAACATGTCCTTTAGGAAACCGTGGATGCCTTCCTTTTCCTTGGGGAACATCTCTTTCAGAAGCGACTCAAACTTCTCCGGATCGCCGCCGGGGCAGGTAAAATCTACGTTTGGAGTGATCAGCCGGAAAAGATTCTTGCCCTTGTGGAATTTCACCTTGTCAAGCACTCCCAGGTCCTTGAGCATCGTTTTCATCGAGCCGCTCATTGCGGTCTGGTGAAGAGACACGTCAAAAGTGAAGCGCCCGCCCTTCCGGGTGAATGTGGTGGCGTATCCTCCCGGAATATCATGTTGTTCAAGGACCAGAACCTTGAAGCCGTTCTTGGCCATATATCCCGCGAACGCGAGCGCGCCCAAGCCCGCGCCTATGACCACGGCCTGATAATCCTCACCCGGTGATCGTTTCACAGCCCACGAAGGAACCGGGCTTGCCGGAAAGGGCAGCGGCCGCTCCCCACAGGGCTGAAATCTTAATGAAAGCTCGACGGCTGATTCGCTTGACACTAAACGGAAACATCGTTGAATCTCCTGTGGCGCGCCGGAAGTGGGGTCGCGGGGAATTCATTTGACGCTATGGTACCACGCATTCAAAATGGATTCTACGGCTCCCCCCCCTCACCCCATGTGCGTCAGCATAAGCCTTTCGTCCTGGTGCTCCCGTGGTATAAATCCCCCTTACCCCCCTTTGTCAAAGTTAACACATATGCCCCTCACCCTATCCCTCTCGCGCCGGTCCCGCGTCCCGCTGGATTGACGGAAGGGGTCTGGGGAGGGAGAGTGATCTTGGCGCTGGATCTTGAGGCACATCACCATGACCGCGCTTTGATATCCTTTTCTACCTCAGTGCGCGTCAGGCTGGGTTCCCGGTCCGTGGGCAAGCCGACTTCACGTCTGATCATCCCCCAAGAGTTCCCTGATAGCCGCGACTATTTCAGCAAGCGTGAAAGGCTTGGCGAATGTTCGGTGAGCCCCCAGGCTTTGGGCCAAAGGCAGATATGATCCAGGTCCTATCCTGCCGCCACCGGAAATGGCGATCATCTTCAAGTCCGGGAAGTCCCTCCGTATCTCCGTGATTGTCTCCAAACCTTCCTTGTTCGGCATGATTAGATCAACTATTGCCAGATCCATCGGCGCCTCTCGAAGGGTTCCAAGCCCTGAGATCCCGTCGGAGGCCTCTTTGACCTCGTATCCCTCGAACTCCAGGAATTCCCGAAGCATGGCCCGTACTTGGTAATCATCGTCTACGATAAGAATGCGCGGCATGCCGTTCATACCTCTTTGTCTTTTTCACAAACCCTCGTGAACCGCCTCAACAAATGGAATCGGCACCCCCCCACGGAATACGCCTCCTCCGATCATTGCAGTGTAACATTATACGGCCCTTTGGAATAGTCTTTGTTGCAACCACTGTGCGGCCGGATCTACAATGGCCATCGATCACCGGACCGTAGGATCTCCTGGACACCGGACTCGGACACGTGTCCCGAAGGGCAGGTGAAAAACGTATGCATCCCGTTATTTTCGCTCAGCTTCCTCGACCCAGATTTCTCTTTCGGGAGCCCCCTCACAACATCCCTCTGGCCGCAGGTTTCATGTGTGCCGTCTCAGCCGTGGGGAGGATCCCCGGGGTGGACCTTCAGATACTTGAACCACAAATCGTCGATGTCTTGGCCGACGAGGGATTGGCTGCGGAAATCGCTATGCGGCGGCCCGCGGTTCTTGCTCTCACCCTATACGTGTGGAACGCTCAGCGAAGCCTCTTCTTGGCTTCAAACGTGAAGAAACGCTCCCCTGAGACCACGATACTGGTGGGAGGCCCGGAAGTCACCCCCGACAATCCCTGGGTGATGGAACACCCCGCGGTGGACGCAGGCGTGTTCGGTGAAGGAGAATCCAGGATTGGGCCGGTCTTGGAGGCGCTACTCGTCGGCCGAGAACCGATAGGGATTCCGGGAACCTTTGCTAAGACCCATGCGGGTTTGCGCATCGAGAGGGAGCCTGCCGCGCCGTGGGATACGGCATCGAATCCGTACCCTTATTTGGACGGCAGAATCACCCCCTCTCGTGATGGGACCCTCTTCCTGGAGACGGTTCGAGGATGCCCCTTCCGATGCAGATACTGCTATTACCACAAGGCATTCAAGGGAATGCGACGCCACCCGGAACGGTCGGTAGATCGCGTTCTCGACTTTGCATATTCATCGGGATCCAAAGTCCGTGAAATTTACTTGATGGATCCCACCTTCAATGCTCGCCCTGGGTTCCGGGAATTGCTCAGTCGTATTGCAAGGCGCAGGAATCAACATGATGTGGCTCTTCACACGGAATTGAGGGGGGACCTGATCACGCGGGAAGACGCGGACTTGTTGAGAGACGCAGGTCTGAAAAGCGCGGAGGTTGGCTTACAGAGCATCAATCCAGAGGTCTTGCGAACAGCGGGCAGGTCGGACGACCCGGAAAAGGTAGCCACAGGAGTGGGCTTGCTCATGGAGCGAGGGATCGAGGTCACTACGGGAATCATTCTGGGCCTCCCGGGGGACACTCCGGAGGGATTTCTCAAGACAGTGGAATGGCTGAAGCGAACGAGCTCGTATTCCGTTGTTCATCCTTTTGTGTTGTCGGTTCTCCCAGGCACTGACTTCAGGGCTCAGGCACAGGGTCTGGGCCTCACATTCGATCCGCGTCCCCCCTATTATGTGCGCTCCACGCCCACCTTCCCCGCTGGAGAGTTTCGGTCCGCGCTGGAGGAATGCGAACGAATCCTTGAGATGGAACTGGACTATATTCAGCCACCTTCGCTGGTAGACAGCGGGCCGAACCTCACGACCGGTCCGGAGGATCGGCCTTATATCAGCAAGTGGATAGTCGACCCTGCTCGAACCGAACAATGGCGGCCGATCCTCGGGCGGGTAGTGGCCTGCGCGGCAGACCCCTTCACAATCTGGTTCCGCGGCTGTGACGCCCAACGCGCGGAACAGGGCATGCTGGAGATGCTCGAGGAATTTGCATCGAGGAATCCGCATTCAGTGATGGCTGTGGTCCTTGAATACCCGGAACCGCCACGCGTGCAGTTTTTCGACGAAGCGTTCAGGATTGCCGGGCAGCCGAGCCTTTTCGTAAGCAAATCCTTTGCGCCGCTATACGGAGAAGGGGTACCTGTCTCCATCAATTTCACCATTATTCTTCCCGACCCGGGTGACTCCAGGACAAGAGAGATGCTCATGGCCCCTTACCGGGCCGTTGCCGCGCCCGCGTGGGATCTCGGTGAAAGTCCTGGAAGGGATTTCCGTCACACTTCTGCTCCCCTACTGATTTCACACTCAATGCCGGCACAGGAGAAGGCCTGTGAAGAAATGCTCGACGCGCTTCAGGACGCGCACAAGGATCATGTTGAGGAAGTGCTCTTTCGAGATCAATTCTTGTACGAGGCCTGGCGCCGACGGACCGGCCCAACAGACCCGACATTAGAAATCCCTGAAAGAATCCTCCTGACTGTCTAGTGCTCATGGGCATTGACATTCGGTGCTAAGATCACCCTCCCCCTACCCCTCCCGTCAAGGGCTTACACTGGGACACACGTAACACCGCGGGCGCCGCTAGTATTCTGTCGTCCCTCCGGGACTCTCAGACAGGGTTAGAGTGGATTGAGGAACCCGGCGCTGAAGAGACTGTTGCAAAAGTCCATTTTTTTCTCGCGAAGTTGGGGAAAATGTACTACAAGAGGGGGAAACC
>Ga0190284_1000050_pt1 | contig 99762 bp, 79 predicted proteins | sample 48691812_MG_FD_161668 | JGI IMG/M metagenome (GOLD analysis project Ga0190284, IMG submission 161668) | Hydrothermal vent microbial mat bacterial communities from Southern Trench, Guaymas Basin, Mexico - 4869-18-1-2_MG | ecosystem: Environmental > Aquatic > Marine > Hydrothermal vents >... | reverse complement strand
TGATGAGCATGGCTGTCAAAGCCCCGGATTTCTCGATCAGTGCTGAAAGAAGCTGTTTCACGTCACCGTTGCCGTCTTTGTTTTCCGAATTCATCCTTTGACTCCTTACTGATTGCCGGTCATATGCCGACCTCCAGTTCATCTGGGTTCCAATGTGTCCAGCCGTCAGTCTGATCTATGTTCCACGCCTTCTCTCAATTCGTCTCTCTTTCGCGCGGCCTCAATGAGCAGGAAGTCTCCCGGCTTGTCGATGGTAATCTTGTCAGGATCGGTCCAGGGAAGATTCACGAAATTCCCACCGTCGAAGCTGAGACATTTGTAAACCGCATCTTCTCCTTCCAAGTTACCGCACTTGGCGTGCGTCACATGTCCATTATCAATAAATATCAATCCCTGCCCTCCGTCCCTGGAGGAGACCTCTAACACCAGATGTCTTCCGGTCAACATCATGAGCTGCAAGTAGTCCAAAATGTCGATGTTGTCGATGCTTCCGGAGAAATCATCCGCTTCCTCCGTGGAGGCGAGTACCTGGGCCAGGAGCTCGGGCTCCACGGGTTTTTCCAGATAAAGAATAGCCCCTTTCCTGATGCTCAACTGCCGGATGGAAGGGCCGCCGAAAGCAGTCATGACCACAACCTTGACGCCGGGGCGATTCTCACGCAACCAATCCACCACTTCCAGACCATTAAGCCGCGGCATGCGAATGTCGGTTATCACCGTGTCGAAATGCCTTGATTCAAGCAGAGAAAGCGCCTCCGCGCCGTCCCCGCACGTGGTCACAGGAAAACCTATCCTGGCAAAGTACCTGCCAAGAGCCCAGATGACCTCAGGATCGTCATCCACCAGGAGAATTGGGTTCTTCCGAGTTTTCATTTTCTCGCAGCCTCTCTCTTGAGCGTTTCTGCCACGTCCTTCACCATAGCGCACAACCGATCCACGTATTCGTCAACGGTCCGTCGAGTCTCCGAAGGATTGTCCGCTACCGCGTCCAAGTCCGCTCCAAAGGCTCTGATTCCGATCAGTAATCCGGACAATCGGTTTTGAATTTGGTGAAAGTCGTGCTGGGAAACTCGTGATGCCGTCGCCTTGCGACGGTGCTCTCCGGCGGATTGTCCTTTCGCTGAATCGCCTAAATTAAGAGCCTGACTCACGAGATCACTGAGTGTTTGAATTTCGTACGGCTTGACAAGCAGTCCGAACAATTCCCCGGTGCAATCCTCGGAGGGAGGTTTTGCCGTGATCAGAATAGGAACGATACTGGGAAATCGCCGTCTCAGATCACGAACCAGTTCCAAACCATCGCCGTCAGGCAGTTTCAAATCCGCGATCAGCACAGAAGGCGCTTGATCATCCACTATAGCCTGGGCCTCTTCGCAAGAACCGGCAGTAACTATCTCAAGTTCCTCAAAATCAAGCCTGAGGTTGCAGGCCGTAAAGTAGGCCAATGCCGCGTTGTCATCCACGATGAGGACTGTGGTACCCAAATCTACTTCCTTTCCAATCTCAGCGACCTTGTTGTTGTCGCTAATGGGCTCGGGGCCTTCAAGTCCCTGAGACCTGATCCATGTTACGTTGTACATGAGAGAAGCAATATTCGTGCCATCTCTTGGCTCTGGGCTAGATTCCTGACTTAGCTTGGTATATCACTGAGTTATATTGTCCGAAAGAAGAGGAGGCGGATGAGGGGATTGGCTCCTCGCGTCAAGAATGTACGCAAAACAAGCGCGAGTTTTGGCCTGTGCAATAAATTCATGGGGTTAGCTGATTTTATGATGTACGAAAATCAAGTACTGGCAATGCCCACCGTGTGATTATCACGCATCCACCCCGAGGGCCTTCATGTGGTGAAAAAACGCGTTCCGGGACATGCCCAGTAGGCGAGCAGCAGTCTGCCGTTTCCCTTCAGATCGGCGCAAGGCTTCGACGATCAACGCGCGCTTGACCTCCTGGGTCACCTCATTGAGAGACCGTTTCTCGGGAAAACAAATGCTGTACGACCAATCCCCCGAGGTCTCTTTCAGGTCAGGCTCGGCAATGCTCATGGTCCCTTCCGGGGAGAGGATAAGCGCGCGTTCGATCACATTTCGAAGTTCTCTGACGTTTCCAGGCCAGGCGTAGCCGGCGAGTAATTTCATGGTTGTGGAATCAAGGGTCGGGGTAAAGGAAAGGTCCAGCTCCGCGACGAGTTGCGCTGTAATTTCGCGAACAAGATCAGGGATATCCTCAATCCTTTCTCTTAGTAATGGTACGCGAATGGACAGGACGTTCAGCCGATAGAACAGATCAGTTCTGAAGCGTCCGCTTGCCACTTCCTTTTCCAGATCCCTGTTGGTGGCCGCAATAAGCCTGGCGCTGATGGAAATACTTTTTTCGCCGCCCACGCGGGTGAATGTTCGCGAATCGAGAAAGGTTAGCAGCTTTGCCTGCACATTGGGTGAGAGTTCGCCTATTTCATTGAGCAGAAGCGTTCCTCGTTCCGCGAGCTCCAGCAGTCCACGTTTGCGCCCACGGGCTCCTGTGAAAGCCCCGGGCTCGTGTCCAAAAAGTTCCGACTCGGCTAACTGCGGACTCACTGCCGCGCAATTAACGGCAAAAAAGGGACCTTCTGCATACGCGGAATGATTGTGAATGAAGCGAGCCAGGTAGTCCTTCCCGGTTCCGCTCTCTCCAAGGAGAAGAACAACGCTGTCTCCTGACGCGGCCTTACGGGCCTTTTGCAGGGTGGAGCGCATGGCCTGTGAAAGGTAGTCATTGCCGTCAATTTTTGATGTGAATTTTGCCGACGGACGGGTGTGAGGAGGGCGGTCGGTTTTCCGAAGTAGCCGGACCTCCTCTTCTCTTATTCGCTCCCGCATGGCGTTTCGCAGGGAAACAAGGAGTTCGTCCAGATCGAACGGTTTGGTCAGATAGTTGCTCGCGCCAAGGCGAGTAGCCTCCACTGCGGATCGGATCGAACCGTAGGCGGTCATGATGATGTGACGTGCAGCCGGATGAATCTCCTGGATCTCTTTCATCAAGGCCATGCCATCGGTATCCGGCAGTCTGAGGTCCAGGAGCACCACATCAGGGAAGGAAACATCAACTGCGCGGCGTGCTTCGACCGCGTCACCGGCTCCGGTGACCTGGTATCCCTCAGCTCGCAACAGACGCTCGAGAGACCTGACAATCTGTGCATCGTCGTCAACTATGAGAACTGTTCCCGCCATCTACCCTCTCTTCGATGAGACCGGTCGAAATTCAAAAAAGGGAATGAGGCTGGAGGCCCGGAAAAAACCGCATTTTAGACAGGTGTCCGGCCAGAGCCCCGTTTCCGCATGGTAGGCCCTTCCTTTCACTTTCCAGCAGCAGTAACCTGTGCCCGCAGTCTTCACCTCACAGGCCTTGCAATTCACGTTCGGCGACCGGCATTCAAAGGCTCGATCTCCATGCCGGTCCCAGCAGGGGATTGGCTCAGGACTCGGGAGCAGAATCTCGAACTTCGTTCCCTGGTTGGGCCTTGAATCCACCGTGATCACCCCGCCTTGGGCATCCACAATTTCCTGAGACACGGTAAGTCCAAGGCCGCTGCCCAAAACCTTGGTGGTAACAAAGGGCCCGAAAATGCTGCCCGGGGATACCTCCTCAGGAAGGCCCGTTCCCTCGTCCTCAACGAAGATGTCAACAACTTTTCCAGAGAAGCCGGGGACAAGTTCATCTTTGCCGGCTTGGTCGAGTTCACGCCAGCCGATCCGGATTCGGTCCCCCTTTGAGGACGCGTCCAGGGCATTCTGGACCAGGTTGTTCAAGACGCGGCTCATGTCTTGTTCATCCACAATGACTACAGAGGAGGCAGGGAACGGAACGAGTTCCAATCCGATCCCTCGCCTGGTGGCGAGAAGGCCGCAAGAAGCCATGCACTTATTCAACAGATGTTCCACGTACACTGGTCCGGTGGAGGATGCGGGGGGACGGGCCGACTCGAGTAACCGGTTGATCGTCGTGGTCAAGGAGTCCATCTCCTCGAAAACCAGATCAAAGATGATACCGTGCTCGGGCGATCCTGGAGAATCCCTTTGCAGAGTCTTTAAGCCTACCAGGATGCTCGCTAGAGGGTTTTTGATTTCGTGGCTGAGGCGGGGAGACCATCTCCCCGACCAGGGCCAGTTCCTCTGCTCGCCGCCTTCTGCCGCCGGCAGGTCTATTTTGTGACAAGTCCTTAATTGGATAGCCCGTCGAATCACTCTGGATCTTGCTGTCGCCTTTTTATTAACGGCTCGGCGATCTTCAGGAGATCAGGGATATCTATCGGCTTGCCGACAATCGCATCCACACCGCAATCGGCCATCTTCTCCCTGTCCTCTTCAGGTATATCCTCCATATCCGCCTGGCCCGTCAAGAGAACAAAGGGAGTCTTGGGAATCGCCTTTTTTCGACAAATTTCTTGGATCTTTTTGCCCACGTCCCAGCCGCTCAGTTCGGGCATCTCCAGGTCACAGATCACAAGGTCCACTGGTGACTCCTGGAACAGCTGGAGACCTTCAATCCCGGAAATAGCAGTGAGGGGCGTGTGTCCGAATTGAGCCAACCCCACCTTGCACGCTGTAAGGAACCGCTGTCTATCATCGATGACAAGGATTCTGAGTGTACCGGGAAAATCATGGATATCGGGCGTTTCGTGGCGCAATACCCCCTCGGCAAGTGGGGAAGTTTGTGTGGGGGTGGGTCCCGAGCCACCAGTGCGGCTCCCTGGGGAGTCGGTTTTGTCCAGGACTTCGCGAACGACTCGGAGAAATTCCCTGGTGTCGAACGGCTTAGCGATGAATCCACCGGCTCCACCTTCCGTGTCTCCATTTGTCGTTCGACTCGCCAAGTACCCGCTGGCGATAAGGACCTTTGCCGTAGGATCCAACTTGAGGATCTCCTCAAGGCACTGCTCTCCTCCCATCTCCGGCATGATAAGATCCAGGACGACCAGATCTATTTCATCCTTCCTTTCCCGATAGATTTCGAGCGCTTCAGCGCCGTTTTCTGCTGTGAACACCTTATATCCTCTTCGCATGAGCATTTGTTCGCCCATCTCTATCACGCGTGCATCATCATCCACCAGGAGGATGGTCTCGGTCCCGAACGCGGGCATGTCTCCGGCCGTCATCGCGGGATCAAGCTCGGCCGCCCCTGGAAGGGCAGGCAGGTACATAGTGAATGTGGTTCCCTGCCCCGGTTCACTGGAGCATGTAATATGACCGCCATGGTTCTTCACGATGCCGTACACGATGGAGAGCCCCAGGCCCGTCCCTTGACCCGCTTCCTTTGTGGTAAAGAACGGCTCAAAGATGTGCTCCATGACTTCTTTCTCAATTCCGCGGCCGGTATCGGAAATCTTCAGTTGGACATTTTCGCCGGGTTTTGCGTCCACATGGGTGCGGCAGTAGTCATCGCCCAGGGTAACGTTCCGGGTTTCAATGGTCAAATTCCCGCCTTTGGGCATGGAGTGCTGGGCATTGACGGCAAGATTCATCAGTACCTGCTCCCCTTGGATCGGATCGGCATTCACCGTTTTCAGATCGTCAGCCAGGAATAGTTCGATATCGATCATCCTGGGAATCGTCCGTCTCAGAATCTTCTGGGAACGTTTCAATTTGAGATTCAGGTTACAGGGCCGGAGCTTGCTCTCCACCTGTCTGCTGAAGGTAAGAAGCCCTTTGACAAGCTCGCCTCCGTCCTTCGCTGCCTTCCGTATGGTCTCCAGATTTGGGAGATCCGGGGACGATTTGCCTTTGCTCATCGTCAGCATGTCGGCATAACCCAGGACAACCTGGAGGATGTTGTTAAAATCATGGGCAATACCTCCGGCCAGAGTCCCGATTGACTCCATTTTTTGAGCTTGATAAAGCTGCTTTTCCAGCAGGACTTGATCCGTGACGTCACGCTTGACCGCCACGTAGTTGACGATATTCCCGGACTCGTCTCTGACAGGTGAGATAGTGGCCTCTTCTTCCAAGAGTTTGCCGTCCTTCTTCTTGTTAACAAGGTGTCCTCTCCAGGTGTCGCCTCTGGTCAGGGTCTCCCACATCTTCTTGTAGAATTCCTCATCATGTTCTCCGCTCTGGAGGATCCGGGGATTTTGGCCTATGGCTTCTTCGCGAGCATAGCCTGTGATCGTCTCAAACGAGGGGTTGACGTACTGGATTGTGCCGTCCTGATCGGTAATGACGATAGTCTCGGCTGCTTGTTCAATGGCAGTCATAAGGCGTAAACGTTCCTCCTCAGCCATCTTACGGCTCGTTACGTCCGAAATGACCACCGTTGTCCCCTGCACCGCGCTGTCGGGGCTCCCGGCGCTGACCGATACGTTACCGATGAAGATTGATCCATCCTTTGTCCTGAAACGTGCTTCAGCTTCAGCAGGTCTTCCCTCGGCAATTTGTGCCCGGAAAATATCTCGAACCCGCCTATATTCCTCCTCAGACTCGTAAAACTCGTGGGCGCCTTTGCCCAACAATTCGCCCTTCTCATCCTCGTCGTACCCGAACAACTCCATCATGGCCTTGTTTGTCCACGTGAGCTTTCCTTCTGGAAAGTAACTGATCCCCGAAAGAGACAGAGACAGTATGGTGGTCAAGGTTCTCTCATTCTCACGAAGGGCTTCTTGAGCCTGAGTACGGTCGGTCACGTCCAGACAATATTCTATAATCTGTTTCACAGTTCCTTCACTGTCCAGAATAGGATATGCGTGCACTTCAATATTCCTCGGCTCGCCTTTCTTGCCGTAATGGACATGTTGAACCATGGTTGGCAGCCCGGTTTTCTTCACTTGTCCCAGAGGACACGGATGGCGCCAGTCATTACACGGGGTAGTTCGCCCATGGGTGGCGGAATAGCAGGTTGATCCGCCGGAAACACCTGATGCAACGGCAGCGTCATTCGCCAGTGAAATCGTATAATCGTCTGTATTGACAACGTAGAAGGGATGGGTTAAGGATTCCAATAGGTTGTTCAAGAAATCGCGCTGCTCTCTTATCCTCCCTTCTGCCCGCTTACGGTCGGTGATATCACGCTGGGACAGTAAGAATAGGCTGATTGCTCCTTGATCATCCCGAATGGACGAACAGGCGCAATCCACTTCAACAAAGCCTCCGTCCTTGCAGACAACAGACATCTCCGCACGACAGTACCCAGTCTCAACCACTGTGGGGAAGTGCTTGGCGAAGGTCTCCTTTGACTCGGGAGACAAGAATTCGGTTATTCTTTGACCAGTTAGCTCATCCTCGGAATAGCCCAAGGCCTCAATGGTAGCACGATTAGCCTGCACGATAATGGCGTGTGGGTCGAGAACAAATATGAACTCTGTGGCGGATTCAAACAGTGAGCGGAATCTCTCTTCACTCTCTCTCAACGCTTCCTCGGCTCGCTCGCGCTCCGCTCGTTGCCTGAGAGCTATAATGCCGAACGCTAAATCGCCGGCCAACTCCATCAACAACTGGATTTCTTCCGGGTCAAAGGCACCCGGTTCCCCTGCGTACACGTTCAAGGCGCCTACAGCCATGTCGGCAGTGATGAGCGGAAATGCTGCTGAGGAAGCATAGCCGCGCTTGGCTGCCTCATCGCGCCAGGGAGCGTAAATCGGGTCCGTCTTTACATCTCTGTTGACAACCGGATTTCTGGTCCGAATGGCAGTGCCTGTCGGGCCACGACCTCGCTCGTTATCCGCCCAAACAATGTTCACCGTTTCAAGATATCCCTCTTCGTATCCGGCCTGCGCCACCGGCCGTACTGTTTTGTGTTCATCGTGCTCGGCGAGGCCGACCCACACCAGGCGGTATCCACAATCTTCTCTGACGATTCGACACACTTCCTGGAGCAGCTCTTCCTCATCTGTTGCACGTATCAGCGCCTGGTTGGATTGAGATAGGGCCTTGTACGCTCGGTTTGTTTTGCGCAGAGACTCCTCCGCCCGGCTGCGCTCGGTGATGTCCAAAATGGATCCAACAAACCCCGTGTAATCACCGCTTTCGTCCAATACGGGGGCGCAACTGAAGTAGGTTTCGATCCGGCTGCCGTCCTTTCGGGTCAGCGCGTTTTCTCCGACAATGGGCTTGCCGGAATACAATAGCGCCACATGGGCGTCGCTGATCGCCTTGGCCTCGCCTCGGGGGTAAAGGGCATCCAGCGACAAGCCGTCCAATTCCGCGAGGGAATACCCCGTCAACTCGGCGGTTGCCGGACTGGCGAACGTTATACGTCCTTTGGCGTCAACCTGATACGTTCCCTGCAGAGAGGCTTCCATGATTATGCGGTACCGCTGCTCACTTTCCTGCAGGGCCTCTTCCGATCGGCTCCGTTCGGTGATCTCGTTGTGTAACTGCAGGTTGGCGGACTTGATCTCCGTAGTGCGTTCTTCGACTAACTCCTCAAGACGGTCCCGATGCTTCGTCAGTTCCTTGTTGGTCTGTCGAAGCTCCCGAGTGAGCGCGCGTAGCTTGAGTTGCACCCGGACCCGCGAGAGTATCTCCTTGTGCTGAAAGGGCTTGGTTATATAGTCCACCGCACCGATCTCGAAGCCTCTGACCTTGTCCTCCGTGCTGGTGAGAGCCGTCATGAATATTACGGGGATGTCCGCAGTTGCCGGATCCGATTTAAGCTGTCGGCAGGTTTCGAATCCATCGATGCCGGGCATAAGCACATCAAGGCAAATGATGTCCGGCTGGACGTAGCGAGCTTTCTCAATGCCGCTTTCGCCGTTTCGCGCCACCAGAACCGTAAAACCAGCGTTCCCCAAATAGTCGGAAATGACCCCGAGAGACGCGGCGTCATCGTCGATGATCAGAACCGTCTGTTCGCGGTCTTCCTCGACAGGGCTTAGGCCCTCTTGGTGAGTCTTCATGCTTTCACCCCATGTATTCCCTAATCAGGGACAGGAGTTTCTGTTCCTCGAACGCACGTGCCAGCTCCCGGAGCGTCCGGGCAAAAGGCCGATACTTACCATCCATTGTATCCAAATGCGATGCCCGATTCAAGATCTCACGCATATTGCCGCGCATCGCCAGATCGTAGAGGACCTGCATCTCCTCTGCCGGCGGCGCCACGATTTCCGCCCGGGCCTTGTCTTCTTCCTCCGCCCGTCCGGCAGCGCCTTTTTCATCGGCTTCCGCATAGATCCACTCGATTCCCAAACAGGAACGCATCTCGGCAAACAGTTCCTCCACTGCCAACGGTTTGGATATGAAGCCATCGCACCCGGCCTTAAGACAATCTTTTTTGTCGGAATCGAAGACGCCTGCCGAGAAGCCGAGAATGACTACATCCCGCAACTCTTTGATCTGCCGGATGCGCGACACCGCTTGCAGACCGGTCATCACCGGCATCCGCATGTCCATCAGAATCATATCCGGCCGCAGGCGACGCGCAGATTTCACACCTTCCTTCCCGTTCTCCGCTTCCGCGACATCGAAGCCCCAAAGCTCCATAAGGCCCCGCATGACCGACCGGCTGTTTGAATGGTCATCAACCACCAGCACGCTCCGGCGTTTGCCTTCGTAGCCGACGACCTTTCGCACTTCTCTCTCCTCCGGCTCTTCAGATCGCTCGACAACCGGCAATCGCACATCAAACCAGAAGAGGCTTCCCTTGTCCGGCTCGCTGTAGACCTGGAGTTCACTTCCCATAGCTCGCACCAGCGCGCGGCTGATCGCCAACCCCAGGCCGGTGCCACCTTCCCGCTGCGACATTTGCCCGGCTTGCTCGAAGGGCTGGAAGATTGCTTCCATCTGGTCGGGACCAATGCCCACGCCTGTGTCCTTGACCTCAAAGCGAAGGAGAGCCGCCTGCTGTTCATCGGACGTGATGTCGGGGGCGGAAGACTTGTCTGCTTGGGCTTCGTCTAATTGAGCGACCCGCAAGGTGACCCGGCCGCTCTCGGTGAACTTGACCGCGTTGCCCAAGAGATTGATCAGTACCTGCCGCAAGCGCTTCTCGTCGGCGTACACGCCGGTGGGCAGGTCCGTTGGCGCTTCATACTTGAAACCGATCCCCTTTTCCCTACCGCGCATCCGAATGATGCTGCCGATCATCTCCGTGAAACGGGAGAGATCGAATGACGCGGGGTAGAGTTCCAGTCTTCCGGCTTCGATCTTGGAGAGATCGAGAATATCGTTGATGAGCGTCAGCAGATGCTCGCCACTTTGCTTGATGATGCCTAATCCCTGCTCCAGGTCCTGCGTGAGGTCTTTGCCTCTCTTGAGAACTTCTGTGTAACCCAAAATCCCGTTTAACGGCGTGCGCAGTTCGTGACTCATGCTGGCCAGGAATTCACTCTTGGCCTGATTGGCCACTTCGGCCTTCTCTTTGGCCTCTTCCAGTCTGGTGACCATGGTTTGAAGATTGTTAGACATCTTATTCAGGGCATGGCTAAGGACATCCATCTCCGAGCGAATTCTGACATGAGCGTCCAGGTCGCCATCGGCGATACGCTCGGCCATCTGAACGGTTTCGCCGTAGTTGGCAATCAAGGAATTAAGGCTGTTCTTGATCTTGTTGAAATCGCCCTTATATGTCTCGGCGATCTTTTCCGGAATGACTCCTTTTGATAGTTGGTCAAGACGTTGCGCTGTTACGGAGATCGGAGTGACAAACGACTCGATCAGTCGATTCGTTTCAAACACCAATTCCCGCCAATTCCCCTGTAGATGTTCAGCCCGGCCACGCACTGTCAGCTTCCCTTCTTCAACGGCTCGAATCAATCCGGAGATTTCAACGGACACATAAGTAATCGCATCTTTCATGTTCTGAAACGCACGGGTCAGTAGACCGATCTCGTTTTTCGATGTGATCACCGGCAAGTCAACATGCACATTTCCTTCCGCGATCTCTTGCGATGCACGGGACAGATGTATTAGCGGTTTTACCAAGTTGTGGACATGCCACGTTGTCAATACAAGAATAATTAATATACTTCCGACTGAAACCGTCATTATGGTCCTGGATAATCGAGACCTTTCGCTAATGCTTTGATGAATTGCCTCTGTCGACTGCACCAGGCGCGCATCCGCTCTTTTGAGATCGGACAACATCTTGTGCTTGGAATCATCAACGATCTGAAACTGTGCTTGAAATCGTCGCGAAGCACGCTGATGGGCTTGCAGGGAAGTCTTATATTTGGTCAACAATACGATCAGTTCCTTGCCTTGGACGGCGATATCGGGGTGGGCAACGGTTAAGGTTTCCAATCGCAACAGCAAATGCTTGATGCGCGCCATCACCGGCAATTCCCCTTTGGACTGCCAATCTTGTTGGTTGAATTCCGCCACTTGCTTCAAAATGTTGAAGAACGATTCCCGATAGCCGGGAGCCATGACGACCAGGTGCTCCAGATCCTGCAAGAGGACCACTTCTTCCGCCTGCACCGCTAGGGCATCGATCTTTTGCCCCATCATGTCCTCCACCGCGCCCAGCCTGTACATGAATTCATCTTCGATCCGCTTCAAAGTGGGCGAGAATGTGTTTATGAAAACGGATTGTCTTCTGAGCAATGTCAGTTCTGACGCCAGACTCTTCAACGATTCCAGCAATAGCAAGTCTGACTTGCCGAATCCGTTCAGGGCCTGATCGAGCTGTGACTTCTCCAAGGCGTCTTTATCTTCGTAGAACATCCCGGAGAGAACGTCGGAGTAGGCAGAAAACAATTCGCGCCCTTGAAGGGCATGATCGACAATGGTTGGGACATCTCGGAGAATCGTGGTTCGTACCGCACTCTCAATTCGGTCAAAGGTAATGGAGACAACGATCAGCATTCCCCCCAACATGGCGATAATGGCCCCATTAATCAGCAGCAATCTTGTGACGATCCTGCGGGGGGAGAATCTTGATAGTTCTTTCATTGTGAAATCTCCATTATTCAAGAGAATAGAGATGGAATTTCCTTTGCTTCACAGTTATCAGGACATAGTCTCTCTCAACCTCTCCTTCTTGCGTGAAACTGATACGGCCTGTCACACCTGGAAAATCCTTCAGTTTTGTCAAGGCGTCACAAATAGCCTGACGGTCGTCTCCCGACTCGCGGATGATCTTCGCGAGGATATTCGTCGCATCGTATGCCAACGCTGCATATTGGTCAGGAGGCAGGAAATACAACTCCTCATAGTCCTTCACGAACTGTTTCCGTTCGGCAGATAGCGCTGTTGGCAAGAATAGCCCGCAGGTATAAAGATTTTCAGCTGTTGCACCCGCGTCTTCAAGGACTTGTGGGAAGTACCACGGAAGCGGCCCCATCACGTCAGTCTCGCTCCATGCCATAGCCTGCCGTTGCTGCAGAATCATCAGCCCATTGCGGTATCGAGAGATCAAATACAGAAGATCCGGGGTTGCGGTCCGCACTTTGGCCAATATGGGTCTGAAGAAGTCACTTCCGTCGAGATAGGCTTTTGCTCCCCCATATTCGCTGAATCCCTCTACCGCCACAATGTCTGCGCCAAGCTCCTTGGCTTCTTCGATAAAGCTCTGCTTTGCTCTCATTCCCCAATCGTTGGTTGCATATAAAACGGCGACCCGCTTCTTGCCGAGTTGTTCTACTGCCATCCGCGCCATGAACTCGCTTTCTTGCTCCACCGTGCCGGCGAGACTAAAGCTATAGGGGCTGCCGGGCGCAAATGAGGGATGCGATGCCGCGGGCGACAATTGAACGATTCCAGCGCGCCGATAGATTGGTTGTGCCGCCAATGCACAGCTGTCGGTCACGTTCCCGATGACTGCGACAATACGTTGATTCGACGCAAGGCTTCTGGCTACGTGCTGCGCCATCTTGGGCAGTCCACGGCTGTCGCCGACTATAACTTCGATCGGCCTGCCCTCGATGCCACCCGCCTCATTAATTCCTTCAAGTGCAAGATCGACACCCCTCTGGATGGCGTATCCATATTCCGAATACTGACCATTCAATGGTGCTGACAAGCCTAGAAATATGGGTTCTTCCGCACTACTTACTATGGGAAAGGACAGCCAGAAGATAAGAAGCAAGAATAGCGTTCTCTCAAATCTTTGTTTCATAGTTCACACCTCAAGAATGCAAAGGCAAAGATTCCGCCAGTCAATTTATTTCTTGCAGTCCTCCTTATGATTTCTCTGCCAACGACAGCCTAATTGCCATATTTCAACTCAAACACCGCTGTCTGATCTGAAGGATCAAATACGCGAGAGTGGCTTTTAAAATCATAGACCGGCATGCCCCTGGGAAACTCCTTTCTGAACTTGGGAAGGAGTTGGGCGTTAACAGGCAGCAGATCCAATTTGACGTTTGCCTGCTCTTTGGGAATTGAGACGCCCTTTAGGTAATCATGCATCATCACCAGCGCAAACCCTCCCTGCAACCAATGCCCTCCAATGTCGAACAACAATTCCCCCTTGCGGATGGCTTGGATGTTCTGAGGATTCAAATCCATCGCAACCACCATGATATCCTTGCCCGGCCTTTTCCCGGCATTCTTGAGAGCGGCCATGACGCCGGTTGCGGTCCCGCCGTTGGCACACCATACACCCTTGATCTCAGGATGTGCCCGATACAATTCCTCCATCACCTGTTGTGATGTATGACGGACAAAATTGCCGTTGACTTCACCGACAACAACGATCTCCGGATGCTCCCGTAACGCTTTCTCGAGGCCGGCGCGGCGGTCGATCGCTACGGTCGTTCCTTCAGTGCCATTCATGACGCCTACGTGTTTTTTGCCGTCTTCCGCCGCCTGTGTGGCCTCGAACAAGGCGAGCGCCATCTGATATCCGGCATCCGCGTCAGCAGGCCCAACAAACGCCAGATAGTTTGCGAATTCCTCCTGAGGCCGCACGCCCGGAATGTAAACATCCGTCAAAATCACTGGAACATTGGCTTCAGCAGCGAGTTTCAGTCCCATCCTGCCACTATTCCAATAGGGCACGTAAATGAGCCCGTCCACCTTCTTATCCAAAAGCAATTTGAGGTGCCTGTGCATGGAATCCACTTTGTTGTCCGCGTTGATCATGATGACCCGGACATCGAGTTCGGCCGCCCCTTTCTTCATGAACGTCACATAGCGGTTCCAGAACTCGGCGCTTAACGTCGGCACGATGGCGCCAATCGTGATCTGTTTCTCCGGCGCTTTGGCTTCGGCGAAGCAGATCATCTGAGCCGTCAACACAATCAGAAGCGTGAATAAGAGGAATAGACATTGTCTTGTAAGAGAACTCATTGCTCTTCCTCCTTCCTTCCTTCCTTCCTTCCTTCCTTCATTCAAGTGTTATCACCATGAGAGCCTTCGCGTAGTGATAATTCAATCCATACCGATCAGTGTGTCGGCCTTTCTGTCTTCGATCACCAACGATATGAGTATAAGCCAGATGCGCAACTGGGTGATGCCCTTGGCGAGGCATTGTGCTCGGTGTATCCAACGAAATACCAATTGACGGCCGGAATCTGTTCTTTCTCATCCTCGAGGGCATGAGAAGCGAACGCTGCTATTATAGTTGATTTACCTGAAACAGTGTCCTTGATGCTGCCGGCGGCTTGCAGTCTATCCATCACCGGCATGCGGACATCCATCCAGATAAAGTGAGGCTGCCATTGCTGAAAAAGCCCCTTTTCCCCTCCTTTTCGATTGTAGTTCACCGAACGCTCCTCGGTCAATCAAAATGTCCTCGTCGGCCCTCAGCCGAACACTTGGTTCAAGGGTGGATCGAGCCGGGTCCACGGGTAGAATTGGAAACATCTGACGTGATATCATTCCAGATATAGTCTATGATTATGAGGGGATATGATTGAATGGTGAGTCGGGCAGGGAGAAAGTCGAAGAAATCCCGGCGCCCTTACGCTTCAGAAATTCAAAAAGTCGCTGAGGATTGAGTACAGGAAGCGTGAGGGCCGCGAGATTCAACATTGACTATGTGGCCGAGGGTACAGTATGCTCGAGAAGAAAAGGACAATCGTCTTATCCACACGAGTGACGGGGAGTGGCGTCGCCAGACCCTGACTCGAATCGCTGCGATGATCTTGGGTTGCCCGGAGACCATGGGATGACCAGTCAGCGGTCCCAAGATCACCAGGTGGGCGAGAACACCATTTGTTCCGTGCCACGACTCGCAAACTGGGTCCGCGTCTCACCAATGCCGTTGACTTCAGACATCTTTGGACCGGCTGGAGGCCACAAATGACCCAGGATGAAATTGACAAGGTTTTGCGGCGCCACGTGATGTGGCTTGAGAACATGGACCGCGGCCAGAGGGCGGATCTGAGTGAATCAAAGCTCTCCGCTATGGACCTCATGGAAGCAGACCTCAGCAAGGCTGATCTCAGTGGCGCCAATCTCATTGATACCGACCTCCGAGGGGCTCGATTAGTCGAGACGGACATCAGTTGGGCGGATCTGAGGGGTGCGAAGCTTGGTAGGGCGAACCTCAAGGGAGCCGACCTGAGTGGAGGTGACCTCGCCGAAGCCGACCTCAGTGAATCCGACCTTGCTGGGGCTGATCTCAGTGGGGCGGATCTGCCCGCCACCAATCTGCGTGGGGCAAACCTCGAAGAAGCCGAACTCAGTGGAGCGAATCTCCTGACTGCCGACCTCTCGGACGCTAACCTCAGCCGGGCACGCGGCACGGGGGCGAACTTCGCAGGTGCAAGATTAAGGATGTCTGACCTCAGGGAGACTGACCTGAGTGGGGCAAGGCTGGTTGGGGCTGATCTCAGCGGCGCAAACTTGAACGGCGCGATCCTCAAGGGCGCCCTTCTCACCTATGCGGACCTCACAGGGGCGGACCTCAGCAAGGCCGACCTGACTGAAGCCGACATCAGCGATGCGAACCTCCCTGAAGGCTTTCGACGCGAAGAAGCTGAAGCCCATTCGGAGGAGGGTTCTTGATGGTTTCGAGCCAAAGACGGTTCATTCATTTTGCGTTTACACCATTCGTCCGCCTTCAGATTTTGCGGCTCAGGGCTTTCCGGGGTTTTGGTGTGCGTTTGCTTCTTAGTCCAATTTCTCCGGGAGCCTGTAGGATAAGTCTTTTCACAGAAGTCGAGCCGGCAGTCACTCGAAAACTCGATTACTGATCAACGCATTCTTCCTCCCGGACCTCGATGCGGTTGCCTCCCTTACTCTTGGCCGAATGAAGAGCATGCTCAGCCGCTTTGATGAGAGAGTTTGCCTCCCAGTCTTTTTTCCCGCCCGCGGCTATAATGCCGAAGCTCAAGGTGAGATGTGCAGCATCGCCTGCTATCTTGGCGCCATATTTGCCAACTGACGAACGTAGCCTTTCTGCAAGCTGTTTGGCACTTTCCATGTTGCATCCGGGGGCCACTATGATCATTTCTTTCCGTCCACTGAGTCCCACGGAGTCGTATGATCGCACCGAGGATTGGATGTTTCGGGCCACTTCCCGACGTACAGGGTCGCCGGTAAGATCCGTGGACGAGTCGCCTATCTGTTTGAACTGATCCAGATCGGTCAACAACAGCGCTATAGGATCACCTTGCCGCTTTGACCGGGCCAGCTCCCTCTGGAGGATGCCGGCAATCGTTTCCTGGTTCCACAGGCCCGTCAGGGGATCAGTTACAGCTTGAGATTCGTAGTAATCGAGAAAGGAAACGAAGGTCTGCTGTAACCGTACAACAAGGCTGCCGGTTCGAACGCGCGCCTGGAGTTCATGAATTTCAACAGGTTTGACGAGATACTCATCCGCGCCGGCTTCAAGTATCAGGTCGACCTCCACCTTCCGGCTTTCGGAAATCATGAGGACCAGGTAGATGTGAGGCCTTTTCTTGATCTGCCTGAGCGCCCGGCAGATTTGCAGGCCGTCCATCCCTGCTATGCTCCGATCAAGTATCGCCAACCTCGGAGTATCTTCCCGGCGCAAGATTTCCCATGCCTGGGTTCCGTCGACACAGCCGACGACGTCGTATCCCCAACCGGCGAGTTCCTTTTCAAGCAGGCTTCGCACATCAGGGTCGTTTTCTGCAATCAGTATTCTCATTGAGCAGCCTCCGTGTCGGTCTTGTCAACCGAGATCCAAGAAACAAACACAGATCCTTCAAACTTTCGAGTCACCAGCCTCTTCCTTAACGTATCCTCGTTACGTGATTGGAGCGCCAGTTCCGCTATTGCCTCTCAACGACTTCCCTGATGACTTCCATCAGCCTCTTCATATCAACCGGCTTCTCAACGACGGCATCCACGCCGCTCTCTGCGATCTTCTCTTCTAATCCCGATTGATCCCCCCAGCCAGTTAAGATTATGAATGGAACCTTTGAGACTCCTTTCTCTTCACAAAAATCCTTCATCGCCTTCCCAATCTGCCATCCGTTCATCTCCGGCATTCCAAGGTCACAGATCACAAGGTCCACAGGATTCTCTTTGAAGATTGCGAGTCCTTCCTCGCCTGTCAATGCCCCAAAGACAACATGGTGGCATGTCCTCAGTCCAGACTTCAGCATCGTGACTGTACCTTCCATGTCATCAATTGCCAACACTGTAAGGGGCTTGACGACAGCCGGTTCCTCGCCAACACCCACCGATTCCAGTACCTCTTCAGCCAGCGGCAGACTGACCGTAACAGTAGCCCCTTCTCCTTCAGGGCTGTCAACCAGAACATGGCCTCCATGCGCATCGACGATCTTCCGACTGGTTGCTAGTCCTAAACCTGTCCCGGCTTCAAATTTGGTCGTGAAGAAGGGAGTGAATATTCGGTTGATGTCCTTTTCAGGTATGCCGATTCCGGTGTCCTGAACCTTGATCACCACTTGATCATCCTGTATGGATGAGGCGACTACTATATCGCCTCCCTCACTTACAGCTTCAGCCGCGTTCTTGATGAGGTTGACCAATACCTCGAAAAGCTGATTCCTATCACCCTTGACCAAGCAGTCGTCCTCCAGGTCCTTATTCAAACTTACATGGACTCCTCTTTTCTCAGGGTCGGTCTTCCACCACACCATTGTCATTTCCAGAGCCTGCTTAACAACATCAGACAGATTGAAGACTTCCGGTTCCCCAACCTTTTTATAGGTGCCGCCTTTGGCATAACTGTGGAGACGCCGCACGACCTCCGCACCGAATCTGGAACTTTCAGTGATCTCTTTAAGGTTATGCTTGATAGTGGAGAGATCACCCGATTCGAGGTTTATTTGAGCCAGGCTCGCGTTTCCAAGTACTATCTGAAGAAGGTTGTTGAAGTTGTGGGCCACACCGGAAGCGAGGTCGGAAACCGCCTTGTACTTCTCCGCTTGAACGAGGAGACCCTCTGCCTTCTTGCGGTCGGTGATGTCTCTGACCCACACCTGTATGCCCGGCTCCTCTTGGAAGTTGATGACCTTGGGATTGACTTCCCCATCGAAGGAGGTCCCGTCTTTTCGCTGAAGCTTTACCTCGTACTGAGGGGGCGCCGCTTCGCCTCGCATGCGAGCTTGAGCCCTGGACCGAGTGATGTCCTGGTAATCAGGGTGGTAGATCAGCCAATGGTCCATTCCCTCCAGTTCTCCCTCCTCGTATCCGAGCATTTGATACAGACGAGAATTGGCGAATGCGATCTTCGCGTCTCTCTGGACGAAAATGCCATCAAAACTTTCCTTCACAAGAGTTCGGTATCTGTCTTCACTCTCACGCAAACGCTCGTCCATTACGGCTTTGTGAAGCGCCATCTCAATGGTAGAGCGCAGTTCGCTTTCCGTAATCGGTTTGACCAGATAGCCGTAAGGCTCTGTGAGCTTTGCCCGATCCAGGATGCCCGTATCCGTATAGGCAGTCAGATAGACGACGGGTGCGGCAAACTGGGACCGTATCTCAGCGGCTGCTTCAATTCCATCCATCTGCCCCTTCAGCACAATATCCATCATCACCAAGTCAGGGTTGGTCTCCCGGGTCTTTCTGACCGCCTCCTCTCCTCTGGTCGCCACCCCGACGACTTCATGACCTAGGTCCGTCAAATAGGCCTCAAGACCTTTCACAACTACTTGGTCATCTTCAACGATGAGAATACGTGCCGCTTCCATGATCCTGTCCCCTTTAGCGTTCTTCTTCGCTTGTCTTGAACCTGACCCGAACTTCTGTTCCCTCGCCTCCACAAAACTCAACCTCTCCCTCAAGCTGGGCTACAAAAGTGTTGACCAAATCCAGCCCCAGGGTTTCGGGGTTGTGCGGGTCAACTTCCTCCCGGATTCCAACACCGTTGTCGCTCACGATGAGTTCAAGTTCATCTTCTCCGATGGACCGAAGGGCTATTGTGACTTTACCTGCTCTACCTTCGGGGAAAGCGTGTTTCAGGCTGTTGGAGACCAGTTCCGAGATCACGAATCCTATCGGAACGGCTAAGTCGAGCGCCAAGGATACATCGGCCATCTCTTTCTTCAGAGTAATCGAAGATCCGACATCCGAATACGAGACAAACAGATGATCCCCCAGGCTGCTCACATATTCGCTGACGTTGACCTGCGCCAAGTCTTTGGCTTGATACAGTTTCTCGTGGGCAAGGGCCATAGACTTTATCCGATCCTGGGCATCCGTGAACATACTGTGATAGGCGTCATCCTTGATGCGCCTGGACTGAAGGCTGAGAAGCGTGGAGATGACCTGGAGGTTGTTCTTGACCCGGTGATGGATCTCTCGGAGCAGGACCTCTTTCTCTTTGAGAGAGGCTTTGATTTGGTCTTCAGCCTTCTTGCGGTCGGTGATGTCTCGCGAAACGATAGTCACACCGGCAAAACCGCCGGACAAGCTCCTCCGCATTGACACCTTGGCGTTGAACCATTCTTGTTCGCCTGCTGTGAGCATAGAATAATCAAATTGTCGAACTAACCCGGTATGGCGTGCTGACTCGACAGCTTCTTCCAGCAAATCAGCAACATCGTCAGGCAGCACCTCCTTGAAATGTCGGCCCAGAAACTCCTCCGGCGGTACGTACAACTTCGATAGGTCAGGCGGTTGATGATAATCTTCGAAAACCCCGTCCTTGTTCAGGACAAAAATGAAGTCATGCAGGGTCTCCCAGGTTGATCGTAGGCGTTCTTCACTCTCCCGCAGTAGCTCATTGGCTCTCGCCAACTCAGAAGTACGCTCCTTAACTCGTAGTTCAAGGTCATCGTGAGCCTTTCTTAGCGCCTCCTGTGCCTTCTTGCGGTCAATGATTCTTCCCACTCGTTCAGCAATTGCGTTGATCAGGCTTCTCTCTTCCGTCAGGAAAGGCCCTTCATCGCTTTCTGGCCTCTGTTCCAGATAACGGACCACCACAGAGCCACTGATCTCACCATGTACCACTATGTCGGCGGATTGCTCCGAGAGAGGTTCTCCGAAGTTCTCCGTCTTGAACTGTAGCCCCTCAAGAAAGATTCTTGCACACGTGACTTCCGGGTATTGCCAAGACGCGGGAATCAGTTCAACGGTTCCTTGAATAATCTCGTCAAACGAAATGTCCGGTGTTTCGACTAGTTCTGAGATGCCATAGAGACAATTCAGTTCCTTGATGCGCTCACCAAGTTGACTAGTCCGCTCTTCCACTTTCTTGTCAAGTTCATCATGGGCTTGGCGTAGCGCCTCCTCGGCCTTCTTACGCTCGGTGATGTCTGCATCTGTGCCTCTGTATCCACGAAGGTTTCCCTGCTTATCAACAACGGGAACTCCGCTTGTTGAAAGCCAAACTGGTTTACCGTCCTTGTCCACGTTGCGGTTCATCAATTCACGGAAAGGCTCTTTTCTAGCGAATACTTCAAACGCCTGTTGCTTCATCTCTTCTCGGTCGTCGGGATGGAACAGGTCATAGAAGTGTTCTTCTCCTACAATTTCCTGGGGGGCATATCCAAGTATTCTTCTTACTGTCGGACTTGAGTAGGTGTACAAACCATCGGCATCCACCTCCCAAATCCATTCCTGGGCATTTGCAGCCACTTGTCGGAATCGTTCCTCACTTTCCCTTAGTTGTTTCTCCATTTGATGCTTGTACAGAGCCGTCTCTATGGTTCCCCGCATTTCAGAGGCGGAGACCGGCTTGACCAAATACCCATAAGGCTCCGTAAGCTTGGCCTTATCAAGAACATCCTTCTCCCCGTGCCCGGTCAAATATACGACCGGAATGTTAAACCGAGAGCGGATCTGGTCGGCCGTCTCAATGCCGTCCATTTCACCTTCCAACAGGATATCCATGAGGACAAGGTCCGGTTCAGTCTCACCGGCCGTCGTCACCGCTTCCTCTCCACTCGGAACCTTGGCCACGACTTTGTGTTCCATCTGTTCCAGGTCCGCTTCAATGAGTTTCGCGGTTAGTTCGTCGTCTTCGACAATGAGGATTCGAGGCATGGGCAGGGTACCTCTTCCAATTAGAAAGGTGGGCAAAAGGCCCGCGCCTCCCCCCAAGAATTGACAACAGGGGGATAGGCGAGAATAGATTCTAACTTATCTCACAAAATACCAAATTCAGCCGAGAAATGGAATGGAAATTCCTGTGCATCCCGACCTTTTCGGTGCGAGATCGACAGACCTATCGGATTGAACGAGGGAAAGCACGCTTGATACGATGAAGAAGCCTGTTTCCGTTCACTGCATCAAGAAAGCCCGTTTTCTCTATGTCAGAGTGGTTGCGGATAGGATCAGCCCGTTCCTTAATCCTCAAAATCCACCTTCAGTTCTGTGGAAAGCTTCCCGGCCGTACTCAAGAAGAGTAGAGTAGGGGTCAGGCTTGACATCTTTGTATTTGTGCCAGGTCTTCTCTTGCCCTCTCAAGTTCTGCCGCAAGACGGGGATTCGTTTCCGCACGTTTGCGCAGACGATCGATCGCTTGACTCCTTCCTCCAACAGATCTTAGAAACGAATCCGGTCCGGCTCGTCAAGAAAAAATATCCTGGCCACCGTTCCCAAGCAGCATCACATGATAGACAGCGCCCGGATAGTGAATGCATGCTCTCCGTGCCATTCTTGGCAGTTTATACCCTCAAATCCACATATGTCAAGCCTGACCCCAAAACACAAAACAAAACAAAACAATATATGGATCATGCGAGGTTTAATAGGAGTTGCGAACTCTGATTCCTTCCCGGCGCGACAACTACCGCTACGTCGCGGGAGTACCGAGGGACTTATGGGGATTCATGTTGATACTGACGTGCGGTGACCTCCAATACGTGCGACCGGCATGATGAATGCCGGATCTGCCTAATACCCCTGCGACTTCCGGCCGACTGTTTCTCTGTTAATCGCTGATAGGCTCCGTCTTCGTCCAGTGGACCCCCGAATTGAGAGGCAATAAGATCGGACTGCCGAGAGGACGAAATGCAAATTGGCCAAGCCCTCCCGGGCCGACGGTGCTCTCGAATCAATAGTCCCTATTATTCTTACAGTCGCAGACGACATACACTACAGAGATCTGAGACGTCTCAGTAATCCTAAGCCCTGTTTACAAGGTAAATTCCGCCCGTAACCAGGACGAGTCCTATCCCGAGAAACGTCGTCAGCTGCTCGTGAAGGAACATCGCGCTGAGAATGACGCCAAATATGGGGGTCAGGAAGGTGAACGCGGCTAGACGGCCGGCCTGGAATCGGTGGAGTAGCCAGAACCAGGCCAAGTAGCTGGCGAAGGCCACAATGGCAGATTGGTAGAGGAGGGCTGCGATCACAGGCCCGGTAAGCGAGACCGGCAATCCCCTCTCGAACAAAAGTGATCCCAGGAGGAGCACGGGAATGGAGTAGAATAGCTGGGAAAACAGCGTCTGGTAATGCGTGATCGCCGTGTTAGAGATGAACCTCTTGATGTATACGGTTGTGGCAGCCCAGAGGAAGCCTGCTGCGACCTCCATGAGGTCTCCTACCCAGTAGGACGGACCCAGCTTCACAGATCGTGACCCGAAGACCAGACAAAGGCCGGCCAATGCAATGATTACTCCCGCGCTTTTCGACAGCCCCAGCCGTTCGTCGTGCAAGAACAAGTGAGCTAGAAGCACGGTCCAAAGCGGCTGGGTATAGAGAAATATTACGGCTCTGGATGCATCGGTGAACTTGAGCCCCCAAAACAGGAAAAGAAACTCGATCCCGAACAACAATCCGATGGCCACCCCGTGCTTCAAGAAACCTTTTGGGAGAAAGACCCGTTCCCCTAACGCCAGCGCATAGAACCAGAGCAGAAGGCTCGCGACAATAGACCGGATCGCTGCTGCCAAGATGGGGGAGACGCCCTGGTTGCTCACCTTGATGGTGACCATGTTCCCTCCCCAGGTGAGACAGAGGACGGTAAGGAGCACCACTCCGGTCAGAGGAATGCGTATAGACGAATGGCTGGTGACACTCAAGCTGACTCCACATCGCTAGCGCTCATCGAAGAGAAAGGGAGATGACCATCTCAGGGCTCCCTTTGACTATTGCTACAGGAGTCTATCACGCCGTCGTCTTCAGCGGAACACCTCTGTCATAGCAGACACGAGATTCGTCCTGAGAAGCCCTCAGTTCAATACTGAGCGAAGTTATGCGTAGGGGAACCCGTTTCGAGGGAATTCATAAATAGTAATTATTAGTTAGTGTATCTCTGGGTCATCAAATGACTCTGTTTTTGTTCGCGTGGTAGATCGTGAGCATGTACTTGGCCCGCGCGGGCCAAATAGCCCGCAATGATGATATGTGCGACCCAAGTTCTGGCAAACCTGGCCACCATTCAGATATCCGATTCAGACGGGCGACCGCTCAAGGTAAACATCAAGGGTGTCAATAACCCCCGCGGCTGAAGTAATAATCGCCGGAACCGTAATTCAGCGAACCCTAAGAGTGCTGGTCGTGGACGCCAAGAACATTTATGTAAAACCTCGTCTGCCTAAGAGTTCGCCGAAGAAGTAGGTTGGGAAACATAGAGAGTTGCATGTGCGGTTCCCGGGGCCTGCCAGGGAATCCGTGCCTCCAGGCTCTTTCCGGACATCCGGCCGGAAGTTACCACCCGATCGAGAAGAGCGCCCGCAGACCCATGTCCCTAGGCGCCGGCTCAGTGTGGCTTCAGCCTTTCCCTTGGTCCACTAGTCCCAATATGTGTTTCGTACAGCGCCGACGAGACGATTTTGGTTGACCGAGGGGTGCCCGCTGAGGGACGCTCAGCAGGTGGGGATCCGGCGCAGGAATATTTCAGTGACGGAATGACGGAAGAGATAATCACAGGGTTGTCAAAGGTCCCTATGCTATTCGTTATCGCCCGCAACTCATCCTTCAGCTTCAAGGGGAAATCAGTCCCGGCGCAGGAGGTTGGGCGGCGGCTGGGTGTCCGGTACGTCGTTAACGGTAGCGTCCGACAATCCGGCAATCGTTTACGGATCTCGGTGAGACTGGTTGACGCCGAGAACGGTCAACAGTTGTGGGGTGAGCGGTACGATAGACAAATGAAGGATGTCTTTGCATTACAGGATGAGATCGCCCGCAAAGTCATGACGGAATTGCAGGTGAAGCTCACCCATGGAGAGCAGGCTCGAATCTGGGCGGAGCGGGCGCCTCCGAAGAGTCTGGAAGCATATGAGAAAATGTTGCGAGGCTACGATTACGTGATGCGCAATACAAAAGACGCAAATCGTTCGGCGCATAAGCTGTTTTCCGACACGATTGCATTGGACCCGGAAAATGCAAGGGCGCATGCAGGACTTGCCTTTGTTGGCTTATCGGACGCCTTTTTTGGCTGGAGCGATAACCCCGAGGCAGATGGATTTGCCGCTTACCTAAACGCACAGAAGGCCATCGCGCTTAACGATTCCCTGGATGAACCACACATTATGTGGAGAGAGCCATACGACTCAATCCAATGCCGCCATTTTGGTACCTACAGTTTCTGGCGGCTTGCCATCTCAGCTCGAAACAATATGATGAGGCCCTTGAAGCGCTCAAGAAGGCCGTACAAATTGATGCGGAAAGCCCTCTAGTCTATCTCACACTGGCGGCCACCTACAGCTTCTTGGATCGCAAAAAAGAAGTCCAAGCCGCCGCTAAGCGGTTTTTTGAACTCAGTCCCGGATTTTCAATCGAAGAGTTCGCCGAAAGAATGCCTTATAAGAATCGGGATGAGGCGAAGGAACTCGTTGGTGCATTGAACAGACTAGGCGTTAAATAGGCAGAAGCCTATGACCGGATTTTGCGGCGTGTGCTTGACGGAAAAGGTGTTCAGAAGCTCCAAGACCTGGACCGGCTGACCATTAGGAATTTCCTTCGCTACCTCCGTTCTTTGTGAGCATGTCATTCAATCCGAGCGTCGCAGGTACTATATCTGCGGTTGCTTTCTTCCGGCTTCCAGTTCCATCGGCGCTGCCCATTTGTCCACTTTCTTGCGGTCACATCATCAGAAATGCTCTTTTCGCAAATTCAGGGACCACGACGGGCGATCAAGAAAAACAGACACTTACAGACGCGGCAATCCTATCCTTAATGTTGGGGGAAGCCGCATTCTATTTTTACCTCAAGCATCGCGGGTGGATCGGATCGGGAAGATCACTGTTCTACATGAACACCGATCCACCTCTCACTTTTTAGGGATTCACAAAGTAGTCTAGAATTGGGTATTGGGCGTCTCAAGGCATAGTGAGAGACAAGAGATATTCTGCCGGTCTGGAGACTCTTCGTTCACTGTTCACAGCGGGGTTGGCGGTACTCGTATCGGAATAGCGGAGTCGACGCTTGCCGGTGAAGTGCTGATTGGACTAGCTCCCAATGTTCTTTGACTCAAACCGTCGGTTTAGATAGAATCAGAAATGTCGCGATGTTCCGGGTATTTTCATTGTCGGTGGACTTCGCTGCCAGATTGGTATCGTCAGTCAGGAAAGGCCCATGAAAGACGAAGAAGAAACGAACTACAAACTCATGCGAGAAGCTGAGGAACTTCGCAAACGGGTAGCCCAATTGGAGCTGGCTCAAAAGGAGCTGATTAGATCCAATGAAGAGCTGCGGGAAAGCGGACGGCAATATAGCGACATTTTCCACTTCGGACTTGTTGGAATATTTGATAGCACCCCGGAGGGAAGAATCATCCGGGCCAATGACCGGCTTGCTCGAATGATTGGATACGAATCTCCCGAGGAATTGATAGCCGGCATTGACAACATAGCTGAAGACCTTTACGTGGCTCCGTCCCAACGTGAGGAGATTGTTCGACTACTTGGAGAGTCCGACCAGGTACTCCATTTTGAGATCGGGCTTCGCCGCAGAGACGGTAGCCACATGACAGCTGACCTGAGCGTTCGGAGCGTGAGGGACCAAAGCGGGAGCTTGCTCTACTTTGAAGGGTTCATCGATGACATCACCGAACGTAAGCGCTTGCGCGAAGCCCTGGCTAATCGGACTTATGAACTTGGCGAGCGGGTCAAGGAACTCAATTGCCTCTTTGATATCTCCAACCTCATTGAAAATCAGGATCTTTCATTGGTTGAGATCGTTCAGGGGATAGTCGACGTCATTCCCACTGCGTGGCAGTACCCTGAGATCACTTGCGCAAGGGCCATTTTGGAGGATCAGGAATTCCGAACAGAGAACTTTGCCGAAACTAGGTGGCAACAAGTAAGCGACATCAAAGTGCATCGCAAGAGGCTCGGAACTCTCGAAGTTTTCTATCTGGAAGACAGGCCGCAAAGAGATGAGGGCCCTTTCCTGGAAGAGGAGAGAAGTCTGCTCAACGCGGTTGCAGAAAGACTGGGACGAATTGTCGAGCGCAAGCGAGCCGGAAGATCTCTGCGAGAAAGTGAAGAACGCTTTCGGGCCATTTTTGAGGGGGCGGAAGAGACCATCTTCCTCAAGGATCCCGATCTCAAATACACGCACGTGAATCCTGCCCTCTGCAATCTGTTGGGGATCCCTTCGTCTGAAATCCTCGGGCGAAGAGCCTCGGACATCTACGGCGAAGAGATAGGAAGGATACTGGAGGAACGCGATGCTCGTGCTTGGGCGGGAGAGCGAATTGAGATGGAGCAGACCAGACCCGTCCAGGGCTCTCTCATGACGTTCCACGATACAATCGTGCCAGTGCGGGACTCCAGGAACGAAATTGTAGGGATTTGCGGCATCTCTCGCGACATCAGTGAGCGAACCAACCTCATTAAGGAAGGGCCCGTTCCGTCAGAATCCCCCCTCTCCCAGGCCATGCAGGGAACCTTGACTAAGGCCCGGATAGCCGCGAGCGCGCAGAGTATTGTCTTGCTGCAAGGCGAGAGCGGGAGCGGAAAGGACTACCTCGCGCGCTGGATACATGAGCGGTCCCAACGGTCGACCGGCCCGTTTTTCGCAGTGAATTGTGCCGCCATACCACAGGAACTGGCGGAATCCGAACTCTTCGGACATGAACGCGGCGCTTTCACTGGAGCAACAGGACGCAAGAAGGGAATGTTCGAACTCGCAGAAGGCGGCACAATCCTACTCAACGAGATCGGTGAGCTTGGATTGTCGCTGCAATCCAAGCTGCTCGCCTTCCTTGATACGCAGTCCTTCCTCCGGGTAGGTGGTGAAAAGCAGGTTCAGATTGATGCAAGGCTCATCGCAGCGACCCACCGCAACCTGGAGCATGAGGTTGCCGCAGGGCGCTTTCTCGAACCCCTTTACTACCGCCTGAGCGTTTTCCCCTTACATGTCCCACCCTTACGGGAACGGTCGGAAGACATGCCGATTCTTGTAAAGACGATCATGGCAAAACTCGCGCGGGAGATGCAACTCACCGAACTTCCCCGGCTCGGTCCCCACCACATAAAGGCTCTCGCCCAATATCCCTGGCCCGGTAATGTTCGCGAGCTGAGCAATGTGCTAGAGCGATCCCTGATCCTCTGCAGAGGCGGCGCCTTCGAGCTGGCGCTACCCGCCTCGCAAACTAGTGACGAAGATTTGTCGTACACTGTACGGTATGTGCCTGGGAGAACTGTTCGTGACGTCACCGATGAGGTCAAGACCTTCATGTGCGTAGCGGCAATGGACGCGTGTCAGGGTAACAAGAAGGAGGCGGCAAAGCTGCTGAACATATCCCGCGACGCTTTCTATAGATATATCAAACGACTGGCAAAGCGTCCTGAAAAAAAGACAGAACATTGAGCACTTGTCCTATTTTATGACACAGCAAAGTTGCTGATGCCATTGAATATATTGCTTTTTCCTGATTAGTGTCCGATTTCCCGGCTCGGGCATTCAGAGCCCGAGAAACCACACGGACCTCCCAACCGCCCCATCCTGTTCCACTAAGGCCCTAGAATATAGACAAGTTTACTCCGATTCGTGCCCATTCGACCACTCTGGCACGGAAGCTGCAACTTCTATTCTCCGAGATCGACCGCCGGCTGAGACTTGGACCGAACGCGTTAACACCGCCACAGGTCCCCGGCTCAAACAGAGAGGCTTGCGAGTGCCGCCGGAAGGCATCCGAGTCCGAGCCGGCCACAGAAGAATACCCGAAGGTGAAATGATGTCAGGAATCAACCTTATCGCTGAAGCAATGAACGGAAACCTGGCGGCAGTCCGCAAGCTCGTTGCCAATGGCACTGACGTCAATTTCGCCAACCGAATCGGAGTCACGGCCCTCATGGCGGCCTGTCAGTGGGACCGACTGGAAGTGGCAAGATTCCTTTTGGCCAACGGAGCTGACCCGGAGACCAGAAAGAGATACTCGGGGAGGAATGCCCTCATTTACTCGTGCCTCTCAGGAGATTCACAAATTGTCAAACTCCTCTTGGACCACGGTGCACCCGTGGATTCAACCGACGACGCCGGCAGGAGTGCTTTGATGATAGCGGCAACCATTGGGAAAGCGGAAATGGTGAGACTCCTCCTGCAAAGTGGCGCCAACATTCATTTCCGGGACCACTCCGGGGCAACCGCGTTGGATTGGGCCGCTGTGCAGGGCCGTGACGAAATTCTGGAGATACTCAATCCGCAAGGCGCCATGGGAACACTTACCCGAAAAGGATTTCCGGAAACGAACGTGCCACAACGAAAGGATGAGGAGGTAAATAGCCGTGGCTGAAACGCGACTCGATGCCCTGACAAATACCGGCAGGAATGCTCTGGAGAGCGATTTTGAACTGGAAGGCTTGAAGCGTTGGAGAGAGCAGGCTCATCAGTGTGTAGCAATATTGGTCGGTGAGGATCACCCTTATGCGGAACACTTCAAACGCGCGATCCGGAGGGCGGAGTTCTCAAGTCTGCTCACCGATGTGGGAGTCATAACTGGGGCGAAGCTCCGGCTGTTGCAGGGCTTCGAATCCTGTGACACAACCGCCGCGGGAGATTCACAAGAGGCAGACTCGGACGCGTGCGTCGTCCGGCCTACTGCTCCCTTTTGTTATCTGACAATGAGGAGATCTCCCGGGGGCGGGATTCGTCACGGATGCAATGCAATCACTAACCATTTCCGGGGCTGGCGTCTTCAAGACAAGAGTTCCATAGACTGATCACAAATCTCAAGGGGTTTGGGGATGTCAAGAACAAGAGACGGTCGTCCCAGCGTACTGATCATACATGAAAATCCAAGAATTGCTCGGTTCTTCGAAGGAGTTCTGAGAGGAGGCTTTCGGGCAGACTCCGTCATGGACTGTTGCCATGCTCTGGATGCCCTCCGGATTGATCCACCGGACCTCATACTCTGCGACATTAGTTGCCTAGCCGGAAATGCGGCCGGATTCCTCGACACCCTACGGGAGGAATTTGATTTTGCTCAGGTTCCGCTGATCGTCGTGACGGACGATCATACGACCCAACTTGCAGAGGTGGTGAGACTCCGATTCGGAGATGTTGACTGCGTTCACAAGTCGATCAGCCCTCTCCTGTTGAACTGGAAGGTCGCTAACTGGCTGCACATCGCGCAGGAGGTGGAAAGGATCCGGGAATCAAAGTCTTTCGCAAACAAGCAAGCCCGCAGACTCCAATCACAACTGGAGATGTTGGTCCACGACCTCAAGTCTCCCTTGGTGGCTTTGAGAGGTTTGCTCAATAGGCTTGGAGCAAAGCTGGTCGAACTGTCCGCCGATCCTCGGATCCTGGAAGATCTTCAGCGCCTGCATGACATTAGCCGGTCAATGAAGGACATACTGGACTCAGGTAGAAATGCCGATCCAGAGACGGACTCGCGAGGGAAGCATGAAACGTTACAACTCGACGCACTAGCTATCCAGGTCGTGCAGCAATATCAGCAACGGATAGAGGAAAAGGGAATAGATGTGGAGATAGCTACGGGGGACGCTCCCGCTGCGGTGATCGGCAGCCGCGTGGATATCAGGCGGGTGCTGGACAATTTAGTGGCCAACGCTATTCTGCACGCTCGTGAAGCACACAATCCGCGAATTCTCGTCACGATTCTCCGTAAGAGGAGATCCGTTGTGGCGCAAGTTTCCGACAACGGCGTTGGTATTCCTTACGAGTATCAAGACAAGGTTTTTGATCGCTTTTTCCGGGTTCCAGGGACCGGCGAAAAACGTGGGAGCGGCCTGGGACTTCACATAGTCAAGGAACTCGTCGAGGGCCACAATGGCCGGGTGTGGGTAGAGTCAGAACCAGGGAAGGGAGCAACATTCGCATTCTCGCTGCCGAAGCCGGTTAGGCCGGATCATATCACACTTGATTGTGAGGTGGGTGGTGCGCCGCGGGAAGTTGATCGGGAGCATTGGTAGCCGGGCCACGGAACAGTCGGTAATGCTTCAGAGTTCGGGCCTGTCGAGTGGTAAAGGTGAGAAGAAAGAGGAGACCGAGGAAAAGGACGATGGCATGCATCAAAAGGAAAGGCGCTTCGGAACCTCAAGCGGCAAGAGGAAATCCGTCAACATCGGAGTCAAGTGATCCACCACGCGTCACTGAACGGAGAAAGCCTTCCACACTTCCTCCGGCCGGCGGCTGCAAATGGTTTACATGGGAGAATGCCCAGAAAGCTCAGGAGGTTCGTTATGGCCAAGAAGATCCTAATCGTAGACGATGAACCGGATGTGACTATGTTTCTGTCCACTCTTCTCAGAAAGAACGGATATGAGACCGTTACCGCGACCGACGCAGACAAAGGGCTGGAAGCGGTAAGAACGGAGAAGCCCGACCTCATTAGCCTGGACCTTCTCATGTCGCACAAGAGTGGAATCAACATGTTACAGGAGCTAAGGACCAACGAGGAGACCAGCGACATCCCCGTAGTTATTGTCACCGGTTTCCGGAAAGAAAACGTTCCGGAGATGGACTTCATTGAATGGCTGCGAGAGAGCTTTTCCAAACCGCCTGAGGCGTACCTGGAAAAACCTGTGGATGAACAAGCCTTCCTGAACGCAGTCAAGAAGGAGATTGGATGAGCCGGCATCGCCTCATCCACACTGAAAGGAGTCAGAGAATGCCCGGATTAGATAGAACAGGACCGCGGGGCGAAGGTCCCCGAACGGGACGGAGACTTGGGCTGTCAGGACGGCCCACGAGTGCGACGACGTGGCCATAACTAGTTGATGCAGGTCGCTATGGCTCCCCAAAGGCGGCAGATAGTTCACCAGGAGGCAGGCTCGTGCGACAAGGCCACCACGAAGACAATGCGCCTGGCTTGCTTGATTAGAGCTTTCCTTTGAAAAGGTTGCTGCCGGAAACGTGATTGAAAGAGGGATAAAGATGTCAGAAGCACGCAAATTTTCGCAAGAGGAATCAGTGACAAGAGGCCAGGCCGGGTCCCCAAGGGACGCTGAGGCAGAGCGGGAACTTGCGGACGAGCTGCTGGCCGCCACGGTGTCCATGATCAAGCATCGCATAACCGTCATGGGCGGCAAGGGTGGTGTCGGTAAGTCTACCGTAGCCGTAAACCTTGCAGCCGCACTCGCAACCGACGGGAGGCAAGTTGGAATAATGGATGCCGATGTGCATGGTCCTGACGTACCTATGATGTTTGGGCTGGAAGGGCAGCACCCGGAATCTGCATCAGGCTATCTTCTCCCCTTGATCGGGCCGAAGAACATCAGAGTCATGTCCATGAGCTTTCTTATTGGCAGCAGAGACACGCCAATAGCTTGGCGAGGTCCTTTGAAGCACAGGCTGTTCCAGCAATTCCTCACCGAGGTCGAGTGGGGCCCATTGGACTACCTCGTCGTTGATCTGCCTCCCGGCACTGGTGACGAGCCTCTGAGCGTCGCCCAGTTGCTCGGGAAGCCCATGTCCACGGTCATTGTTACCACACCCCAGGACGTGGCTCTCCTGGACTCACGGAAGGCCGTGGTTTTTGCCCGGGAAATGGAGATGGATGTCCTGGGAATCATAGAAAACATGAGCGGTCTCGAATGCCCCCATTGCGGGCGCAAAATAGACCTTTTCAAGGTAGGTGGTGGAGAAAAGGCTGCACAAGAGCTTGGAGTCCCATTTCTCGGTCGCATACCCATTGATCCTGACGTGGTTACAGGCGGTGACGCGGGCGTACCGATTGTGTTCAAGAGTCCTGATTCCAAGACTGCCAAAATGTTCAAGGAGTTGGCCCTTAACGTCGACAAAACCGTCTCGAACAATTCCTGAGCCTTGCCTTGGACTGGTGAGCGCTCACGGATGTAAGCCCCGGAGGTTCTTATGAAAATTGCAATCACCGCCAAAGGACCGGACCTCGATGCAGAAATGGATCCACGGTTCGGACGTGCCAAGTACATTTTGATCCTGGACTCTGAGGGCAGCCTCACTGAGATAATCGACAACTCAGCGAGCGCAGAGGCCATGGGAGGCGCCGGCATACAGACGGCAAAACTATTGGCCGACCGAAAGGTAGATGTGCTTCTCACAGGCCGTTGCGGGCCCAACGCGCTCAGAGGTCTAAGCGCCGCTGGGATTAGGGTGGTGGAAAATCACACAGACAAGGTCCGGGTAGCCGTAGAGCGCTTCACCATCAGTGAAATGACCTTTGCCGAGATTGACGCGCCGGGCGAGGGTGGCGATACGGGACGTGGGGCCGGCCTCTTCGGCGGAGTCTAAGCTTGTGAGGTAACCATGAGAATCGCGATACCAGCTGTAGGAAAGGATCTGGAAGCAGAGGTGGATCAGCGTTTTTCCAGAGCCTGTTTTTTCCAAATCTTCAGTTCCGATGGATCCTTAATCGAAGTCATCGATAACCGGAGAAATGTCTATTCCACTTTTCCACCTCGCGATGAGGTCTGCGCTTTGTTGTTGGAGAAAGGAGTCGGTCTTGTTGTCACGGGACGCTATGTGTTGGGGGCTCGTAAAGCCCTGCAATCTGCCGGAATCATAACGCTCCAACAACCCCTAGGGACTGTAAGAGAAGCTCTTCAATCGGCAATCGGAGTGCGGCAAGATCCTGGACCGACGCAGCACCAAGTAGGGGTTTCATAGGCCTGCCCGAGTTTCCGCGGGAACACCTCGATCGTGCAGGCTCGACTGGCGCGGCGCCCAATCCACAGGAGGCTATTTCATGTCACCAAAAAGAATTCTTCTTTGCACGGACTTCTCTGAGAATTCTGAGCCTGCTCTTCAATGCGCTCTTGAACATGCAAAAGTTTTTCAGGCTGCGTTGTTGATTCTCCATGTCACCGATTCCTGGGCGGGCTTCCCGTCGTATGAGCACGGCGTCTACCTCAATATACAGGAAGTTGTTCAGAGCCGCGAGGAATCCGCGCTGGCAAAGCTGGAACACATCCTGGAGGAACATGGCGAAATTCCAACTGACGTCAAGACCTATTCCAGGATAGGCGTCCCGGCTCAAGAGATAGTTCGTCTCGCGGATGAAGAATCCGTGGACATGATTGTGATGGGTACCCACGGATGGACCGGATTCAGACACATGCTGCTAGGCAGCGTAGCTGAGAACGTCTTGCGGACCGCCAAATGTCCGGTGTTGGTTGTCAGACCTCGGCACTGACCACCCAATCGGGGACCTCAAACCTCGCCGGCTGTTCTTGACTGGAGGCGCCGCATGGAAGCTGTCGGATTAGAAGACGCACCTGATGGGTTGAGGATGTGAACTGAGATCGCGTGGCCCACCGCACGGTGTGTCACCTTGCTCGTCAACTCTTCCCTGGGGCCACTGCTATGAACCTCAAACAGTCACTCGGACAATCAGTAGGTAAGTGGTTGGGCTCTGCCGGTCAGATGTTCATGGAGCCGGACGCGGACCAACGGCATATCGGCAAGCAACGCAAATCATTGGACCCTCCCTGCTCAAAGGGAGTTGATCCCAATGAAACAAAAGGCGGACATGAAGCTCAACAATATGACGGCTTTATAGTCTGCCAGGGAGCCAACGATGAGAATAGCAATAACAGCAACCGGGCGAGACTTGGACGCGGAGATCGACCCTCGTTTTGGGCGTGCCCAGTACATTCTTGTGGTCGATCCTGACGGTAGCATCATTGAAGTAATCGACAACGAACAGAATCGAGCTGCCACGGGCGGCGCGGGTATCCAGGCGGCAAAGATGTTGGCCGATAAGAAAGTGAACGTGCTTCTCACCGGGAGGTGCGGCCCAAACGCCACCGAAGCATTGAAAACGGCCGCCATTGACTTCAGGGAAGTCCGACAAGGTACTGCGAGAGAGGCCCTGGAACGCTTCAACCGAGGTGACACGGCCGATACGAGCGGGCCTCAAGCCGTGCCGGGATCCGCTGGTCCGGGACGCGGGGGCCGTGGTGGCGGAGGAGGCCGTGGCAAGGGCATGGGCCGAGGAATGGGTAGGACCCGAGGCGGGGGCGGCAGCCGTTGGTTCGGATAGACTCCGGTGGCCCGGCCAACCTGACCGGATCTCTGAAAGGGAGCCTTTCCAGTGCATGAGCGATTTGGGTTGGATCCAAATCGACGTTTCTTCGAGATGGCAAACCCGTAACGGAACAAAAGGAGAGACCGATGAAAGACGAACTCCTTTTCTACAACCCGTTTAGGATGTTGAGCCCGAAGTTGGATTGCGAGGCTCTGAGATCTGAGACGTTGCACACAGAGCCGGTAACCGAGTCGATTTCTCTGCAGGAAGGTTTGCTGATCATGGTCGGCAAGCTCATCGAAATGTGTCGACTGCTTGTAAAAGCCATTGTCACCGGTTCCGACACGCAAATGGACACATGTGTGGCGCTGGCAAAAGAGGTTCACGAGCAGGAAAAGATTCTCACGAGAGATCTCGTTGGGTCCGATGTCAAGGGGGAGCTTCTCAAGGGCATGATCAGGTTTCCGTATCGGCTGGAAAGGATCGGCGACATGTTCGAGAGCATTCTGGACTGCTGCCGAATCAGAGCAAGGTACGGCATTCCATTCAGTGACAAGGCTTTCTCGGAGATGGATCAACTGTTCACACTGCTCCTGGAAATGATGACCAACCTTCGGGATGCATTCAGAACGCCCAACCGGCTGATTTTGGAAGCCGTCATTGCTGACGGGAAGAGGCTCAACGAATTGTTCGAGGATTTCAAGCTGGCCCACTGGCAGCGCCTGGAAGCAGGATTCTGCGCGGTTGAGGCCTCCTCTTTGTACCGGGACATTCTGGATTCACTTAAATCCATAAACGAATACCTGGTGAAAATGGCTGAAACGCTGCTTGAGCTGGCAACGGAAACTTCAACTCAGGGAGAGTCGGGGACCGGCACAAATGAAAGGCAGCTCTGACCGATCCTGTTACGAGAAGTGAACCATGGGTGATTTGATATACATGAATGCGAGAAAGACAAGAGACGGACACGTGTCGTTGGGAACGCCTTATCTGAAGCCTGCGGAGGAACGGTTCACACAGATCGGCTCCCACAAAAGGGGCAAGATCGTTCATTTCGACACTGTGAACCGAGACCTTTTCTCACTTCAGTACAGAGGCCGCAAGTCAGATGACCGGAAGCCTGTGCTCTACAAGGGCTCGACTACCGTAAATCTGTCGGACAACGACGAGACTGCGGACGTTACAGTGCGTGTGTTCGTCAAGACTCGGCGGCTGGAATATTACTTCTTCTGTCCTTGGTCAGGCAAGAGGGTTCGTGGGAGGGTAGATTGCAGGGCCCATTGCGGCACGGATTGTGTTGGTCTGACTTGGCCGGAAGTCCAAAAAATGGTCCGTCGCCACATTCTGAAAAAGAACCACAAAAACCGTCATCAAACCGGCCAGAGTAGGGACGTGTCCGACCCGGTGGCCAGTTACAGCTATTCCGACAAGCAACTTTTTGCTGTCCCTATGGCAGCAGGAGGTTTTGACGATGATTCCGAAAAAGATACTCTTTTCCACCGATTTCTCAGAAAACTCAGTGCCCGCTGGTCAGTGCGCAGATGAATTCGCAGCGGTGTTCGGCGCCGATCTCACGATCTTTCATGTGATTGATTGTTGGGCAGGATTTCCAGGCGACCCTAATGACATACTGAATGTTGTTCAGAACCTGGAGGATTCGGCCAAGGTCCAAGTGGAGCAATTGTCAAGCAGGCTGAAACAGAGTCTACCGATCTCATCGTGATGGGAACTCATAGCTGGACCGGCGTCCGCCACGTGTTGCTCGGCAGTGTGGCAGAACATGTATTGCGTACTGCCACCTGTCCTGTGCTGGTCGTCAGGCCCTCCGGGAACGGTTCAGGGAAAGAGTAGAGTCTCTGAGGGCCTTGTGAGGTACACCGTTGGGCTACAAGTTGGACCCGGTCTTCAGGAACCAGCCTGGACGGCTCTTTTCCCGAGACTCCACTTCCTTGCTTGTGCAGCAAGATGAGTGAGACCTAATCCTCATCGAGAGGTCAGCAGGACCTTACATCATTTAGGAGGTCAAGAAAATGGAAGACAAAGTACTTGCCGCCGCAAAATCAGGAAACGTGACTGAGCTTAAGGAACTTCTAGCTGCGGGCGCTTCTCCCGAGGCCAGAGACGAACTCGGTTGGACTGTCTTGATGTGGGCATGTGCCATGGGATTCGCGGATGCAGTGAAAGTCCTTCTTGAAGGTGGGGCGGACACCGAGGCTCGGGATCAATACTGGGCGACGGCTTTGATGAAATCGTGCCGCAGAGGATTCCCGGAAGTGGCAAAACTTCTGATCGATTACGGCGCTGACTACAACGCAAGGGACGAGTACGGCTGGACGTCTCTCATGCGTGCCGCACGAGGCGGACATGACGAAGTGCTCAAAGTTCTTCTGTGGCAAGACGTTGAAACGGAGGCCGTCGATCAATATGGGGCAACTGCTCTGATCATAGCCGCGGCGGATGGGCGATACTCGGCTGTGAGGACTCTCTTGGAGGGCGGCGCAAAAATCCACGCCAAAGACAAGAATGCTTGGACAGCCTCGACGTGGGCAACTTCGGCGAGGCATTCGGATGTGGTGGAGCTTCTGAAGGAATTCGAAGCCACATCGAGCATTCCACATAAAACCGCCACTCGCCTGTAGCTGGAGCGTTGCAGCATCGACAACAGGGATGAGTCCGCGAAGTGGGCCATAAACGGGCTATTCAAACAAGGTGCAGTCGTCGAAGCAGTGCCTATTCTAAAGGAGTGAACCAATGAAGCACACATCCCGTACTCGAAGGCCCAAGAAGCTCAGGTATGCTGGAGATCTCTTCAACTACCCTGGCTCATTCAGCTTGTTGGAGGCGTTGACATGAGCCGAGAATCCATGCCTGAAGAATCAGTGGGCAAATGGCTGGACTCTGCCGGTCTGATGTTCATGAAAGTGGATCCGGACCACACAGTGACATATGCAAACTACACCCTTGAGAATCGTTTCGGACACCCCGAAGGCCGAGAATTCTATCGATACTTGTGCGGCAAGGAAGTGCTCTGCAAGGAGTGTCCGGTTGAACAGGCGCTCCGTGGAAGCTCGCAAGCTCAGACTCAGCTTGAATGTCCGGATCAGGGCGGTCGGGTGGTTCATCTCCATGCAACGGCCGTCCCAATCAAGGACGATGCGGAAAGGATTACTGGCGCCGGAGTTCTGATAATGGACGTGTCCCGCACGCATCGCATGGAGGAAATGGTCAAGGAATCGCATCAACGTTATCAGCAGCTCGTTGACCAGCTTCCCGACCTCGTTTTCTCTCTCAATCCTTTGGGTAAGTTCACCCTTGTCAACTCGCAGGCTGAAGAGTTGCTTGCTTGCCCGAGTCGACAGATCATCGGAAAACGCTTGTGGGACTTCATTGTTTCTGAAGATGCAACAATTGCCAAGACGCTTGTAGAAGCTACCCCCGGCACAGTCTGGGACCAGGAATTAGGTGTTCGTGATGCCAAGGGCTTGAAGAAGCATGTCCGTATTCGGTGCAACCCTCGGTTCGATAGTCAGGGAAATCTGTTGGGCTTTGAAGGGGTGATGCGAGACAGAACAGCCCAGTGGGAGTTGGAACACGAAATTCAAGCCTGTCAGGCATCTCTAACAGAATCGGAACACCGATACTGGAGCCTGGTGGAGGAGATCCCGGACATTGTCTTTGACCTGGATTCGTATGGTCACCTTACTTTTATCAGCTCGCAGGCCGAACAATTTCTCGGGTATTCGCCCGAGCGCATGCTGGGCAAGTCCTTGCGCGAATACGTTGACACCGAAAGTCGGTCGGTGGTCGAAGCAATCCTGGCGCTTCAGCCGAAGGAAGTACGGGATGAGGAAATAACGATTGTCGATTCCCAAGGGAACACGAAGTGGGTTCGGATGAGGTGCAAGCCGTCACTGGATTCATCAGGAGAGATAATCGGCTTCGAGGGGGTAATGGCCGACAGGACCGTCAGAAAAGATCTTGAGGAAGAACTTGACGCGTCACGCAAAGCGCTCCTGGACAAGACGGAGATAATAGATGACCTCCGGGTCCGTAGAACCGACTGGGAAAGATCAAAGGTCATAGAAGAGCACGCAGCAGAACTTGCCCATGAACTAAAGCAGCCACTCGCTATCATTGGAGGCTTCGCCGGTAGAATGGCAAGGAAGCTGGGAGCCCACCAGGAACTTGATCCGGGCGCCCAGCCGGAGTGTTACTACGTGATCATGAAAGAAGTGAAGAGACTGGAGAAGATCCTTCTCGATCTCGCGGACTTAACGAGACAACAAATCCTTCGATTGGAAAGAGTGGACCCCAACAGCCTGATCCAAGAGGTGCTGCGCATAAATGAAGAAAAACTGAAGGAGAAGAACCTGACATTCCATGCCGACCTCGACGATGATCCGGGCGAGGTACCTCTCGATCCACAACGTTTTCAGCATGTCCTTCGGAACATGGTGACCAACGCCATCGAGGCGTCACCGGAGAACGAGACAATACGACTGGAGACCGGAATGTTCGTGCCCGATGATGGAGCCCGGGAGATCCAACAACTGGAAGTTGAGAGCTATTTTGAATTCAAGATCCGCAACGCGGGGACGCCTATACCATCGGAAGCGCTTCGGAAGATCTTCGATCCTTTCTATACGACAAAGGACCAAGGCACAGGCATCGGTTTGGCCCTATCAAAGAAGATAGTCGAGGAGCATCATGGCTCCATTGCAGTCCAGTCCGACGACAGTGAGACTGTTTTCACCGTGCGGATTCCGCTGAATCCTGTCACAGCACACATAGGAGAGGTATCTGAGATCAGCGTGGCTCCGTCAGATGCCACGGATGAGTAAGAGTCGCAGTCCGGGGTTGGCGTAAGAGCGTGACCAAATGGATTTTGGGACACATGTCAACCGTTCACAGCGGCAAAGGCAGCGAGCAACGCATTTGGCTGTCCATTCCGTGGCAGCCCCGGGAGCAAGAAAGCACAGGAGGTGATCGTTATGGAACTAGTACCCTGGAAACCGTTTGGAGACCTCAGTTCGTATCGCAAGGAAATTGACAGATTCTTTACCGGATTTCTTAGGGAAATCCCGTTCCAAGAACGGTTTGCGGAACATTGGCTGCCACCAATTGAGATTTCGGAGACTCAGGACAAGGTCATCGTCAAGGCCGAGTTGCTGGTCTGGAGGCAAAGGATGTTACCGTGAGCGTGTCCGGGGACTTCCTGACAATAAAGGGGGAAAAGGAACAGCAGGAAGAGGAAAAGGAAGAACACTTCCACTATGCCGAGAGGTACTACGGTTCTTTCCAGCATTTCATACGGCTGCCCGTCAACGTAGAGGTCGACAAGGTGGAAGCGACCTTCAACAAGGGCGTTTTGAAGATAACGCTTCCCAAGGTGGCGGGAGCCGAAAAGAAGGAAATCCAGGTAAAGGACAAATGACAGACGTCATGGCGGCATCGAAGATGGTAGTGGAATGGTTCAAGGGTTTGAATCCTATCATGCAGGCGTTTTGGGCAACGCTGTTTACTTGGTTTCTCACTACCTTGGGAGCCGGGATGGTTTTCTTCTTCAAGAGAATCAACCGCAAGTTACTTGATGGGATGCTGGGATTTGCAGCCGGAGTAATGATCGCGGCCAGTTTCTGGTCGCTTTTGGCCCCAGCGATCGAGATGGCCGAGGCAACAGATCTGCCTGCTTGGATTCCGGCGACTGGAGGGTTTCTGCTCGGAGGACTTTCCTTTGGATTGTAGACAAGACTCTGCCCCATCTGCATTTGGGCTTTCCTATAGAGGAAGCGGAGGGGATTAAGACCGGCCGGCACAGGAGCGTTCTTCTTGTACTGGCCATAACACTTCACAACATCCCGGAAGGTTTGGCTGTCGGTGTTGCTTTTGGCGCTTTGGCAACGGAAATCCCGTCAGCAACCTTGGGTGGTGCTATAGCTTTGGCCATAGGTATTGGGATTCAGAATTTCCCGGAGGGTGCCGCTGTTTCGATACCTCTTAGGCGAGAAGGATTTTCGAGATTATCGAGTTTCTGGTACGGGCAACTATCGGGAGTTGTCGAGCCTATTGCCGGGGTCATTGGAGCTGTAGCTGTCATCGCCATGAGACCTATCCTCCCGTACGCGCTCTCTTTTGCAGCAGGGGCAATGATATATGTGGTCGTCAAAGAGCTGATCCCGGAATCTGAAATGGAGAAAAACACCGACGCTGCCACGGGGGGCGCCATGCTGGGCTTTGCCGTCATCGATGCCGGATCGCCGACGGGAAAAAGGGCCTTTGCCGGGTTCGGATGAACCACGGAGGCACACTGTACACCCTGGTCTATGACAAGGTGGTCGCCTCGAACGTGGACCCAATCGAGAAGAAGCCTCTCTTCCACTTCGCGCCGGGGAGCAAGTCCTTCTCCATCGCTACGGTAGGCTGCAACTTCCGCTGCTCTTTCTGCCAGAACTATTCGATTTCGCAGATGCCTCGTGAAACCGGGCGCATAGTAGGAGACAACCTGTCTCCCGCCCAAATAGTGGCCATTGCGGTCCGGAACGAGTGCAAGAGCATAGCATACACCTATACTGAACCGACCATCTTCTACGAGCTGGCAAGGGACACGATGGTTGAGGCCGGAAAGGCCGGGCTCCTCAATGTCTTCGTAACCAACGGATACATGACCCGGGATATGCTGGACGATGCGAAGGGCCTTCTGGACGCAGCCAACGTGGATCTCAAGGCGTTCACTGACAGATTCTATGCCTATAACGTCAAAGCCAGACGCAGGGGCGTAATGGATACCCTGCGCTACATGAAGGAACTGGGAATCTGGCTGGAAGTGACCACCTTGCTGATTCCCACTTTGAATGACGACCCCCACGAGATCCGGGAAATGGCGCGGTTCATTCGGAATGAACTCGGCGCCGAAACCCCATGGCATGTGAGCCGGTTTTTTCCTCACTATAGGGAACGGGAGCTACCGCCCACGGATACAGAGACCCTGAGACGCGTTAGGCAGGTAGGACTCGATGAAGGGCTCTCCTACGTCTATACAGGTAACGTGCAGGGGGAAAAGGGTGAAACGACATACTGTCCGGAGTGTTCACGCATTCTGGTCGAACGACTGGGAAGCCAACTTGTTTCGTACGACATAAAGGACGGCCACTGTCCCACATGTGGATACCGCGTGGAAGGGGTAGAAATGTGAAGGCCCTGCAGGCACAAGCTGTTGTTGGCTTGAGTCCAACTACCTCGCTCTATGTTCAGCGGCCAGACCAGGAAGCTTTGAGAAACGATCTCTCGTTGTGGAGGAAATGAAAGAGGAGGAAGACGTGATAGATCAAAGGACAGATATATTGATCATAGGCGGAGGACCCGGAGGAATGATGACTGGCGTCACCGCTTTGAAGAGCAGTCACTGCAGGGAGCTGACCGGAGCAACAGATGGAAGGCTTCGTGATTTCTTCATTCGTCGGTCTCTCAGTGGACCGGCACAGATGATCTGAGCCATTGTCCGTGTTCAAGGTGGTCAGAGGCACATGCGTTATGGAAGTCCTTGTCCTCTTAAACCAGGCGGTACTAATCAGCTTCTTGGTCTTCGTAATGATGCTGCTCGTGGATTTCGTGGATCATGCCACCCAGCAACGCATTACGGCTGTTATCCAAAGCGGATGCTTGCGGCAGTACACTCTGGCCTCATTTCTTGGCTCAACCCCAGGATGCCTTGGAGCGTTCATGAACGTGAGTCTCTATGTCCACGGCATCATTTCCTTCGGAGCCATCGTCGGCGGAATGATCGCCACTTCCGGGGACGAGGCTTTTGTCATGCTTGTTCAGTTTCCGCGGACTGCCCTGGTTCTCTTTGCCTTGCTGTTTGCTTGCGGCGTGATCTTTGCCTGGGTCGCTGACAAGCTAGTTCTGGTTTTTCGTCTGACGCCTACAGCTTACTGCACGGATCATCAGTGTGAACAATGTCGATCGGTTCAGGAGCAAGAAGAGGTTTTCAGTGACGCCTTTTCGGCCACGAGCATTCTTGACAATTTCCGCAGGTTATCTTTCGCTCGGTTTCTTCTGATCTCACTGGTGGCCGGCTTGCTCATTCTCCTTATGACCGGAACAATTGGGCCGCCTTCCTGGAATTGGAAACGGGTCGCGTTCACGGCTCTGGCAGCGTTCCAGTGGTTTTATGCTTTTGCCGCCAGAACCACCCAGATCTCCGTCTTCTCAGCCGGGCTATTTTCCAACCGTTGGGTTGTGCTCGGAGTCGCCTCAGCCATTGCCTTGCAGTTGCTGGCCATCTACACGCCGTTCGGGCAGAACGTATTCCACACTGCGCCTCTGACCCTGGGCGACTGGAGTCGCATATTGACAGTCTCCAGCAGCATATTCGTGCTTGATGAGACACTTAAGTTTTTCGGAGTGTACCGGACGGCTACCAAATCCATAGACGCGGTTCCACTCCGGAGACCGGCCTGAAAAGTGTTCACGAGTGAGGCCACATAGGTTGCAGGAAACGTTGCTGCCTTATGCGGTTGGTTCGTCATCTCTAACGACCGCAAATACGCCTTATCCCAATGCGCTTTCCAAGATGTGACTCTGCGGTACAGGAAGTAGGCCACGGAATGTGGCACTCCCGGATCACTCTGGATGGCACTGATTCCCCTACAAAGAGCCTCTTCCGGTTCCTCAAAGGATTTGAATCCGGCGTCTGGCATGGGGCTTCTTCCCCGATTTTTCCCCAACTATTCTCAACCGGCTTCGTTTGCGTTACTCTCAGCGCCTTATGATCTTGGGAGCGGCTTCTTGAAGATCTGCAGCCAGTTGCCGGGCGCTCTCGTATCGCTCGGTAGCACCTTTGGAAAATCGGAGCAGAATGGAATTGAGCACATCGTCGATGTAAGGGTACAAGAGTTTGAGATTGCAAGCTGATTGGGAAAAACGCTTTGCATATCTTCCGGTTTTAATATAGCGGCAATTTCAGGATGTCTTCCGGCCAGATCCGCATAGGCCGTGTAATCCTTTCCCACAACAAAACTCAGAAGTGTCCCCATTTCAAACACATCTCGGATGAGGAGATTCTCCTTTTTCTTGTAATCGTAGTCAAAATCTATACACCGGAACCTCCCCGTGTCTTTCTCCACGTGGATGTGGTCCGGCGTGATGTCCCCGTGGATCTCTCCAAGCTCATGGAGTTCGGCCATGGACCGGAACGCATACACGACACCCTCAAGTAGGGCAGGCAGATGATTGCGGTAATAGGTATCATGATCCGCCTGAATTGATCTCACCACGACATCCAGACTCCTTCCGGGAATGCGGTCGATGACTCTGACATTGTTACCCGCAGCGTCGTATCCATGAAATCCCTGCATGAATCCTTTGTGACCCTTGACCCTTTCCAATATACGGGCCTCCTTTTCAGGATTACGAAGGCAATTGAACTTCAATCCCTCTATACGGCAAGGGAACTCCTCATAAAAGGGGAGTTTCACTATTTTGCGGTCCCCGGTTGCCAGGTCAATACAGGCTTGACCCACGGTTTAGGCTCTCCCTCCAGACCGCATTTCTTCTCTGTTTCTGTACCTTTTACCAGGTATCCCACACCGTTGAGGGGTCGAGGAATGGTTCCCTGGACCGCAAAAAAGACCCTGTATCGTCTCGCTCATGACCCGACGGAGGCAAGACCGGCTTCACGTTGCTGAAGAAGACTCTCCTTCTGGCTCTGAGCGTACCTCACCGAACGCTCCCCGGTCAACCAAGATGTTCTCGTTGGCTCGTCGCCGAACACAGCTTGGTAGTATCGGGCCAAGGGCCTTGCTACTGCACTGGCTGGTAGGACTAAGCCAGCTGAACCCTCGATCTTTGAAGCTAATTCGGCAATGAATCGGAAGCAATCGACGGAAATATGGGTCTTTCGACGGACAAATCCGCATGAATTCTTAACAAAGAGCAGCTTCCGTCGTCTCTGGCATCTGCGCCCGCTCTCTTTAAATCAGGGTGGCTGAGGATGGGATGCCAATCATTCCTGAAAGAGGAAAATCTCGGAACCCGCCTTTCAAATCACTCAATATATATTTCCGTTCTTCGACCAAGTGGGCCCATCCCTCGGCATTTCCGTGTCCCCGTGCAATGCACAAGCCCAGAACCTTTCTCGAAGCTCCCGCACCAACCGGCTCGCAAATTGGCCCTACGCCTAGCAGCTCCCCCTCCAAACCTCCCCCCGTACGTAATTCCGGGAGGTTGTACGGTTCACGGTGAACGGTTACCGTCAGGTCAACCTATTCTGAAAACTCCAACAGATTTCAGACCATTCAATCTGCGTTTTCAGAACATACCTCCGGTCCCGCGGGTTTGGGCAAGCCTCGGTGCAATTGGTAACCATTCACTCACGCGGGGGCACCGGCAGGATGTCATTGCGAGCGCAGCGAAGCAATCTCCTTCTCGCCAGGTATGGAGATTGTTTCGTTGTTTCACTCCTCGCAATGACATGATCGATTAAAATATCTGCCCCGTGAAACTGAATGATTAGTGCAATTGTAGGAAATTGCTTGACTCGCTTTGATCATTGCTATAACTGCTCCACCGAGAACCCTGCCCTGGTTACGAAAGAAGCAAAGGGAGCGGAACCCGTCCATGACAAAGGAAGAAGTCCTTTCCAAGGTGAAGAAGCTCTTTGAACTGTCCAAGTCATCAAATGAAAATGAGGCTGCGCTGGCAGCAGCGAAGGCTCGCGAGTTGCTTTCTCGGCACAATCTTAGGGTGGCAGATCTACCGGCCGATGAAATGACGAATTCTCTTGATGCTGCCGAGACCACGGTAGAGGTGGGCAAAGTCCTGAGAAACTGGGTGAAGGGGCTACTGATATTTGTTGCCCAAGGGTTCGAGTGCGAACACATCATCCGCCGCCGCAATGGAGCCGCTCCAGTCTTGACGTTCATCGGAGTGGACGCGGATGCACAGGTGGCCGCCTACACTTTTCAATTCCTATTTAGGGAACTCAACGGGCTTGTTGACAAAGCCCTCCCTCATCTCAAACGTAAGAACCCGGGCTGGAACGGAGGTTCCTTACGATACGCCTATCTTGACGGTGCTGTCAGGAAGATCGGTGAAAGGCTCAAAGAAGAGACCCGTGAAATCAGAGTGACTGAGAAGAAGATGTGTACAGATCTGGTTGTGGCTAAGGAACAGCTGATTCGGAATTACATGGAGAGCAATTTTGCGAGCATCAGGAGGGAATACGGAAGACGGCGAGCTGTGAGCGTCAATGCTTTTGAGAAGGGATATGCTGATGCCGACAACATCGAGTTGAAAGCCGGAATCCAGAGCAATGACACAGAGCGCCTTCTTGAGACTGCTCATACCATTTCGTGAATATTATTCTAATCCGGGGGGATAACTCGCTCAAAAGCAGGTCTGAAAACGGGGGGGAACACATATCATTCGTGCGAACCGGCCGCGGATCGCGGATCCCGCGTCTCATATAGTCTTCCGCACTCAGTTCTGCGCGAATGCAACTTCATTGGAAGTTCCCCCTCACCCTAACCCTGTCCCGCCAGGGGAGAGGGAAAAGGGCTCCCCTCCCTTGACGGGAGGGGCTGGGGGAGGGTGACATCTTCGGCGCGAAGTTCGATGCGGAAGACTATAGAAGGTGTCCGGGGTCCCAAAGGGACTCTTGAATCCCATACACACTGCGACGCAAAAAATAGGTTGTGGATTCCGGCTCCTAGGCGAGCTTGACAAGCCCGGAGGGCTCAGATAGAATAGGCCTGATTGCAAGAGAGGGATAGCCGGAAGAGAATCGCCCTGGGTGCCCTGTCATGATTTTCCACTATGACAGAGACGCGGAGATGTCTCCCGAGGCCCCATCATTTGAACCAACGGCCGAGGTTTTCCCGTTATCCCCTTATAATCACTGCGCGTTGGTGACAAGGCATGCCGCGGGCTATGGGGGCGAAGCCTGTCCTGCCGGCCTCTACCTTACCCGATACCCGATACCCGGGCCGGGCCCATAGAGATCGTCATCAAAATCCTTTCTACACGCAGGGGCTTTGACGAAGGTGCTTCTTTTGGTCCACTGCTTTACAGCCTCCCGGCATTCAACCTAAACTTCGGCCCACTCACTGCCATTCGCCCAATTCTTGGTCGGCAACGGCCGGCTGAGCCCGAAGGGAAAGCTCAACAGGAGGGTTCATGCTATGAAAGTCCTGGTGACCGGTGGTTGCGGATTCCTCGGGTCACATGTTTGCGAATACTACGTCCATCGTGGTGACGAAGTCATATGCCTGGACAATATGACAAAATACGAGTTGAATCGAACGGGATACGCTGCGGATGCGGCAAGGAATTACAGCTGGGACCTGCTTTCCGGCATGGGCGCCAAAATGGTCCGGGAGGATGTCCGCAACCCCGAGGCTGTATTGCACTACTCTTCGGATTGCGATTACATAGTACACACGGCGGCTCAGCCTGCCATGACCATAAGCTGGGAAAACCCCGCGCACGATTTCACCAACAACGTGGTCGGCACGTTCAATATCTTGGAGGCAGCGCGGCGACACAAGATCCCGGTGGCATCCTGCGCTTCCATTCACGTTTACGGCAACCGAATAAACGAAACTCTCAAGGAAACCGATACACGATACGTCCGCGATCCCGCGGCAATAGGCGAGGATCATCCCACTCTGGAAGGGGATCTGTCTCCTCTCCACGCATCCAAGATGGCGGGCGACATCTATGTGCGGACCTACGCAAAGGTATACGGGCTCAAGGCGGCCAGTTTTCGGCTTACCGGCATCTACGGCCCACGGCAGTTCGGAGGCGAGGATCACGGATGGGTTGCCAACTTCGCAATCAGAGCCGTCCAGGGTTGGCCGCTTACGATCTTCGGAACCGGAAAGCAGCTCAGGGACATACTCTATGCCGATGACGTGTGCGCGGCTTTCCAGGCTTTCTATGAGAATCAGGTCCCTGGTGTCTACAACATCGGCGGTGGAGAGCCCTTTGCGATTTCCTTGCTGGAGTGCATTGACGTAATAAAGGAACTAGTCGCCAAGGAACTAACGGTGAAATTTGCCGAAGACCGATATGGAGACCTCCGCTATTTCGTCTGTGACATCCGCAAGGCCGCTGAATTTCTCAAGTGGAAGCCCGTTGTCCCGCCCAGAGACGGCATTAGGAAACTCATCACGTGGATCATGGAAAACCTGAGTCTGTTCAGTCTGAGTTGAATCCTCTCACTTTGGAGGCGATTTCCGGGTCATGAGAACAATATTGATCAATGCCCCGTGGGTCAAGGGGGACCTTTACGGGGTCCGAGCGGGAAGCAGATGGCCTCATCTCGAGGATTGCGGTACCAGCTCGTACATGCCGTTCCCGTTCTTCATGTCGTACGCGGCCGCGGTCCTGGCAAGAGCCGGTAAAGCGGTTGCAGTAATCGACGCGTGCGCGGAACGACTCGATGACAACGCTTGTCTGTCGAGGATAGAAGAGTTCAGACCCGATCTCGTGGTTGTCGAAACTTCAACGCCGTCGATCGAAGTGGATTTGTCCTTTGCTGCACAGGTAAAGGATCGATTACCAGGTGTTTTCACTGCGTTTTGTGGCCCTCACGCTCCGATGATGGAACATGGTTTTCTGGAGAGACACAAAAATGTGGATTTCCTCTTTCGGGGCGAATACGAAATGATACTGCACGACCTCGTAAACGTACTGGAAGACGGCGGTGATCCAGGCTCGATCAAAGGTATTACGCACCGACGACCCGACGGACTGGTTGTGGACAACGGTCCAAGGCCTTTGCTGAAGGATATCGATTCTCTTCCCTGGCCCGCACGAGACCTTTTTCCCATGGAACTGTACGACGACCGGCCGGGTGGGATTCCGTGTCCTTCACTGCAGATGTGGGCCAGCAGGGGATGTCCGTATCAATGTGTCTTCTGCGTGTGGCCACAGGTCATGTACGGTGGCAACACATACCGTGTGAGGAATCCTGCGGACGTGGCCGATGAGATTCAGTATTGCCTGGAACGTTGGCCGTTCAAGTCATTCTATTTTGACGACGATACTTTCAACATAGGAAAATCACGAATAATAGCCCTTTGCGAGGGGATTCGATCCCGAAACATTTCCGTGCCGTGGGGCGCCATGGCCCGGGCCGACCATGCCGATAGAGAAGTCTTGACTGCCATGAAGGCGGCCGGACTTGTTTCCATCAAGTACGGTATGGAATCCGGAGTCCAGGAATTGATCGATGCGAGCGGAAAGAATCTCAAGATCGAGCAGGTTGAAGACGCGGTCAGGATCTCCAAGGAGTTGGGACTGGAAGTGCACTTGACTTTTACGCTGGGCCTTCCGGGCGAAACAAAGGAGACCATAAGACGAACCATAAAAAAGGCCGTGGAGTTGGATCCCTTTTCCGTACAGTTCAGCATTGCGACGCCCTTTCCGGGAACGGTTTACTATGAAACGCTCAAAGAGGATGGGCGCATTCTTTCGGAGAATTGGGAAGATTACAGCGGTTCCACAGGCGCGGTTCACAGGACCGAAGAATTGACGGATAAGGATCTCAACAGGGCGTTGGAATGGGCTTACAGCGCATGGGACCGGCACCGCCTGATGTCGATTCGGCACTGGCCCCGGCTCTCGGGACAGGTCATGGCTCATCCTCTGGGATCGATCTCAAGACTTGTCACGCTTGTCAAGCACCTGCGTGAGCACGGGTAGTCCTTCCCATAAACCGACCAATCGGCTGACAATGACGGCCATTGTGTGATCTCACTGATACTGAAACTGCTCAAGTCTGCAAGATCCATTGACCCTCCGGTAGTATTGATCGTCCTATGTTGGATCGCTTTGTTTCCTGTGCTCTGGGTTTACGCTCGCTTGTTTCCCAGACTTCCGAGCCGAGTGCTCTTTTGGACTAACCAGGGCTTTCAGAAGCCTTCCTCCCGCGTGCGCAGCTACTTCTTTTGCAGAGAATTCCAACGCTTGAGTGGGGACGGAAGGGTCCTGGCCTTTTGGGATGACATTGCCGGGTATCACGGAATTGATGATTACAGGGTTTCGCTGACTCGCCGAACAATATGGACCTTTCGAGCCATGATAACGGCGACGCATAGTCGCTCCGGCGTCATAGTGGCTCAGCGACCTCTTTATGAATTCATGGCCCTGGGATACTTGAAGCTTATGTATCCTTTCGGCCTGTCCATTTGGATCGACATCGATGATTGGATATTCGACACATCTCTGGACGAATCCGAATCAAGCGTCCGTTTTCGGGACCTGCTTCCCATCAACGTCCTTTTTGCGGACGGATGTATCGTGGCGAGCGTTCCATTGGAACAAGAGGCTCGCAAATACTTCGAGCAAGTGGAGATCATACCCACATTCCCCGACGCATCCATGTTTCGCCCCAGTGACCGCGCCGGGCCGGCGATCAAGGGCCGACACATAGTATTCTCATGGGCCGGCACTTTTTGGATGGAACATGTCCTGGAAGACATACTGTTTCTGGTGAAGGCCCTGGATTTATTGAATGATGAGCGCGTTGTTCTCGAAGTGGCAGGGGGCGGCGACTACCTGGATCCGGTGCGCAGGGAAGTCTCCGGGATTCCGAAAAGCCTGAACGTTTCATTTCCGGGATGGATAGATCCGAAACAGGTGCCGGAATACATGGCAGGCATCGATGTCGGGCTTCACTGTTTGAGCCGGCATAATGATTTTACCGTTTCAAAGAGCCCTACCAAGCTCTTCGAGTATATGGCCAGCGCAAAACCGACTGTGTGTACCGATTACGGAGAACCCCGAAGATTCATCGAGCATGGTGTGACAGGGTTCCTCGCCGAGGGCACGGAGGATTTCGCGAAGTATTGCTCAATTCTGGTAAATGACCCTGAACTAAGGGACGCGATGGGTCAGAGAGCCAGAAAAAGGATTGAAGAAGAATACAACATCTCCGAAGGTGTCAAATCGCTCCGAGAAATCCTATTCCGGAATTGATTCCGTGGTCTCAACCCTTCACGGACAAGAGAGGGTGTGATCTTCCCGAGGCCGGCAATCCGTTTCAAGACACGCGTTCGGAAGATATTACCAATTTTCAACCAAAGCCCGACAAGCGCCAAGAAATGAATTACAATCCAGGCACATGGAGCGAGACCACATGATGAACGCCAATGGGAAGTCCGCAGCACATCCCAAGTTCTTGATTAGAAGAGGACAGGTCTTTTCGATCGACGATCCCGCGCCGCCTTGGAGAAAGAACCTGCAGTTTGGAGACGTCAACACGGATTGGACGAAGATCGACAACGAGCGGCTTTCGGATGAGGTCAAGGACAATCTTAAGAAAGTGGCTGAGATTGGCTCACACAAATGGTGGATGTCGCTGCTTCCCGGGGGGGTCTACGCCACGACCAAAATGTTCGGCGGCGACTATTTGCTGCGGATGGGCTGGAACATGTTTTCCGCGTATTCCAGGACTACGGGTTTCCTGCTAAGAGAATATGGCCTCCAGGCCGCGGCAAAATTCGTAGGCGCCAAAGTCCTGGTCCCTGTGGGTGAGGGCGCGGGAGCAGCGGCCTATTTTGTCGTTGGACCACTGATCAGAAAATACCCACACTTGGCCCCGAAACCGCGATGGTTGGAGATAGAGGTGACGACGATCTGCAACAAACGCTGCACGTTTTGCGAACACACACACTGGGGTCGGACCCAGGAGGCCAAACATCTTTGGATCGACGAGTATAGGCACATTTTGGATCAAGCAAACCTGACGTGGGTCCACACAACCGGCGAGGGAAGCTCGTTCCTCAATCCCGATTTTTACAGGATCCTGGCTGAGAATAGAAAGCGCAACATTCCTCATTACTTTGTGGATCACTTTGACGACGTTACCGAGCAGGATATGGATCGGATTCTCTCTTGCGATGTCTCCGGCATTTACATCTCTATAGACGGGGCTTCTGCGGAAACCTACAATCCGGTGCGCATTGGATGCGATTTCGATAGGGTAGTGGGCAATGTTCGAAAGTTCATTGATATGAAGATGAATCGGCGTCTGCACCTGCCTGAACTGAATTTCCGCATGGTTGTCACCAACGAGAACGTGCATGAAATGCCGGACTTCGTGGAACTCGTGAAGAGCTTCGGTGGAAAACGAGAGCTTGGCGGAGGCGCGCGATTGGACTTTGTGGGCGTGCTCAACTTTGATGAGAATGAGCAGAAATTCGCGGATACGATTCCCTATGCGATCTACAGAGAAACCATTGAAAAGGCACGGGCCTGTGAATTCAACGTGCTCTTGAGCCACATCGAGCCCTCACAGAATCCACCCTCATCACAGTGCATATGTTGGCTTGAACCCTATGTTCTCATGGGGGGCGACCTAATCCCCTGCTGCACGGTGCTCATGAGCAACAACAGAGAATACTTGCACTCTTGCGCGTTCGGAAACCTCTTCAACCAGAGTCTTGACGAAGTGTGGAACAGCGAACGATATCGGGAGTTCCGGCGGATAATTACCGACGATTCGAAACCCGTTCCAGGTTTCTGCGTAAATTGCAGAGGCTACGACACATCGGTTCGAGCCCGGGAGAACGGAATCCGATGGGATCTGTAGCTCGGACACTGATCGGGGATCCCTCCTTGTCCGGAAGAAGTAGAGCAATCAATGGATAGCCTGCACGCGTATTTGAAAGATCTGTCCGATCAGTTTTCTGAAAATGGAAGCATTTCCACCGCGGAAGCGACGGGAATCGACTCAGACAAGCTTCTGGAGATCGCAGTGACGCAGGACGCCGCTGACCCAGTGGTTCGGGGAGCGCTGATCCATCTCGTGATCTTTGACAATGCGGAATCTCGCCAAAATGTGAAAAAGGTCCTTCAAAAGGGAGACGGTGAAAAGCTCCGGCGCGCTATCGTAGATCTTCTGACCACACACGGATCAATGGATCACGTTGATACCTTCATCTATATGATCGAGAAGGGAAGCATGCTCCACAGAAAATCATTATTGACGTCCTTGGCCGAAACAGCAGATCGGGCAGACCCGAGAATGCTGAACCTGTTGCATCGGTTCTTACTGTACGGTGATCAGCACAGCCGTTTGATCGCGGCGCAAGAGGTCAAGGACCTGGGAAATTCTGAGTTCAATGAGGACCTCATTTACCTGCTTCAAAAAGAGGGGGCGGAGCCGGTCCGCTTGGCAGTTGTGGATGCGCTGAAAGCACTGCATGATCCGAAGAGCAGCGAGCCTTTGCAGTTCGTTGCGGAAAACGACAGACTCGCATCTGTTCGGAATGCCGCCGCCGAAGCTTTGACGGCCATTTCTATCGCAGACGAGCAGGGCGCGGCCTGACATCGGATTGCCTACTCGCGCCTGCCTCGCCCGATTCCGAAACCGGAAGGATTGACAGGATTTGTCGGGCCTTCTGATGCATGATAACGGCATGAGACATGGGAAATACAGTGAGAACGATTCTAGTCAACCCACCCTGGGGTAAGGGTGATCTATACGGGGTCCGAGCCGGAAGCAGATGGCCTCATCTCGAAGATTGCAATACGAGCTCGTATATGCCGTTTCCGTTCTTTATGGCGTATGCGGCCGGCGTGCTCGAACGAGCAGGAAAAGAGGTCGCGGTTGTCGACGCGTGCGCCGAGAGGCTGGATGACGAAACCTGCCTCGGAAGGATAGGGCGGTTCGGACCCGCTCTGATAGTGATTGAGGTCTCAACCCCCACGGTGGATATAGATCTGTCCTTTGCCGAAAAAGTGAAGGAGAGATTCCCGAATGTCCCGACTGCCTTCTGTGGCCCTCACGCTCCGATGATGGAACATGGTTTTCTGGAGAGACACAAAAATGTGGATTTCCTCTTTCGGGGCGAATACGAAATGATACTGCACGACCTCGTAAACGTACTGGAAGAGGGCGGTGATCCAGGCTCGATCAAAGGTATTACGCACCGACGACCCGACGGACTGGTTGTGGACAACGGTCCAAGGCCTTTGCTGAAGGATATCGATTCTCTTCCCTGGCCGGCACGAGACCTTTTTCCCATGGAACTGTACGACGACCGGCCGGGTGGGATTCCGTGTCCTTCACTGCAGATGTGGGCCAGCAGGGGATGTCCGTATCAATGTGTCTTCTGCGTGTGGCCACAGGTCATGTACGGTGGCAACACATACCGTGTGAGGAATCCTGCGGACGTGGCCGATGAGATTCAGTATTGCCTGGAACGTTGGCCGTTCAAGTCATTCTATTTTGACGACGATACTTTCAACATAGGAAAATCACGAATAATAGCCCTTTGCGAGGGGATTCGATCCCGAAACATTTCCGTGCCGTGGGGCGCCATGGCCCGGGCCGACCATGCCGATAGAGAAGTCTTGACTGCCATGAAGGCGGCCGGACTTGTTTCCATCAAGTACGGTATGGAATCCGGAGTCCAGGAATTGATCGATGCGAGCGGAAAGAATCTCAAGATCGAGCAGGTTGAAGACGCGGTCAGGATCTCCAAGGAGTTGGGACTGGAAGTGCACTTGACTTTTACGCTGGGCCTTCCGGGCGAAACAAAGGAGACCATAAGACGAACCATAAAAAAGGCCGTGGAGTTGGATCCCTTTTCCGTACAGTTCAGCATTGCGACGCCCTTTCCGGGAACGGTTTACTATGAAACGCTCAAAGAGGATGGGCGCATTCTTTCGGAGAATTGGGAAGATTACAGCGGTTCCACAGGCGCTGTTCACCGAACCGAAGCATTAACCGACGAGGACCTCAATCAAGCTCTGATGGACGCCCTAAGTGCATGGACATGGCACAGTTTGGGATCGCCCTGTAACTGGCCGAGCATGATCCGGAGGGCGGTCGGGCATCCGAAGACCTACGTTCGCGGCCTCTTTAGGTTGTTCGGATACCTGCTCCGACGTCGATAGCGACGACACGCGGCCTCCGATTGCCGAGTGCAAATTCTGATCACAAAACCAGGAAAAGCGGTAAGATTCAAGGACGCAGTAAATTGTGGGCAGTTGGTTCAAGGGCTTTGAAGTCCTTGAACTCGTTTGATGTTTTGTTTGTCATCATTATGGTCGGATGGATCGTTTCGTTTCCCCTGCTGTGGATTTACGCGCGACTGTTCCCGAGAATCTCCGACAGGGTGCTGTTCTGGACCAATCAGGGCTTCAACCTCGCGCCCGCTCGCGTGAGGAGCTATTTCTTTTGCAGAGAATTTCAGCGCATCGGGGGCGACGCGAACGTGCTGTCGCTGTGGGAAGACCTGGCCGGGTACAAGGGCCTAGCTGATCTGAAGATGTCGAGAGGACGCCGCACGATCCTGATTTTCCGCGCGATGCTTGCTGCGATCCACAATCGAGCCGGAATAGTTATAGCTCAAGTCCCGTTGTACGATATTGTAGCGCTTGCATATCTCAAGATCTTGTATCCGCTGGGTCTTACGATCTGGACTGATTTTGACGATTGGCTGTTCGACACATCCATGGACGGGGCCGGGGCCGGCGTCAATCTGCGTGACATCATTCCGCTGCACCGCGCTTCGGCAAAGGGATGTATTGTTTCGAGCCTTTTGCTCCAGAGTGAGATGCGAAAGCATTTCAGACGAGTTGAGATTATCCCCACCTTCCCTGACGCGGCTTTATTTCATCCCGGGGATAATTCGCGCGAGCGGAATCGAAACGATACGGTAGTATTCTCCTGGACAGGGACATTCCTGACCGAGCACAATGTGGAGGACGTGCTCTTCCTGGCAAAGGTCCTGGATTCTCTGAACGATGAACGAGTGCTGTTTCAGGTGGCGGGAGACGGCCATTATCGCGAACAGGCCAAAAGGGGCGCTTCCGAACTGGCCGAGGACCTGTCCGTTTCCTTCATGGGCTGGATCGACCCGGAATCGATGCCGGATTACCTGGCCACAATAGACGTGGGTCTTTACTGTCTCATCAGCCGAACCAGTTACACGGCTTCAAAAAGTCCGACCAAGTTGTTCGAATACATGGCCTGCGCAAAGCCGACAGTATCGACCAATTACGGGGAAGCGGCGCGCTTTGTCGATCACGGCGAAACGGGATTCCTGGCTTCCGATTTTGAGGATTTTGCACAGTGTTGCTCCCGACTTCTCGATGATCCCGAACTGCGGGAAAACATGGGAAGAAAGGCCAGGGCCAAAATCGAGGACGAATACAATATCCGATCCGGGGTCCGGAAGCTCAAGGAGATCGTTCTCAGTTGACCGCGCGGGCAACTATTAACATGTCCGGTCTCGAAACGTATGAGAGCCGGAATTCCTTCGTGTCTTGGCGGTCACAGTTCTTCGCGGCGAGCTCATATTCACAGTGAACGATTACCTGACGATCTGATGGTAAAGAGCGTGCGGATATATGGATTGAGAGCGACTCCCGAAAAGGACTTGGCGATCTGAAAATCATTCATGTCACAAACTATTTCAGGGATTCGCATCAGCATGTGGGTGGCGCTGAGCAGGCCTGTTTCAGAACCGCAATACTTGCACAGGCTAACGGGTATTCCAACTCAATCGTGACGACGAGGCCTGACAACATCTCTCGCCCTGCATTTCCCGCACGATCAGTCCCGATCGTCGAAAACTACCTCCCCGCCGCTCTGAGAAGATATGTGGAAGCGGTCAAGTGGTATTCAGTGCAGTTTGATCCTCTGGCCACACGCGCTTTTCGCAGAATTCTGAGACAGGAAGACCCGGACGTTATCCACTTTCACAATTTTCAGTTTCTCACGTTGAGTCTCATTGGCGCAGCCAAGGAATCAGGCAAAGGGACTATTGCTTCAATCTATGACTATTGGCTCTTCTGCCCGACGGTGATGCTTGTCAATCCGGACAGGACCTTCTGTGAGAGGGCCCACGGGCCCTGGTGTGTAGATTGCCTGCCGCCCATGTTCCGGGTGTTTCAGAAGCTTCTCTTGTCCGTCCGGAGGCGAGTGTTTGATCGGTACATGGCAATGCTGGACGGCTTCCACGTCTTGTCCGATCATTCGCGCAGTGTGCTTGAAGGCTACGGGATTCCCCGCAAGAAGATCCACGTGGCGCCGTTGACACTTCCTCTGGAATTCAGGAAGACAGGCGATTCCGACGAGCCCGGAGATCCGCACATGATCCTGTTTGCCGGATGGCTCAATGAGCGGAAAGGTCTTCATCGACTGCTCCAGGCCATGCCGCTGGTGCTGAAAGAGCATCCGAAAGCTCATTTGACGGCAATTGGGGGAAACGTAAGATTCGGATATGAATACGAAAAGAAGCTCAGTGAAATCATGGACGCGGCCGGATTCAGGGATCGGGTCAGATTCACGGGACATCTCCCGCCGTCCGAAATAAAGGAACATATCGAGAAGGCGGCCGTTGTGGTGATACCGGAGCAATATGAAAACATGTCGCCGTTACTCATGATAGAAACCATGTCGCTTGCTAAACCGGTAGTTATCAGCAGGGTAGGGGGAGTCCCCGAGTTCATTGAGCACGGCGTTTCAGGATGGATGGCCGATCCTCTTGATGCGGTAGACTTCGCGGACAAGATCCTCAAGGTCCTGGAAGATCAGGATCGGGCCAATGCAATGGGCCTGGAGGCGAGACAGAGGATCATGAAGAAATGCGACGATTCGGTAATCTGGGAAAAAACCAGGGCCATGTACGAAAGCGTAGCCACATAAGAATACGGGAGAAATCCGCCTCGTGAAAGCGCTCATTTTGGCCGGCGGCCGCGGAAAACGCATGGAAGATCTCTCCGATCATGAGAACAAATGCATGCTTACCATCCATGGCAAACGCCTCATAGAATACAGTCTCGAGAATGCCGCGAGAATGGAGGAGATTGGAGAAGTTGTAATAGTCGTGGGCTACAGGGCCGAGAGCATCATCAACACGTTCGGAACCAGCTATAAAGGCAAGAGGGTATCCTACGTCATCCAGAAGGAACAGAGAGGTCTGGTGCATGCAATGGAATGCGCTCGTGGCTGTATCGACGCGGAGGACTTCTTCCTCTTTCTGGCGGATGAAGTGATTCTGGGCGGCCGTCATCGGGCCATGCTCGATCTGTTTCAAAGAGAAAAGCTGTTCTGTGTTTGCGGAGTATTTCCTCAGCCGGACCTCAACATGATCAGCCGGACCTATTCGCTGATCTGCGGGCCCGACGAAAGAATCTACCGGCTCATCGAGAAGCCGCGAAAGCCATTCAATCCACTCATGGGAACCGGCAACATCCTGTTCCGCGGATCGATCTTCGACTACCTGGAATTGACTCCCATCAATCCCAGCAGAGGTGAGAAGGAGCTTCCGGACCTCATACAGTGCGCCATTGACGATGGCGAAATCGTCAAGCTCTTCGAGGTCTGTGAGCACTACATCAATGTGAACAGCACCAAGGAGTGGCGCATGGTAGAGAACCATTGGCCCACAGACATATCGAACCTATGACCGCACCCAACAAAATGCGAGAAGATACTGAGTCGCCACGTGCAGGCGACACGACCGAGCAGCGGCCCACAATAATCGAACCCTCACATGGTCTCGCTCTGCCTCGGTGGCGGGATTTGTGGAGCTACCGAGACCTCTTCTTCCTCTTGATCTGGCGAGACATCCTGGTCCGTTACAAGCAAACGATTCTTGGAGCGGCTTGGGCCGTGCTTCAGCCTCTGAGTGCGATGTTGATATTCACCGTGGTATTCGGGCGTCTGGCCCGTCTTCCATCCGACGGCCTGCCGTATGCGGTCTTCGTTTATTCGGCCCTACTGCTGTGGACTTTTTTTTCCCAGTCGCTCAGCCAGTCCGCGCAGAGTCTCATTGCCAATGAAAGGCTTGTGACAAAGATTTACTTCCCTCGAGTGATGATGCCTTTGGCTCCGATTGTTGCGTCTCTGCTGGACCTGGCCATCGGCTGCTGTTTGCTCTTCATCCTGTTGCCGTACTATGACGTGGGATTATCCGCGAACGTTTGGGCGGCGCCCATTATGGTGACCCTTGCTGTGATGTCGGCCATGGGCGCGGGAATATGGCTTTCCGCGCTGAACGTCAAATACCGTGATGTCCGCTACGTGGTACCCTTTCTGGTTCAAGTGTGGATGTTCGCAAGTCCTGTTGTGTACTCGGCGAGCATGATGCCGGAGAAATGGAGAATCCTCTACAGTATCAACCCTATGGTGGGCGCCATCGAGGGATTCCGGTGGTCCCTCCTGGGAACCGGCGTCAATCCATGGCCTTTGGTGGCGACGAGCGCTGCATCCGGCGCACTCATCTTGGTGCTTGGCCTTATCTACTTTCAGAAAACCGAGGAGAACTTCGCGGATCTCATTTGATCCGGAATCAGGTCTGGACGAGAAGAAAAGCAGAGCAACATAGCAATGGGAAACATAGCAATCACAGCCGATGGATTGAGCAAACGATATCGCATCGGTAGCAAGAAAGCGCACCACGATACGCTCCGGGACAAGATTGTCGATTCCGTGCGTGCCCCGTTGAGGCGACTAGGTCGTCTGAGCGGTAAGGATGGGGCCGATCAGGAGATGATCTGGGCGCTCAAGGACGTGTCGTTTGAAGTCCAGCGGGGAGAAGTGCTGGGAATCATCGGCAGAAACGGTGCAGGAAAGAGCACGCTCCTGAAGATACTTTCCCGCATCACCAGGCCGACTTCCGGCAGAGCCAAGATCTACGGCCGAGTCGGCAGCCTGCTGGAGGTCGGGACCGGATTTCATCCTGAACTGACGGGAAGAGAGAACATCTTCCTCAACGGAGCGGTGCTCGGCATGAGAAAAGCTGAGATCAAGGAGCGATTCGACGAGATTGTGGATTTCTCCGGAATTGAGCAGTTCCTTGACACTCCAGTCAAACGCTATTCCAGCGGCATGTACGTTCGGCTGGCATTTGCCGTGGCTGCACACCTGGAACCTGAAATACTCCTGGTTGATGAAGTGCTGGCTGTCGGCGACGCCGAGTTCCAAAGGAAGTGCCTTGGGAAGATGGAGCATGTTGCCCAGGGAGGGCGAACGGTATTGTTTGTCAGTCACAGCATGGAGGCCATTCAAAGGCTGTGCAAAGAATGCTTGTGGGTTGGCGGGGGAGGAATTGTAGCACGTGGGGAATCGACTGAAGTTGTCTCCCAGTATCTCAATGGAAGCACACCTGAGGCCGGGCTTGTGGAATGGCCCTCAGGAACGGCCAATCCCTACGTGAAAGAACTTCGATTGATGGCGATTGCAACAAGGGACCAGCGAGGCTTACAAAGAAGTGTCTTCCTCGGCTCAGAACCGATCTCTATTGAGTTGGATTATGTGGTGCTGGAACAACTCCCTTATCTCAGAGCGGGTTTCGTGCTGCTGTCTCCGGGTGGAACCTGGATTTTTGAAGCATACGATTCCGATAGCGATCCAAAGCCGCTGCCCAGGTATCCGGGACGGTATGTTGCCCGCTGTCGCATTCCTGGTGGTCTACTCAATACGGGTCGCTACATATTGACCGTGAATATCGGGATGCCTGGAATCAAGAATCTAGTGCTGCTCCCAGGTGTTACCTCGTTCCGGATCGAACACGATCCACTTACGGACTCGCTCATGAATGTCGCTCGGCGGGGGGTGATCAAACCGTCTTTGGCCTGGGACAGGAGGGATCTGGAAAATGACCCTGACTAGTCGTTCCCGGATCGTGGTCCATCGCCTGATGAACCGGTTTTTGGGAACAAACAAACCGCTACACCGGATTCTTCCCGATGACATTTTCCTGTGTTCTTTTCCGCGTTCAGGAAACACGTGGATACGGCTGATGTTGGCATATTACCTCTCACCTGACAAGAAATGCGACCCGAGATCGGTTCACGCTATTATCCCTGACGTGCATTCCGGGGATATTGATACACTGACCGAAGTGCCCAGGCCGAGAATAATCAAGAGCCATTTTACTCCAATCCATGAATATCCCCGTATCATTTACCTTGTTAGAGATGGTCGTGATGTGTGCGTGTCGTACTACGACTTGTGCATCAAGAAATACGGATACAAAGCTGACTTCGAGGATTTCGTCAAGGACCTGTGCGCAGGGCGGTTGTTTCCGTCACCTTGGCATATCCACGTCATGGAATGGCTTCAGAAAAGTGATACCAAGCCGCTTCTCTTTGTGCGGTATGAGGACATCCTCGTCGATCCCGCGGGGGAACTTGCCAAGATGCTGAGATTCGCGGGTTACGAAACGGACGGTGAGAAGCTGAAATCTGCTGTGGAGAATACACGGTTGGAAACGATTTGGAGCCAAATTCGTGCCACCCCGGAGAATCAAGCAGTCGGGTTCGCGGGTGGTGTGAGCGGGAAGGCTGGCAAATGGCGAGAAGTGTTCTCGGACAGCCTGCATTCGTTCTTTCTGGATGTATCGGGAAGAGCTTTGAAACGGTGCGGATATGTATAGGCTACGCTGGGTCAAATCAGCGGATGGCGACAAGCGTAAAGGTGTGGACGCCGGTATCGCTTTCAGGAGCGCAACCAAGAACCGACATGATTCCTCGGACCGGGGTAGGAGACGCTGGCCATGAGCACACGAAGTTCCCTACCTTGCGTTTTCAAGACTGAACTCACTCGCTTGAGGATATGTCTCCTGAAATGGGTGTAGAGATCTTTCCGGGACGTTTCAAGCATATGGACCAAGACAATGTCGGGCCGCGTTCCATGGTGGAGACCTATGGTTGGGCGTCCCGTGAAATCAGTGAACGAGACGGAATGTCCCCCAATGCTTCCGTCCAGAAACGAGGTTTCCAATGAACGTCCTGTTCATTGATACGCCTTCTCTATCGGGCTGTGCCCATGAAGACGGAGGCGTGGGCCTGCCGGCCCCCAACATGGGAATCATGTATATGGCGGCTTGCTTGAAAGAACGGGCCAAGGCAACAGTCAAGGTATTGGATTTACTTGCAGCAAATCTGAGCTTCGAGGACCTGGGTGATGAGATTCGGCGGTTCAATCCCGATCTCGTTGGGATCACCTCGAAGACCTTTAACGTCCTCGCCGCGTATGAGATAGCGGCGCTAGCGAAGCGGACATGTCCCAATGCCTTTGTATTGTTGGGCGGCGCCCACGCCACGGCCCTGCCTGAATTCACGTTGGATGAATGCAGGTACCTGGATGCTGTGGCGTTGGGCGAAGGCGAGCACACCATCATGGAAGTCCATGAGCGATTGGCGTGTGGCTACACCGCCAGTGAGGACGTGTTTCAGGGGGTTGACGGAATCGTGTGGCGGGAGGCATCCGGGGGAGTCACAGACAACGGCCCGAGGGGACCAATAACTGACCTGGATTCTCTTCCTTTTCCTGATTTGTCCTTGGTCGATTACCGAACTTATACGAAATTGTATAACGCTGAGAATCACAAATTTCAGCCTGTGTACTCAGTGTTTGCCTCCAGGGGATGCCCGTTCAATTGCACGTTCTGCATGCCGTTGCTCACGAGACGGTATCGAGTGAGAGAGGTGGAGAGCGTTATTGAGGAAGTAGAACTGCTGCACCACAATCATGGTGCTCGAAGGATCTACTTTGAGGACAGTCTCTTCGGTGCCAGCAAGGCCTGGTTTGAGAGATTCTGTGAGCTATTCATGAAACGCGGCTTACACAAGAAGGTTCATTGGGGTTTTGAGACGCGAATTGATACATCGGCTGAGGCGTCGTTCAAACTGGCGAAGGCCGCTGGCTGCATCTATACATTCTTCGGCGTCGAATCAGGCTGTGAACATGTACTTGAGAAAGCTCGCAAGAATTACCAACGAGAGGATATCATCCGAAGAACGGAAGCGGCAAGAGCCGCAGGAATAGCTCAAGTTCATGTGAGCATAATTCTGGGATTGCCCTACGAGACAAAACAGACGATTGAAGAGACCTTCAGGCTTCTGGACGAGATCCCATACCATTGGGCTCATATCCATTTGCTCGACGTCTATCCCGGGACACAGGTTTTCGAGATGGCGGACAGAGGCGAAGGTGGATTGCGGTGGATTGAGGGCAAACGGATGAACTGGGACGCCTATGCGAGGGGGACCCCCATGGTCGAGGTGAACGACCTCAATGCGGAGGATCTGACGAACGCCCGGGCAAAGGCCATAGCCATCAGATCAGAGGTTTCGAACAAGAGTCGTGGATTCAGATTCCGTAGAAGCGTGGCCAGAGCGATTGACCTCGCGAAGACGGACCGGGCCCAGTTTAGAAAGAATCTGAAGTCCGCCATTCGCGACACGTTCTCGGGTTTCCGATCAAAGATATGGAACAGGTGGGCGGGAATGCTGTAGGGCGCCTCAATGGCCAGAAGAAAGACGACCACAGTGAGGCGCGCAGAGACTTCCGCACCGGAGTAAACATCGGCTGGTTTGGAGGACAAGACACATCATCCATGGTTTCGCGATTTCTGCATGTCTTGATCCGCGCGGCCGGCGCGACTGATTGATTTTCTCCAGCCTATTGATGTTGCAAGCTTCGCGGAAATTCTCAGTCGGAAATGGCTCCTTCGTCCTGCGGCCGCATGTGGGAAAAGTGAAAGTTGTTTTCTGCCGGTACCAAGGAGTCGGGTCGGCGACGAGATCCTCGACCGAGAACTGCCGCACGAATCAGAGGACTACGAAGGAATAGGACCAGTATGCAAACCAATGATCTCCGCGGCACTCGCCGTCAGGCCTGTGTCAAAGAAAACCCGTATCGGCATGGCTTCCGCGGGGATCACGGCGAAGCACCGCGGACAGAGGCTCCGGTAGTGCATTACGGGCAGGGCCAAGTGTCCTGCCTTTCCCCCCCACAACCTCACATCCAGCGGCCCAAGAGCGATAAACTCCAGGGGGGCAAGTCCCCCGGTGTTACCGACATGCAATGGCGACGAACCAGAAAAGTGTGAAGTACCAGATGACGGGGCAACAAAGAAAGGAGAAGTCCAATGACGACTGGTCTGCAATCGTCAACGGGTGGCAGGAAGCGGCGCGTGATGATTCTGGGTGCTGACGGCTATTTGGGTTGGCCGACAGGACTTCACTTCTGCGCGCGTGGGCATGATGTCATGCTCATCGACAACTATGCGAGGAGAGCATGGGATCTTGAGTTCAGCACGGACACGCTGGTCCCCATCCTCACGCTTGAAGAGCGAGTAGCGGCATGGCACGAGATCTCGGGCCGGATCATGAACTTTGCCGTCGGAGACATCTGCGACTACCATTTCCTTTACGAGGCGTTTAAAGACTTCAAGCCGGATGTAATAATTCATTACGGAGAGCAACGCTGCGCCCCCTTCTCCATGGTCGACCGTGAACACGCCGTCATGACGCAGATAAACAACGTGCAAGGAACACTCAACATTCTCTATGCCATGAAAGATCTGACACCTCACGCGCATTTGGTCAAACTTGGCACAATGGGCGAGTATGGAACCCCAAACATAGACATTGAAGAGGGCTACATAGAGATCACGCACAAAGGGCGCACAGACGTGCTACCCTATCCGAAACAACCCGGGTCCTTCTATCATCTGTCCAAAGTCCATGACAGTCACAATATTATGTTCTGTTGCCGAATCTGGGGATTGAGAGCAACCGATCTCAATCAAGGAGTCGTCTACGGACTGGCCACCGAAGAAACCGTACGTGATCCCGCACTCGCGACCCGGTTCGATTATGACGGTATCTGGGGCACGTGTCTCAATAGGTACTGTGTGCAAGCTCTTATAGGGCATCCTCTCACCGTGTATGGGCGCGGCGGACAGACCAGAGGTTTCCTCAACATCCGTGACACACTGGCTTGTGTGGAACTGGCTGTTCTGAACCCGGCCGACCCTGGAGAGTTTCGAGTATTCAACCAATTCACTGAGCAGTTCTCAGTGCTGCAGCTGGCTCAGATGGTAAACGAAGTAGCCGGTAAAATGGGATTGAAGACCGGGATCCAAAACCTGGAAAACCCCAGGATCGAAAGCGAGGATCATTATTACAATGCCAAGCATACCAGCTTGATCGACCTGGGACTCAGACCACATCTTCTTTCGAGTGAGACCCTGGAGAACATGATCAGCTTCATCAGCAACTACAAAGAGAGAGTGTGCCCCGAGAAAATCTTACCCTGGGTGAAGTGGGGTGAAACGAGAAACCGGCCGGCGGCTGCTCCACATCGTATCCAACCAGGCTCGCGTGTCGTGTAAACTGTTTCTTAGGATGCCAACGGCACTTCCCCTATCTTCCCGGGGATTGGCCAACAACAAACTCCGGCTCCTGCGGCCGGCAATGTCTCTTCCTTCCCTGGCGTGCCCTTGGGATGCGGCCCTTTGAGTGAGGAAAAGAGTTGAGGGTTCTGCTGGTCAGCACCAATGATATTCGAGGAGGAGCCGCCTTGGCTTCTTATCGATTGCATACGGGACTGCGGTCTCTGGGAATAGACTCGCGAATGCTTGTACAGTATAAGACCGGCCAGGACAGTACTGTCATCTGCAGTGCCAATGGACTAGTCAACAGATGGCGAGCTCGCTATGAGAATATGGACCATCTCCCCCTGAGGCTCTATCGCGATCGTGAGCGGGTCATGATGAGTCTTGGCTGGCTAAGCAATGATATAGCCCGTCAGGTGGAAGCACAGAAACCAGACCTGATTCACCTTCACTGGATAAATGCCGGTTTTGTCCCCGTCAAGGCCTTGTCTCAGTTTCATCGCCCTCTTGTTTGGAGATTCGCAGATTTCTGGCCTTTTACCGGAGGGTGCCACTATCCGAAGTCCTGCCTTCGGTTCCAAGGATCTTGTGGTTCTTGTCCTATGCTGTTGTCAAGACGAGAATGGGACGTGACACGATGGACATGGAATAGAAAGAAGAAGTCCTGGGCCGGAATTGACATTACCGGCGTGACCGCCAGCCGGTGGCTTGCCGATTGTGCGGCCTCAAGTTCTCTCTTCGCCGACCGACGAATGAAAGTGATTCCCCCTGGACTGAACACCACAATCTATAAGCCTCTGGACCAGCGCTGGGCACGCATCGCCACCAATCTGCCCCTGGACAAGAAGATCATTATGATGGGGGCGTGGATGAGCACCACTGACAAGAGGAAAGGTTTGCACCTGCTTCAGCCGACCTTACGCAAACTGGCATCAAATGGCTGGAAGGAGAAGGCGCAACTCGTTGTTTTTGGCGCCTCGGAGCCTGACGATCCACCCGGCTTCGGTATGTCGGTACGATATCTTGGATACGTGACCGATGACGTGAGCCTGGCGTTGTACTATTCCGCAGCGGATGTGTTCGTGGCCCCCTCTACACAGGAATCCTTTGGCCAAACTCTGGCCGAGGCGCTGGCCTGTGGCACGCCCTGTGTGGCTTTCCATGTATCAGGAATTCCAGAGGTGGTTGATCACAACCGCACGGGGTACCTGGCCAAGCCATTTGACACTGACGATTTGGCGCACGGTATCGAATGGATTTTGGAAGACGCCGACAGACGACATTGGCTCTCCGTAGAGGCGAGGAAGAGGGCTGAAGAACACTTGAGCACAGAGACGTATGCCGCTCGCTATGCCGACCTCTTTGAGGAGATTCTGCGATCTCAAGCGTGATCTTAAAATCTCCCAATCATCTGTTCTTACGGACACCGACGAGTTTCGGCAGCTACGTAAACGACAATGCCCTGGGGCCAAGATCTTCAATACGCATTGGCGCTTGAACACATGAATACGAGGAACGGTCCCCTATCCCCACAATTGAGAGATTCCATCAGGTTGGAGAATACGGTCCGATTCTCAATTGTGGTAGCCACCTACAACTCAGCCGACACCTTGCATCGGTGCATAGACAGTATAGAGAATCAGGATCACCCAAACAAAGATCTCATCATCGTTGACGGCGCCTCTTCCGATGGAACGGTTGACATACTTCGTGCCAGAGGCGAGGTAATCCACCATTGGCAATCCGAGCAGGATACGGGAGTGTACCAGGCCTGGAACAGAGCCCTGGACCATGTCAACGGGGACTGGATCCATTTCATGGGGAGTGACGACTATTTCCTGTCACCCGATGTGCTGAGCAAGATCGCGGCGAGAGTGAGATGTTGTTCCGAGAACACTCTTCTTGTTTATGGGCAGTCGGTACTGACTTCCCCGTCTGGGTCAGTGCAACGGGTACGCGGGAGGCCGTGGCAAGAGGCCAGGAAAATGATCGATCAGGGAGGCGGAATGCCCTTACCTCACCCGGCTGTATTCTACCGCAGAACCGTCTTCCAGAAAGTCGGTCGGTTCAACGAGAACTTTCGCATCTCCGGGGATTTTGAATTCGTTTTGAGAATCTTGAAGTTGAGTACGCCTGTTTTTCTGGACGGCATTATGGTTAGCGCCATGACGCTGGGAGGAGTGAGCAATCGTCCTGAAAACCAGATGGACCGAATCTTCGAAAGAGGATGGGCAAGAAGTCTGCACGGCTTACCGCGTCATCCTCCTGGATACTGGAGGGAGCACCCAAAGGATTTCATCTACTGCTTGTTGTGTGAGACAATGGGTCGAAGAGGCGCACACGGTATTCGGAAGGTCTATCGCAGTTTGACTAGACTGCCGTGGGTAAACGAATCCGGATCCTGAATGGGCAAAGGCTGGTTGGATATGCCCAGCGCATGGTCTGTTGCACCCAGCCGGCACACCTCTTCCAGTTCGCCATGAACTCACCAGATCCCGACCTCAATGCCAAACACCTTCCGGAACAGCAAGTGAATCCCCGTGCCACAAACTGAGCTAAACGGCTTCCGCGAGTCCTTGTACCAGATCGCAGTACGACCATGACTCGATCTCGACACTCGTTCATCTGATGCGAAGGACTTGAGACGAAGCCGACTGACATGTGGAACAGGGGAAAGGGACAAGGCGATGGCGACAACATCCGACCAGCAAAGATCCTTTGACATTTCCGTGATCGTGACCTTCCATAACGAAGGCAGGGTTGCACATCGAACGTTCAAATCTCTGGAGCGGGCAGTCCGCCACGCGGAGCAGAACGGGAAGTCAGTAGAACTGATAGCAATCTTGGATAAGGTTACGGATCCAATTCTCAATGAAGCGGTGAATAAGTGGTCGGAGCGACTTTCGCCACGAGTGTCAGCACATCAAGTTCAACTGGGAAGGCCGGCCCTATCCCGGAACTATGGAGTAGAGAGATCGAGAGGGCAATTTATCACGCTCTTGGATGGAGACGACCTCTATGGAGAATGGTGGCTTTCACTGGCGCACGACGTGGTTGTTAGAGACGAAAATCTTGTGGCGCATCCAGAGTTCCTTTTTCATTTTCCCGTTGAGGCTCATCTACTACGCTACAATCCCGACAAGCGGGCGTTCCTAGATCTCATTTGGAGGAATCGTTGGTGTGTGATCTCGATGGCGCACTGGAACATCTTTTCCCAGGTTCCTTCTGTTCCCAACGATGAGAATTTTGCTTTTCAAGATTGGTTATGGAATTGTGAAACAGTCGCTGCTGGCTATCAGCACGTACTTGTTCCTGATACCGTTGCAGCCCACCGCCAAAAGCCTATTGTACGATCTTTATGGCAGACTAATTTTATGACCGGGAAAGTTGTGAGACCCAACTTATTGTACAAGAAGATACTGTCGGGGGAATATTCGCATCTCCTGGAATCATCCCGGAAAACCGGTTTTTTGAAACTAATACCCCGCTCGCTGGAAACTTCTCTGTCCAGGCGGAGACAGAAAATTGCAGAGCATCTCTTTCGCAAGCATCGACTCTTGTTCGAGATCACGGTGGCCTCTAAGAACAGTCTCCACAAATTAAGCGAGAGAGCGAAGAACCGAAACTCGGATCCTGATGAGGTTCCGCACTCAGTACTCCGGCAATTGCGTGAACTGTCGCATCTTGAACCGACTCTTGAGAGTGTCGAACGACCAACGGTTGTAAGGCCGGGCACCGGCTTCCGGCTAGCACGGGCTGTTACTCCAGCCATGGCAAAGTTGGTAAAGGCAGGAAAGCCAAAGATCTTCCTCCTGCCAAACCTTTCGGGTAACTACGTGGTGGTCAATGCGCTGTGTTACATTCACGCGGCTGAAGACCCCACCTTTGTCATCACTACTGAAGAGTCTCCCAACAGTTGGGTCGAATTGCTCCCAAGGGGCGCGACTCATATCGATTTAGGCAATGTGGATTTGGATCGTGAAGAGCGAATCCGTCTCCTACACCGACTTCTTTTGGAGACAGATTCCGACTATCTCCACGTGATGCATTCCGAAATGACCTTCGAGATTCTCGACAGAGCTCCCGGAAGCTTTCATGACAGGAGAGTACTCGCCAGTTTCTTTACAGGGTCGGGATCTGGACATCCCACCGGTGTCGGGCCCGAACTCACCCGCTATCCCGACCTCTTGGATTTCATTGCCGGAATCTCAACGGACACCTCGGCCTATGCGCACTGTCTCTCCGAGATTTTTGGGGTGGAGTTTCCCGTGCTCCAATATCACCAGATGCCTTTCTTTCCTGCTTTTATGCCAAAATTGTTTGCTCCCGGCGAATCCCATGATCCACGAGAAAACACGTCGAAACCGGGATCTGCCCTCAGATGTGCGTGCGTCGGATCATGTGCCGGTGCAGACTTTGGCCGCGCTATTCGTGCGATACGGGATCTGCGGCAAGAGGGAATCGACTTCCATCTCGATCTGTACAACTTTGGTAGCACTGCCCTTTCAGGATTCTTCTCCTGTTTGACATCCATGAAGGGAATTCGTCGCGGAGTCCCGCTCGGGCCCAAGAGGCCTTTCTCGACGAACGAGTATAGCGTTTTTGTTCACCCGTTTTCATCTCTGGAGGCTCCTATTGTGCCCATTCAGGTCATGGGAAATGGAATTCCGCTTATTGCCGTAGACGGGCCGGGAATCAGAGATCTGGTCAATGAGGAGAACGGCTGGATAGTGGACAACGAAAAAGGAGCGGAAGGAGTCAAGGAAGTCTTGAGGGAGATTGCCGGAAACAACGACACCATCCATGCACGAGGAGCGAGAGCTAAGGAATTCATCGAAACCAACTATTCATGGGCCCGATTCAAGAATGCAGCCTCCTCGTTCTTCAAGGGGACGAAGAGAGTACTGAAGGATGGGCCAATCGCTCGAACTGCTCAGGAATGACCGTGACGCTGAACGTACACAATACAAAAGGACATTGAGATGCGAGTGCTGATCTGTGGAGTGGACGGATATCTGGGCTGGAGTCTCGCTCAGTATCTCGTGGCAAGGGATCATGATGTATCGGGTTGCGACAACTATTCCCGGCGCGATTGGGTGGCGGAAATGGGTTCACAGTCCGCAACACCCATTGGGCGCATGACCGAGCGGCTGGAAGCATTCAGAGAGAATCACGGCAGAAATCTCATGTATCGACGGGGAAGCACGCTCGACTACAATTTCCTCTGGAACATACTGCGGGAATTCGAGCCGGAAGCGATCGTCCATCTCGCGGAGCAACCCTCGGCGCCGTACAGCATGATCGATGTGCAGCACGCGACCTATACTCAGAACAACAACATCATCGGAACGCTCAATCTGCTCTACGGCATGAAAGAGGTCTGTCCGGAAGCACACCTCGTGAAGCTGGGAACCATGGGCGAGTATGGCACTCCCAACATAGACATCCCGGAGGGGTACTTCGAGATTGAGTATCGAGGGCGCAAAGACCACCTTCCATTTCCGAGGCAGGCGGGAAGCTGGTATCATCAGAGCAAGGTCCACGATTCAAACAATGTGATGATGGCCTGCCGCGTCTGGGGATTGAGGAGCACCGATATAATGCAGGGTGTGGTCTTTGGGACCCGTATCAACGAAATGGGCGAAGACGAGCGACTCCTGTCCAGGTTCGACTTCGATCAATGCTTTGGCACGGCCATCAACCGCTTCTGCTCTATGGCGGTGATCGGGCATCCCCTCACTCCATATGGCAAGGGCCACCAGAAGAGAGGGTTCTTACCCCTCAGAGACTCGGTCCAGTGCCTCACCATTGCTGTGGAGAATCCGCCGGAGGCCGGGGAGTGTAGAGTATTCAACCAGTTCGAGAAAGTTTACGACATAACGGAACTCGCCTGGAAAGTGAAGCGAGTTGCGGAGAAGCTTGGACTTTCCGTGGAAGTGCGTCATACTGAGAATCCTAGAGCGGAATTGGAAGAACACTACTACAAACCCGATCATAAGCATCTCCTGGATCTAGGCTACAAGCCCTCACACGAAATGGAAGCGGAGATGGAGATCATGATCAAGGACCTCATGAAATACCGCAACCGCATCCTCGCCCGAGCCGACGTCCTCATTCCAAACGTTCAATGGGATGGCTCCAGAAGGAAAGTACATTTTCTCAAGGGCTAAACAGAGGTTGGTCCCAGCGTGCAATCCAACGGTCTCTTGTTCGCTTCAGCATCTGAAGTCCCTGGTCCTCCCCGGGTACCGGCTTATGGTTGGTTACGAGACACAGCTGAGACGATAGATGCACGGTAATGGTTCCCCGGGCTTGAAGCGTTTCTGCCCCCGGTGAGGATGGAGGGCCCACTCGACGTGGTGTCAATAGTTTCTCCAAGATATATCCTCTTCGACCAAGTAGGCCCATCCCTCGATATCCCCGTGTCCCCGTACAAGGCATAAACCCAAAACGCTTCTCGAAGCACCCACTCCCGGCGGACCGCTACGGACCAATAATGAAGCTCCCACACCAACCGGCTCGCAAATTGGCCCTACGCCTAGTAGCTCCCCATACGTAGTTCCGGGAGCTTGTACGGTTCACGGTGAACGGTTACGGTGCGTGCAACAACGGATCGGAAGATTCATCCAGGGTTTTCTGAAGAGGCGTTGAACATTACTTCAAAACATTCAAGCTACATGCAAACAGGACTAGTTGACATCATCATCCCTTGCTATAATCAGGCCCATTTCTTGGGGCAGGCTATCGAATCAGCACTTGCGCAGACTTACCATCCAATTAGCATCCTGGTTGTCGATGACGGATCTACCGACGAGACTCGCGATGTCGCGGCATCTTTCTCGGGAAGAGTGGAATACGTTTATCAGAACAACACAGGATTGCCGGGAGCAAGAAACGCCGGGATCAGAATGACACAGGGAGGATATGTCTTCTGCTTGGATTCGGACGACGTGATGCTTCCCAGCATGATAGAGACTCTGGTTCAGTATATGGAGAAGCATGAGGAAATAGACATCCTTCACTCCAAGGCATTATCCTTTAACGGTGACAATGTTTTTCATCCGCTGGCCGAGGACTGGCGACCTTATCGCAATTGGAATGACTGGTTGGAGCCACTAAGCTTCATATGTGCGCTTTGTACCATTTCTACTCTTTTCAGACGACGAGTGTTCGAGCAAGTAGGGCTCTATGCCGAAGAAATGGCTGGAAAATGCATCGATTGGCATCTATGGTTTCGATCCGTACTGGCGGGGAAGGTGATAGCTTACCATCCGGAGGTTCTGGCGTTGTATCGCCAGCATGGAGCCTCATCCAGTGGGGAAGAGGGTCGCATAGCGTACCGAGAATCCGAGCTCATGATGAGTGCTACGAGAATGCAAACCGATTACGATGTGCTCAATCCTCAGAGGAGGCGGATGCTTTCTTGTGGAATAAAATCGATCGCAACCAGGTGGTTGCCTCTCGGAAAAACAGATCGTTTCCGTGAACTGGTCAGATTGGCCGATCAAATCGATCCACAAACTCCTCAGGATGGAAACAAGCCGGATCTGTTCCGATCTCCATCCCTTTTTCCGACTTCGCTCTACTATGTTTCGCTGACCAAAAGCCTCCTTGATCTTCAACAACCGGAACTGGCCGCGGTCATGTTTATTAAATGTGGTGATCTTAGACCCGTGCGAGAAGAGGCGACCGCGGCCGGCGTGTCGGAACTCTTTGACGAGGTCCTGGGGGCAATGGCGGGGATCGGGGCCCTGAAAGACACTTCGGAGCGGACTTGTCCACGAGGCAACGAGAGAATCGAGGCCATTCCGGCAGGGCGGTCAGGGTTTTACCATCGTCTGGAGAGAGCCATTCCACGCTGCACCTCGTTCTACGGATACGTCAAACATCAACTAGGCGTCCTCTACAAGAACGACGGGAGGTACGAAGAGGCTGAACAAGAATTGAAGACCGCGGTTGCACTGAATCCGAATTACGTCAAATCTCGCATGGAGATCACTACTCTTCTTGTGCGGCGAAGAAACTACCGAAAGGCAAAGGACCATTTGAAAGCCGCCCTCGAAATAGATGTTGATGAATGCACTCAATACGGTATAGAGGGCATCAACTCTCTCATATGGAAGCAAGTGGGCAGCCGACAGTTCCTGAACTCCCTGTTGAGCAAAGCGATCAGAGTATCTTTGAAGACCATGAGGTACCTGCTGACTCGGAAGGGTTCCGGAAATCCCGAGGCTATCGCCGGATCACCTTTATCCCGTCAAAGTCAATGTTCAAGGCGGAGTGTATCGGGTTTTCGGATACAAAGGCAAACAGGTGAGGGACAACGGAACCATGTAGGAAAGCGCCGGGATCGAGAGGCGAACACAAACACAGGATATGAAGATGACCTTTAGGCGTCTTTTCCGATTCGAACCGGCAACACAAGAGAAGGAGTCCTGCAACTGAGAGAAGAGCTTGCCACACCGCATTACACCAATCTGCCGCGGAAGATGTGAGGGAAAAGCAGCGTGATCACTTGCCCTGTTTGTGGATTTGAAGACATTGAACATCTTGGAAAGAGATCCGACCACTCTTCGATCTCTGGCTATTCGGCATACGTCGCCAATATTTGGGATTACGACTGTGATATTGTGAAGTGCGGGGTTTGTGGTGTCCAGTTCATCCACCCCATGTACGACGCTTCTCTTTTAGCAGGTTTGTACAATCACGAAGACTATCTTCGCTTTGCCTCTGCAAGCGCTGGATTGAACCTTGCGAAAAACGATCTCACTCCGGGTGAATTGAATTGGGTCAAGAGCAAATTCGCCTCATTGGGACTGGCTTCCTGGAGAGAAGATTTCGTATCCGAGAACTCGCGCTTGCCCCGATTCCTTGACGTGGGATGCGGGAGCGGCATTCATCTCTTGGCCTTCAAAGAAATGGGGTTCAGGGTGACCGGCATCGATCTGTCGAAGGAATTCGTCCACAGGGTCAAGACAGTTCATGGAATCGAGGCATGGCAGACTACCGTAGAGGAATTCACTCCCAATGATAAATTCGATTGCGTGTTGGCATCGCACTTGATAGAGCATACTGCTAGTCCCAAGTCTTTCTTCAAAGCTATTCCGAAATTGCTTGCACCCGGAGGGTTGCTAATCCTGGAGACACCTGTAGCAGAGGACAGTGGACAGACACACGAACGTTACCGAGATATATATCACACCTTATTCTTCGATCACTTCTCACTTTTTCTCCTGGCCGCTTTTCATGGAATGAAAGTTGTCCAATACAGGAATTTCATGTCTAGGAGAAGCTGGGACGGAGATTATCACTTCTATCTTGCGGCTTCATTTAGGCGTGATGAGAAGTTGAGCAAAATATCGTGGTCACGGTCGGCAATTCAAACTATGAGGGCGGCCTTTGACGGCACATATCATGATTTCCTCCAGTTGGGGCGCCATTACCTTGATTACGTGGATTGGCGTTATCCTATGCGTAATGAAGACCAACTCATTTGGCTTGTCCACAAAGGGTTGGTTCATTTGCGCAGGGTCGGCGTGATTGAAACGGCAAAGCGCGCTCTCGCTTACATGACCAAGCGCGGCAGGAAGACCAGGAGAACTACATGACGTATACGCTGGATATTCTCTGCCGTCATGAACAATTCACCGCGGCTGTCACCGGACCATCGTACCGATTTGCAGGCTGGAACACCGTCACACTTGCCATCGCCGGCCTTCTGGGCAGAGCTTGGGAAAGGGCCTGAAGAATCCATTTCCCAAATCGCTGCGCATCCAACCAAGCGTCATGATATTGAGATGAGGTAGGTTCATCGTACAGTCGTTTGAGTCATCTTAGAAACTCCCCACCGGCCGATCCGGGGAGTTGGCGGTTTGTTGAGTGTTGCCCCATGTTCAGAGTCATGAACCTTTCAGTGAAACGATATATCGAGGACATTATCAAATGAAAGTTGCTTGCCCACTTTGCATGCAGCACCGGACCCGGCTTCTCGGGAAACGCTCCACACTCGTGTCGCTTCGGTCCTACGAGCAATTTGTGGATGACGTCAACACTTACGATCGTGAAATTTACCAGTGTGGCATTTGCGGATTCCAATTTATCCATCCGCCATACACGCCGGAGGAAATCGAAGGACTCTACAATCAGAAAGGATACTCCAGATTCAACGAAATAACGTATCCGTTCTCTGATCTTGAGGAACCTCGGGCAAAGAAGCTTATCAGCGGCTGGACCCACAAATTTCTCTCCGTAGGTGTCCGCGAATGGCTGGATTCATTTGTCAAGAAATCTGCGGGGGCGCCCACCTTCCTTGATGTGGGATGTGGCCGTGGCCACAATTCCATGATATTCAAAAGCCTTGGCTTTCAGGTGACGGCAATCGATCTCAGCGAGATCCAGATTGAGTATGTGCGGAAAAGGCTTGATGTGGAGGCTCGGAAGGTCGGTTGGGAGGATTTGGAATCTGGAACTAAGTTCGATTGCATACTGGCTGCCCATCTTATCGAACACACGACGCGACTGCACGAGTTCATGGACAAGATGAGCGCTCTGTTGAAGCCCGACGGACTCCTCATCCTGGAAACTCCTCTGACCGACGACTGGGGAAGCATAGAGCACCGATATCGTGATATCTATCATACATCTTTCTTCGATCACTTCACGCTTGCCTTACTGGGGACCATGCACGGGCTGCAATACAAGGAATCTGGTGATTTCATGTGGAGAAACGACACCAACTGCATCGATATCGTGGCATCATTTGTGCCAAAGGCATCCCTCAGGGCGGAGTCGATGAGTCCGCAACATATTGAGTCTCTTCGCTCCGGGTACGGCGCCCTCCAAGAGAAGTATCTTCAGTTGGCCCGCGATTCCTTGGCTCTCCGATACCGCCGACCGAAGCTCTCCATTCTGTTGCAGCGAGCTTGGTATCACTTCAAGGCCCATGGCGCCCGGGCTACCGTGGAAAGGGCGGCATTCTTCATGAGAGAACACTATCTGCGTGGTTCTCGCTAGTGGCTTTGGCAAAGGCATCCGGTGACTGATGAGGGTAAAACACCGAGATGCGCGGCCCTTTCGGATGAAGACCTGAACCAGGCATTGAAAAAGGCTTACTCCGAATGGCATTTCCACCACATGATCTCTCCAAGACATTGGCCGGTCCTCCTCAAACAGGCTTTCGGGCTTCCGTCTGGCTCGTTTTATGCTGACAAGATACAAGTTCAAGATTTGAGAACATCTCCTGGATCCTGACATCTACGATCGTCCATCTCATGAACGATCCGGAACTTGGGACTCAATGGATCGGAACACCTGGCTCCGCATGTAAAAGTGATAAGATGTTGCGGAAGATGGGGAATTGTTCGGCAGGACTTCACCGCTGATTGATTCCCGTGCACAACCTTTCGCCTGCAGCTGCAAAATGAACCGCTTCGTTTTTCAAAATTCGGACGAGAAGACAGCCGACTCAATACGGACAACCCAAGAGGAGGTTTCCGGCACCCGTTACCTGATGTCTGTGTGCGTATGCGGACTCATCATGCTGATCTGGGCAGTCTCGTTCCCATTGCTCTGGCTGTATGCACGGCTGTTTCCACGCGTTCGGGAGAGGGTCCTGTTCTGGACGAATGAAGGGTTCCGGGTGGCGCCGTCTCGCGTAAGGTCGTACCGATTCTGCGAAGAGTCCCAACGAATGGGCCTGGATGCGTCCGTCCTTTCTTTCTGGGACCATCTTGAGGGATTCACCGGACTTCCTCCCTACGACAAGACTCCGGCTCAAAGAGCCCTTGTCGTTGTCCGTGCAATGTTCCACGGGCTGCATTCACGAGCCCGTATCATCGTGGCCCAGAGGCCCATGTATGATGTGACCTCACTTCTCTATCTCAAGTGCCTCTATCCGGTCGGCATATCCATTTGGATCGATCTGGACGATTGGATCCATGAATATCCCCTCCTGCCCGAGCCCGTAGATATCAGATTCAAACATATGTTGCCTATTCTCTCGGCCATAGCGGACGGGTGCATTGTCTCGAGTCTCCCTCTTGAACAAGATATGGCGACGCATTTCAAAAGGGTTGAGATTGTCCCCACCTTTGTTGACGCTCGCCTGTTTCATCCCACAAATGAAGATCAGGTTGCCGACCATCGAGACACTGTGGTTTTCTCGTGGATCGGAACGTTCTTCGAGGAAGCGATCGTATCGGACATCTTGTTCCTTGTGGAGGTTCTTGAGTCTTTACAGGATTCCAGGATCCTGCTGGAAATCGTGGGCGACGGACAGTACAGGAAAGAAGTCAGTGAGAAAGCCGAAACAATAAGCAAAGTAACTACGATATCGTTTCTTGGCTGGCTGGAACCGGACTCCATTCCGGAGTACATGCAAGGAATCGACATAGGGCTCTACTGCTTGAGTACCCACACAGATTTCACCCGTTCGAAGAGCCCTACGAAGCTCTTCGAGTATATGGCCTGCGCAAAGCCTACGGTCTCAACCAATTTCGGTGAAGCGCCGAGATTCGTCGAACACGGAGTTACAGGATTTGTGGCATCGGATTTCGAGCAGTTCGCAGAGTGTTGTTCAAGGCTGCTCAACGACCCAGCCCTCAGGATCTCCATGGGCAGGAATGCAAGAGAGAAGATAGAAGACCAACACAATCTCACTTCCTGTGCGACCAAATTGAGGAATATCATTATGGGAGTTCAAACCATGACACATCACCAACAAAAGTGGAGTGGACATTCCGGAGGGATTCTTTGAGATCGAGTACCGTGGCTTTTTGTGGGCAATCAGAAGTTTCTTGAAGTTGGGCGCGGCTTGAAGCAAATCGGTCTTTCGAAGGCGGTTCGATACCTGTATAAGTAAATCTTGCTGTTTATCAACCTGTGGCGGAGAAACTTTCATGTACATGCTGGTAACCGGGTCTGGAGGATTGATCGGATCCGAAGTCGTTTCCTATTTTGCGGACCGAGCCGACAAGATCTTTGGGATTGACAACAACATGAGAGCCGACTTCTTCGGCCCGCAAGGTGACACCCGATGGAATACGAGGCGGCTCGAATCCCTGTACTCCAATCTCACCACGTTCGAGCATGACATCAGAGACAGAAAAACAATGATGGATCTCTTCAAGGAGATTCCCATTGATGTCGTGGTCCACTGTGCAGCCCAGCCGTCTCACGATTTGGCCGCGTCAAGGCCGTTGGATGATTTTGACGTCAACGCGGTGGGCACGATCAACCTCCTCGAAGCGTGTCGTCTTCACCGACCGGATGCAATCTTTGTCCACTTGAGCACAAACAAGGTGTACGGGGATGCTCCCAACGAGCTACCTCTCGTGGAATTGGAAAAGCGCTGGGATTACGCACGCAAGGAAGATTACCACGGAATTCGGGAGGATTTTCGGATAGACGATTCCAAACATTCAATATTCGGCGCGTCCAAAGTCGCAGCGGACGTCATGGTACAAGAGTACGGCAAGTACTTCGGCATGAAGACCGTATGCTACCGTGGCGGATGTCTCACCGGCCCAAACCATGCAGGTGTGGAACTCCACGGCTTCCTCAATTACCTCGTGAAAGTCAATGTGCAGGGAAGCGTGTACAGGATCTTCGGCTACAAAGGGAAACAGGTGAGGGACAATATTCACAGCCTGGACGTGGCTCGCGCCATCGCGGCGTACATCCGGAATCCGAGACCGGGAGAAGTCTACAATCTCGGGGGAGGTCGAGACAACTCGTGCTCTATCCTGGAATCCTTTGAGATGGTAGAGGGTATCTCCGGCAAGAAGATGAACCATGAGTACGTTGAAGCGAACCGGATAGGCGACCACATTTGCTACATCTCCGACCTGGGCAAATTGAAGTCTCACTATCCGGATTGGGACATAACAGTGGGTTTGGATCAGATATTCCAGGAGATAACGGAGACCTGGATGGCAAAGGTGAAGGAAGGATAAAGGAAGCAATGCAACTCATTATTACCGGAGGCTGCGGATTTGTGGGATTTAACCTCGCGGTTTTCCTCTCGAAACGAGGGCATCAGATAACGGTTCTGGACAATCTGGTCCGTCGTGGGAGCGAAACCAACGTGGCAGGTCTCCGAAAAATGGGAATTACCTTCGTGCACGGAGACATTCGATCTCCCGAGGATTTTCTGGAATTACCGGCCGATGCGGATGCGCTGATCGAATGTTCCGCGCAGCCTTCCGTGGTGGCCGGGTACGACAATCCTGTGTATGATTTTCGCACCAATGTGGAGGGAGCGGTGAACTGCCTGGAGTTCTGCCGCAGAACCGGTCTGGGAATGATCTTCCTCAGCACCAGCAGGGTCTACCCGGCGGACAAGATTAACGCAGTGCCTCGTATCGAAAGGGAGACCCGTTGGGACTGGGACCCGGACATGCCTCTCGAGGATCTGCCGGAGGGTTTTGATCCTGTCCACGGAATCGGCCCTGGGTTCAGCATGGATGGACCCTCGAAAACTCTCTATGGAGCATCGAAGGCGGCAGCGGATTTGCTCTGCCGGGAATATGCCGACGCGTTCGGGTTCCCGCTCCTGATCAACAGGTGTGGTGTCATCGCAGGGAAGGGTCAGTTCGGGGTTGTGAATCAGGGTTGGTTCACGTTTTGGGCCATTTCATGCCTTTTTGAAAGGCCTTTGACCTATTTCGGCTACAAAGGGAAGCAGGTGCGCGACATCATCTTCATAGAGGATCTTTGCGAGCTATTGGAGATACAGATCAATAGGCTGCCCGAACTGTCCGGAAAGGTCTGGAACGTGGGTGGTGGAAGGGAAAGCTCCGCGTCGCTCGTGGAGGCTACGGACCTTATGGAACGATTGCTGAGCAAGAAAATGACAATCAGCGTATCGGACGAGGGCCGCAAAGCCGATGTGATCATCTACATCAGCGATAACACGGAGATAACGCGAGACCTGAATTGGCAACCCCGTGTCACAATGGAACAAGGGGCCGAAAAGATAGCCGCCTGGGTAAGGGATAACAAAACCATGCTGGAGAGCGCCGGGCTCTAAGTGCTTGTCACGAAATAACGTCGGCATTCTCCTGTAGGGGCGGACCTATGTGTCCGCCCTTTCCGCGTATGCACCCCTGCATTGGGGCAGACACGCAGAGCCTGCCCCGGACACCGATCCGGGGTCTGCCCCTACAATTGCCACAGCAACCTGTTAAGGTTTATTTTGTGACAGACCCTAAGGGCAAGGGCGATCTCTGCGTGGCGCTCCTATGGGGGTTCTCAAAATTTCTGTCGCAATGACCAGCCTGTGGAACTTGCCCAAGTATCGGAACAACGATGGGGTGGCTTTTTCTTGGGACTTTCATAGGAACCTACATGCCCGGCCGTGCGGCGGGCACAACGAAGCATGAAAATGTCCGCAAAGTCGTGGGTCCCGCATGTAGGGGCGCCGCATGCTGAGCCCTCTTGGATAGTCGGTGCAAGGTGAAGCGTCAGGGTCATCCCGGCTCATCCATTTTCAGGTAAATGCGCAATCAAGAGAGTGAGATCCGTTTCTTGGGTGCCACTGCCGGCTTGCCCAGCAGTGCTCTTTATCACTTGTTTGAACGCGCATTGGTATGACTCATTGCGCGAAGAAACTGAAGAACATTCCTATGGAGACAGCGCCCACCGCATGTCGTAGTGCATAGGTAAACAAATTCCCGGTCGGCTTCCAGAGAGCCCTGAGACGTTCTACCAGTTCGTTTCAGGGCTCTTTCTTTTTTCTTCTCGGCAAAGATCTCCAAGTCCATGTGGCGCCGAGCGACACTTACCTGAGTTTCCCCTGCAACTCGCTAACGATATGACATCATGGAGTTACATGGTCATTTGGTGTGTCATTATGTTTCAAGCACCTGTGTTTTGGTGTTTCATTTTGGTTCCGGTCGTGATAGTACAGTGAAAACGAAATACCGCAAGCCAGCCCAGCAAATAGGCTTACGGACTGCAAGAGCGGTCAGTGCACCTCGTTCCTGGAACCCATGACGGAAGCTCCGTTGTGCGGTCTCAGCGGACGCAAGTGCTCGTGGATCTCCACAGAGTCGTCCGGTGCGGAAGAGGACAAGGCATGGCGGCACGCTCTGAAGAGGGAGACCCAATAGCTGAGTATCCACTACCCAAGGTGACGCAGTCGCCTTTTGCTGTGGGGCTTCTGCAACAGCCGGCGGCCATGGAGCAGTTGCTCGATGAGATCCCGGTCGGAGTCGTCCTGTTGGACAGCGATCGAAATATCGTCTTTTTCAACCGTGCTGTGCAGTCGCTGACCGGCCATTCCAGGCAGGAAGCATGCGGCCTTCCCTGCATGTACATTGTTCGGAGCCGTGCCTGTGACCGAAGCTGCCCGGTCGCGGGATTGACGGCGGATTCGGAAGCCGTCAGCATGGAAACCGACATCGTTAATCGGCAACGCCGGAAAATCTCGGTGCGGGTTACCGCGGCACCACTGACGGACCTGGACGGTAATCTGGTCGGCTATATAGAGTCCATCGAGGACATTCAGATCCTTAAGAAACTGGACAAGCAGCTTGGGAGAGACCCTTCCTTTGAGAACATCATAGGACAGAGTCCCGCGATGCAGAAAGTCTTTGATATCCTTCCCGTGATTGCCAGGAGTGATTCCTCGGTGCTGATCACAGGCGAAACCGGCACGGGAAAGGATTTAGCGGCAGAAGCGATTCACAATGCGTCCGAACGAGCAGCGGGAAGTTTCATAAAGGTCAATTGCGGAGCACTACCTGAGACGCTCATGGAATCCGAGTTGTTCGGGCACGTAAAGGGCGCGTTCACGGGAGCCGTGGAGAACAAGCCCGGTCGTTTCAAGCTGGCTCACAATGGGACCCTGTACCTGACCGAGATCGGCGACCTTCCGCTCCAGTCGCAGGTGAAGCTGCTGGTGTTCCTGGATGACAGGATCATATTTCCCGTGGGAGGCGTCAAGGGGGCTAGTGTCAATGTTCGGGTCATAGCGGCAACTCATCGCAACCTCGAGGCCATGGCCGAGCAGGGGCAGTTTCGGGAAGACCTCCTCTTTCGGCTCAACGTAGTGATAGTACAGATCCCTCCATTGAGGGAGCGCGGTGATGATGTACTCCTACTCATGGATCATTTTCTGGCGGCAATGGCGGAAAGGCTCCATAAGAGAATTGCCGGATTCTCAGCCGAGGCGCGGGCTCTATTGGCCGGCTACGAATACCCGGGCAACGTGCGCGAGCTTCGAAACGTGGTCGAATACGCGGCCAACGTCTGTGAGGGATCGAGGATTGCGGTCCGCCACCTTCCCACGTACTTAACCCAAGCTTCGCCGCGGCCGGTGGAGAGAGCCGGCCGGACCGATCGACCGGAGTCGGTTCAGCCGCCTGGTTCCCCGCCGCTCGAGCGAAAAGAAGAGACGTGGGCGGCCGCGGAGAGACGGCTGATCATGGAGGCCCTAATAAAAGCCGGGGGCAGGAGGGCGCACGCAGCCGAATTGCTCGGCTGGGGGCGAAGCACACTGTGGCGCAAGATCAGGAAGTACGGGATTGACGACGATGAACAGGGGGAATCCTAAGCTGTTATGGGGTAACCGTTCACCGTGAACCGTACAAGGTCGCGGAATTACGTATGGGGGAGGTTTGGAGGGGGAGCTACTGGGCGTAGGGCCAATTTGCGAGCCGGTTGGTGTGGGAGCTTCATTTATAGTCCGTAGCGGCCCGGTGGGAGTGGGAGCTTCGAGAAAGGTTTTGGGCTTATGCTTTGCACGGGGACACGGGGATAGCGAGGGATGGGCCCACGTGGTCGAACAACGAATATATCGTGGAGAACCTATTGACACCACGTCGAATGGACCCTCCATTCTCACCGGGCGCAGAACCGCTTCAAGCCCGGTGAACCATTACGCTATGGGAGTACTTTTTAAAAGATGTCTCGGAAAACCCTTATCACCATATCGGGGGACAACGTGGCCCCTCGGTTTGACATGACCACCGAAATCGTTATTATCCAACTGAACGATGACGGAGACATAACGGATGAGCGGACCATAGTGCTCCAACATTCCTCTCCCGAAGATCTGTGCCAACTGATCGTTTCGGAAGAAGTGCAGGTCGTGGTGTGCGGTGGGATCGAAGAAGAGTACTATCAATATCTGACCTGGAAGAAATTGGAAGTCTTCGACTGCGTGGTGGGTCCGTACAACAAAGTGCTGCCTCGCGTGAAGAATGACTCCCTTGAGTCCGGCCTCATCCTGTTTGAACGCACCGGGAGAACCGTCGATGCAGTCTAAAGAACCGTCTTGGAGCAACCTCCTTAGGCCTAACGGAGAGGAGGAAGCCACGTCAGCACACCGTTACAGCGTCTTGAAACAAAGAATCATCGCGCTCATGGTCGCCATCTCGGTCGTGCCCCTGTGCCTTATGGCGGCGATAGACTATTATCACTATCGCGACGTCCTGTGGAATGAGGTAATCGATCCCCTTCGCGCTTTGGAGAACAAGACCAAGCATTCGTTGGAGCTCTTCGCAGCCGAACGAGTCTCAACCGTCAGCTTTATAGCGTCCGCCTACTCCTTTGAGCAGATCTCCGATCCTAAGAAACTGGATCGAATCCTCAGTATCTTGAGCCAAGAGTTCCAGGAATTCGTTGATCTGGGGCTGTATGACGCCGGCGGCCAGCAAGTGAGCTACGCCGGACCGTACGAGTTGGCGGGAAAGAACTACTCTGAACAGGCATGGTTTCAGGAAGTTAGGGTTAAGGGGGTCTACATCAGTGACGTGTTCATGGGTTACCGGAAATTTCCTCACATTGCGATAGCCGTAAAGCGCAAGAATGAGTCGGGGCAAACCTGGATCTTGCGTGCCACGATCAACACTACAAGGTTCGACAACGTTATCGCGTCCATGGGCCTGACTCCCCAAAGCGACGCTTTTCTCGTCAACCGTGAAGGGATACTGCAGACCAAGTCCAAGTTCTTTGGAAAGATCTTCGAGAAACTGCCCATGGAAGTTCCACCGGAGAGCTACCAGCCGAGTGTGATTGAAATGACCGATCCGAAGGGTCGAGAGGTCATTCTCGTCTATTCCTATTTGCTCAAACCCGACTTCATTCTCATGGTGGTGAAGCCGGAAGGATTGATATTCAAGGGCTGGACTGCTCTCCGAAGCGACTTGCTGGCCGTGTTCCTTGTGAGTGGAGTCGTCATCTTGTTTGTGGTTTTCAGAGTGATCGACCGTTTGATCGGGAGACTCCGGGAAAGTGATGACGAGCGGGAAGCGGCATTTCGCCAGATGGAGCACAACCACAAACTGTCATCCATAGGACGGCTGGCGGCAGGCGTGGCCCATGAGATCAACAACCCTATCGCGGTCATCGGTGAGAAATCCGGCTTGGCAAAAGACCTGATTGCAATGGAGCCGGAATTTCCGAAACGCGACAGGTTCGACAATCTGATGAATTCGATCCTTCAATCGGTTGAACGGTGTGGAACCATAACGCATCGGCTTCTCGGGTTCGCCCGCCGTATGGACGTGCACATTGAGCTTCTCGATCTGAATTCTCTTATTCAAGAGGTCTTGGGATTTCTTGAAAAGGAAGCGATTTACCGCGATATTGAAATTAACCTGGATCTAAGTAATGATTTGCCGCGTATCCCCTCGGATCGCGGTCAGCTTCAGCAGGTTTTCCTGAACCTGATCAACAATGCCTTTGCTGCGGTCGAAGAAGGCGGTATGATTTCAGTAGCCACCTTTGAGAAAGATGTGGACACTGTCGGCACAATCGTCAAAGATAATGGAATCGGAATGAGCGAAGAGACGATCAATCACTTATATGAGCCCTTTTTCACGACGAAGCCGGGTTCCGGAACCGGACTGGGCCTCTCCATCACCTACGGGATCGTCAAACGCCTGGGCGGCGAGATCCAAGTGCAAAGCAGCCCCGGGGTCGGATCAAGCTTTGTCGTCTATTTGCCCAAGAAGGCGGAACAATAGTGAGGAACCCATGCCTGACTGGAACGTATTGCTGGTTGATGATGAGGAGGAGTTCGCGAACACCCTGGCCGAACGCCTGACCATTAGAGGAGTTCGGGTACGAACAGCTCACGACGGAGAATCCGCCATCGAGATGGTGAACGACGATCCGCCTCATGTGGTGGTGCTGGATGTGCTCATGCCCGGGATGGGCGGCCTGGACGTTCTGCGCATGATCAAGAGCATTCACCCGGAGACGCAGGTCATTCTTCTGACCGGGCAGGGATCGACACGGGGAGGCATGGACGGCATGAAACACGGGGCATTCGACTACCTCATGAAGCCGGTGAAAATCGAGGAACTCTTGGCCAAGCTCAAAGAAGCCGTTGCAAGCACAGAATCAAAATGATCCCTCGGAGACGACCCTATGACTGGATCCCCGATCGATGAAACCGCATTTATCGGCAAACTTACCGCGGGCGCCACTCACGAAATCAGGAACGTGCTCTCCGTCATCAAAGAGTCCGCGGGACTCATGGAAGACCTCCTCGACGTAGAAGGTGCCGATCCGTTCCCGCACGGAGACAAGTTCCGGAAGATGATCGCAAACATTCTGGGACAGATCGAGCGCGGATCCACCCTCCTAAAGGGCCTCAACACCCTGGCCCATGCCACCGATGATCGAATGAGAGCGGTTGATGTGAGGCAGGTAGTGGAATGCCAGTCCATGCTTCACGCGCGATTCAGTCGTCTCAAAGGGGTCACCCTCACTGCGAGTCAATCCGTGCCCCAGGCTTACATAATAACCGACCCTGTGCGGCTTCATTTCGCAGTGTGTGAGGTCATTGATGTTCTCCTGGAAAAGGCGTCAGCGGGATGCGACATCGCTCTGGCATACGAAGTGGAAGACGGTCGACTTGCCATGGAATGTTCACTGGGGCCCGGGGAGAAGTTGCCCGAAGACTGGGACGCTGTGGAAGTCCGCGATGAAACCTGGCAAACGGCCCGGAGCGTTGTGGAAAGTCTTGGGGGTTCTGTTGAGGTCCGGACTTCGGAGCGATCTGCAAGGCTGACGTTTCCCTTGGGTCGTGATCGCTCTGCGGAGGCGTGAACCACTTTGGGACGATATGAAACGCCAAAACGTCCCATACTGTGCCATACTGTCTTTCTGTGCGCCCCGCTATCCCACTAACCCAATTATACTGGGCTCCCTGGATGTGGCGCACTTCTTGCATCTGTAACGCGGTAACTGATGAAATCATGCAAGGAGGCACATCATGGCATTCCTCGATACAATCCAAAAATGGTCGGCAGCCATTGCCTTCGCGGAAGCCGGAGAGTTTGACACAGCCCGCCAAATCGCGGGAATCAAGGGCTCCCCAGCAGAGTCGCCCAGCACCCTCTTTGAGAGAATAGAGAAAATGTCTGTCGCGGTGGCGTTTGCAGAAGAAGGACTCTTCAAGGAGGCCTCGGATCTCTTAGGGCCTGCTCAGGTTAGGGAACCGGAGGAGTCCCGTCCAAGTTTTCTCGAAATCGTCGGCCTTCAGCACGTCCCGGCGCGCATGTATGTGATGACCGCCTGAGGCGGCCGGTCCTGTCATGGCGGAACGGATCCTCATAGCCGAGGAAGACGACCGTCTGCGGGAAGTGCTCGCCCACAGACTGAGGCGACTTGGCGCAGACGTTCAGAATGCTTCGGATACCGCGACAGCGGCCGAGATCTTGAACCGTAACGAAATCGACGTTGCGGTTATCGGTTTGGTCGGGTTCGAGAGTGACGGACTCGAGTTGCTGAAGATTTGCAGGTTGATTAAGCCTCCAGCAGAGGTTATACTCCTTGTCGGAAAACATCAGGGCTCTTTGGCGATTAAGGGAATGAAGCTCGGAGCGTTCCGGGACGCGCAGCTACCCATTCATGTTGAGTCGCTTCAGGAGATGATTCACGAGGCCTACGTCACCGGAGCGAATAGGAACCGACAGAGGAAGAGAAGCGTCGCCGGTGCATTGTCCGACATCTTCGCAGCGGTCACGTTTGCCGAGCACGGAGAGTTTGAGACAGCCAAAGAGATAAGTGGCCACGGCCGGGCGGACAACGATGCAGAGTAATTCATCGGAGAAGCCCGGGTCGCTGAACAGGGAGGCACCAAATGAAAGAGGCCAAGATACTTCTGGTTGACGACGAGGAAGATTTCGTAAAGACTCTCGCAGAGCGCCTCAGCGTAAAGCAAGTTGTTCCGAAGCCGCCCGGGGTTGCGCTGACTGGAGAAGCAGCGTTGGCCTCGTTGCAAGACGAAGTCCCGGATGTTATGGTCCTGGATCTGCGCATGCCGGGAATTGACGGCATGGAAGTCCTCAAAAGGGTAAAGCGGTACTACCCGGAGGTTGAGGTTGTAATACTAACCGGCCACGGGTCAGACAAGGACCGCGAGGAGGCCGAGCGTCTCGGCGCGTTCGACTACCTGGAGAAGCCGGTCAACATCGACACGCTTGTCACCACCATACGAAAGGCATTGGTTCAGAAGTGGGACGAAACGATGGTGGCGAGCACGTTTGCGGAAGCGGGCGAGTTTGAATCCGCGGAAGAATACTTGAAAGAGAAGTGAGTGTGGCGGTCTTGTAAAGGGAGATTTTATGTCAACGAGGGTACTCCTGGTAGATGATGAACAGCATTTTGTCGAGCCTCTTTCCGAGCGTCTAAGCAATCGAGGTTTTGAGACCGGGATAGCTTTTGGTGGAGATGAGGCCATATCCCTGGTGGAAGCGCACGATTGGGATGTGGTTGTCCTGGACGTACTTATGCCGGGAAAGGACGGCACGGAGACGCTACGCGAGATCAAGAAGATCAAGCCGCTCGTCGAGGTGATCATGTTGACAGGCCATGCCTCGGTTGAAAGTGCGATCGAAGGTATGAAGCTCGGCGCGTACGACTATCTGATGAAGCCTACGGATCTGAAGGACCTGGTGGAGAAGATCAAGAGAGCACAGGGCAGGAAAGAAGAGCACGAAGACCGAATTCGCCAGGCGGAGATCAACCACATCGTCAAGACCAGGGGATGGTAAATCATCCGGGAATGCGCTCATAATGCTGCTGTCTGTTGTGAGCCGGCACCGGGGAAGCTCTCAACCCGAGAGAGTTTTCATTGGGCCCGGATAAAGAATTGACTGCGACATTAGATTGGACCTTTTTCAAGCAATTCAGTTTGAAACCCAACACTCATGAGCAGTGGCCGATTATCGAGCCACTTGTCTGCGGCGAGGTTCGCTCTCTCTCGCCATGAGTGCAGGCCGGAGGTGTGAGGTGGATCAAATCAAGGTAAAGGACGCAATGGTTCCACTCGAGGAATACACGACAGTGGCCCATGATGCATCGTTGTACGACGCCATACTCGAACTTGACGCGGCCAGAGAACGTCCCAATAGCCGGAAATCGGAGCACCGTTCGGTCGTCATAATCGACGATGACAAAAAGGTGATGGGCAAGCTGACGTATCACGACATTCTCCGGGGACTCGAACCGAGATACGGCAAGATCGGCGATGTGAAAAGGATGCGGCGTTTCGGCCTCAGCCAGGAATTCCTGACGTTTATGCGAAAACACTTCGGACTATGGGAGGGCTCCTTTCGGGATCTCTGCCAGAAGGCCGTCCGCATGAATGTAAAGGATGTGCTGGAACCTCCCGGTCCCGATCTCTATGTGGATGAAGACAGCGCAATAGAAGATGCCGTGCATCAGCTCATGATCGGGACCGACGTTTCACTCCTGGTCACCCGTGGCGACGAAGTTGTGGGTATTCTGAGGCTGATTGACGCGTTCTACGTGGTTTGTGAAGAAATCAAGGCTTGTAGGTCGTAAGCTCCGTATCGGTCGAAGAATCTTGGGTAGGAGATGGACAATGACAGCTCAGACTGAGGCCGCTTTCAATGGGTCGAGCATCGATTGGAAGCGGATCTTGTTCATGTTGACGGGAGTGGCGCTCTTCATAGGCGTCTACTATTCGCCCCCATGGTCTGATGCGGTGGATCCGGCGGGAAAGCACTTTCTCCTGTCCAGAGAAGGAAAGGGAGCGCTCGCGGTTTTCTTGCTCGCAGGAACCTGGTGGGTATTTGAGGTTGTGCCGATCGGTGTAACGAGTCTGGCTATAGGGACCCTGCAAGCGCTTTTCTTGATTCGGCCCGCCAAAAAGGCCTTCACCGACTTCATGGACCCGTCGGTCCTTTTCATTTTCGCGTCCATCGTCATTGGGATGGTCTTCACAAAAACCGGACTGACCAAGAGACTGGCATACCGGATGCTCATGATCGTTGGGGAAAAGACGAGCATGATCTATCTGGGAGTGTTTGTGGTGACTGCCGCTCTGACTCACATCATGGCTCACACCGCGGTCGCCGCCACGATCTACCCGCTGCTGCTTGCCATATACGCTCTTTACGGTGAGGACAACAAGCAAACCAAGTTCGGCAAAGGCCTGTTTATGGGGATGGCATACGTCGCCGGCGCGGGGAGTATTGTCACGCTGCTGGGCGCGGCCCGTGGCGCCGTGGCCATCGGCTTCTTCAAGGAGATCATCCATCGTGATGTCTCTTTCTTTGAGCTTGCGTACTACATGTTCCCGATCGGTTGGTTGATGGTGTTCGTGCTCTGGGGATTCTTCATGGTTTTCTTCAAACCGGAAAAGAAGACCATACCCGGACTCAGAGACAAGGCAAGGGACTTGAACGCGGCCCTGGGCGGCATCACGAAGATGGAAATTCTGGCACTGGCTATTATCGGAGGAGCGATCCTGGTAATGTCGCTCCGATCATTTGTTCCCGCCCTCCAGCCCATCGACAAGACCGCGATCATTTTGATGTCGACTATCCTATTTTTCGTTTTTAGGATTTTGAGCATCGATGATCTGGAACAGATTCCCTGGAACATCATCCTGCTCTTTGCCGGCGCCATGAGTATAGGTTTCTGTCTGTGGGAGACCGGGGCCGCGAAATGGATGGCCGTTAAATGGCTGGCGCTTTTCCAGGAATCCGGCGGGTTTATCTTTATCATGAGCATCGCATTCTTCGTGATGATCATGACGAACTTCATCATGAACGTAGCCGCGATCGCCATCTCGCTCCCGGTTGCGCTGGTCATTGCTCCCTATCTGGGCGTTGCCCCGGAAGTGATTCTGTTTGCAGCGCTGGTTGTTGCCGGTATGCCGTTTCTCCTCCTGGTAGGCGCGGCCCCGAACGCCATTGCGTACGAATCCAAGCAGTTCACCAGCGGCGAGTTCTTCCTCTGGGGACTGCCGGCAAGCGTCATACTGATGGTTGTGGTGGGACTGGCGGTGTGGTTCGTCTGGCCGCTCATGGGAATGCCGATCTCCGTTGCCCCGTAATTGTGGGACAAGACGGGACTGCCGGGGCTAAGGGTGTGTCACGGAATAGACCTCGCACCAGGTTGCTGACCTATTTGTAGGGGCGGACCTACGTGTCCGCCCTTTCCCACAAGCGCGTGCCTTGCACTTGGGCAGACAGGTAGATCTGTCCCTACAATCGGCCCGGCAATGTGTTGCGACGTTTATTTTGTGCATCACCCTAAGGCCGATAAACGATTACAACCGGCGAGTGTGGTAAGAAAGAGGAGATTGTGTAATGAGAATGGCCACGGCTCTCTGCGTGATGATGAGCGCTTGCACGGCACTGCTTCTTGGTGGTGCGGCATGGGCTGAAGACACGCACTCAAAATCGGAAGCGGTCCTGATCATTCAGGGTCAGGTCCAGGATGAAACAGGGAGTCCGATAGGTGATGCCAGGGTCAAGGTATTTCATGACGGTCATCCCTTTCAAGGCGAAATGAATGCCGCTCAGGGCGCCGGAGGCCATGGCGATAGCGGCGGCCGGGGCCCGGCTGTCACGGCCTCCAACGGTCTGTACATGATCTGGGTCAAGTCGAATCCGGACCGGATCACCGATGGCAACTGGGCGGTTAAGGTTTCAAAGCCAAGCTTCAAGTCAACTGAGCTCATTCCGCTCACTAATCCGGCAGAATCAGGGGTGGATTCGCACGGCCTGCGTCAGTACAACGCATCAGTGTCGCTCACCTTGAAGCGGTTTCAGGGAATAGCCTTCTGGCTTGCCCTGGCGGTGCTGGTCGGAATCTATGTGCTGATCAGTTTTGAATTGGTGCATCGCACCCTGGCCGCGTTCCTGGGAGCAGGAGTGATCCTCCTGATCACCCACACGTTAGGACACTTTGACAGCTCCTTTCAGATCCTCACGTTTGAGCAGGCCCTCCATGCGGTCGACTGGAACGTGATCTTTCTCCTAATGGGTATGATGATCATCGTCGGTGTGCTCAAGGAATCGGGTGTGTTCCAATGGATGGCGTACAAGGCCTTTCAATACTCCGGCGGCCGCATCTTCGTATTGAGCGCAGTGCTTTGCCTAGTCACCGCGGTTCTCAGTGCATTTCTCGACAACGTTACAACCATGTTGCTCTTGACGCCGGTCACCATCGAGATTGCTCTGGTGCTGGGGATCTCGCCGTTTGCGTTTCTCATACCCGAGATCATGGCCTCGAACTTCGGCGGGACCGCGACGCTGATCGGGGATCCACCCAATATCATGATCGGTTCGTACGCGGGGTTGACCTTCAACGACTTCGTCATCACTCTGACCCCGCCCGTCATCGTCGCCTTGGCCGCACAGATCCTCTACACCAAATGGTATTACGGAAGGGATTACGAGAAGGCGAAGGTCGACGACGTTCCTGAAATGATCAGTTTCCTGAAGGAGAAGTATCAGATAACCAACTACACGATCCTGGCCTCGGGCGGCGCGGTACTGGCCGGTGTGGTTATGCTCTTCATCCTCCACGGCATGTTTCACATGCAAGTGAGCGTGGCCGCGCTCTTTGGCGGCGCAACGATTCTGCTCGTCAGCCGGGTGGACATCGTGGAGATCCTGGAGCGCGATATCGAGTGGCCTTCACTCATCTTCTTCATCATGCTCTTCATTGTGGTGGGCGGGGCGGAGGAGACCGGCATTCTTCAGTACATCGCTGATTGGCTCATGAAACTGTGCGCCAATAATCTGATCCTGGCCGTGCTCCTAATCATGTGGACGTCCGCAATCCTCTCCGCTATCGTGGACAACATCCCTTTCACGGCAACGATGCTGCCGGTTGTCGCGTTTCTCAGCAAGACAATTCCGGGGGCCGAGTCCGGTGTCCTCTGGTGGGCGTTGGCGCTCGGCGCGTGCTTTGGTGGCAACGCCACGATTATCGGTGCTTCCGCGAACGTCATCACCATCGGCATTGCGGAGAGGGCAGGTCATAAGATCACCTTCTTGGATTTCATCAAGCATGGCACTCCGATCACCATCGTCGGGCTGATCATCGCGTCGGCCTATCTGATGTTGATACTCTGATTGCGCGGCGCCATGTACGTGAAATGTGACACTACATGGCCTTGAGCGCAACTTGGTATGACACCGAGGCCACGGTGATTGGTCCGGAGTAGGACCGGCATCTTGCCGGTCATTCCGGCGCCGGGGGCAACTCCCAGGGGTGTCGAGCGGCCGGTCGTTGGGACGAATCTTGTATTCGCCCTTTCCGGCAGGACAGATGGTCAGAAAAATAGGACGCCCCTACAACCCGGAAACAGATCTGCTGTGCCCATGAAGGTCCAGGCCCTTGAATCAATATGCCGGCCCGGTGAACGTTCACGGGGCACAGAGGGCACAGAGAAGAGTAAGAATATTGAACCACAGAGACACAGAGGGCACAGAGAAGAGTAAGAAGTTGACTCACTTACGTGCAAAGACATCGAGCCGATCCAGGTGGGGCCACGCTGGGTACGCGGACCGGCAAGATGCCGGTCCTACTATGGCAGTTGCGCTCCTGTGTGTGCGCCCTTTTACCATCCGTTAAACTCGAGAACGTGGTCGTTCCCGGTCCCCCCGTATAACTGAATAGTTACCCTTGCATGCTATTGGGCTGTCCAATCTCGCGCGTATTGTGATATCCTTGGTCGTTCAGGAGAAACGGCATGGTATCCCAAGATGAAATGATCGCCATAATTGAGAACATCGAGGGGAATAAGGACAATCTCCGTCGGTTGCTGGAACAGATCAAGACCGGTGTGAGCGTTATCCCTTTTGTGGGCGCTGGGTTGACCATGCCCTTCGGGTTTCCGGGATGGACGGAATTCCTCCTGGGTCTTGCGCGGACAGCCGGAATCGAGGCGAAGATCCGCAAGCGCATCAGCGCGGATGAGTATGAAGAAGCAGCCGAAGATCTACTGGCCGCGTTGCGGAAACGGGTCTTTGACGACGCGATTGACAGCGCTTTCGGAAACCACAAGCTCGACGATGTGAAGCTTGCGGGCGCGGTTTCGCATTTGCCGAGACTGGCATCGGGTCCGGTCATCACCACCAACTTCGATCATGTCCTGGAAAAGGTGTTCGACAACGCGGGGCGCAAGTTTGAACACGTAGTCTGGGGTTCCAAGGCTGGAATGGTGATCAAGGCCTTCCACGAGGACCGCGGGTTTCTGTTGAAGATTCACGGCGATGTGGAGGACGGCACAGATCGGGTGCTCACACTGAGCGATTATGAAAAACACTACGGGGACACCGATCCGACCAAGATTGACAGTACCCGAGATCTGCCCAAGTTGCTCCGGCTCATGTTGGAGAGCCGCCCGCTGTTGTTCATCGGGTGCAGCCTGAATCAGGATCGCACGCTGGATGTGCTGGAGAATGTGGTGCGGGGTTTGCCCGATATCGCGCATTACGCGATTGTGCCGAAACCCGCCAAGGAAGCCGAATACCTTAGCCGAGTCAAATTCCTTTCCCGTCATGGAATCAGACCCATATGGTATCCCGAAGGAGGACATGAGCTGATCGAACCGCTCCTGGCCTATCTGGTGAAGGCTCGCGGTGATCGGATCGAACCGAGCAAGCCCCAAAGGTGGAAGAATCGACTCCTCTCCGGTCCTGGTGATCCGCTGCTGGGTCACAGAAGCGGGTTCTTCGGCAGGGTTGACGCGCTTCAGAAGGTGATAGAATTCCTCAACAGTGATGAAACCTTGGGCGCGATTACCGCGTCCGCGGAAATCTACGCTATCAAGGGCGCTCCGGGAATCGGGAAGACGGAACTCTGCAAAGAGGCGCTCAAGCTGTACATGACCGAACACCCGGAACAAAGGGTCTATTACGTGGAACTCGCTGAAGCCGGGGATGAGGCCGGTTTTCTCACCCGATTGGCCGAAGCCTTTGAAATGGGCCAGGCCCTTGGTCGAGACGATGTCCTGGCCGCGGTGAGCAAGAATCCCGGGATCATATACCTGGATAACCTGGAGGATGTCCTTGCAGACGAATCTGCTATTGAACTGCTGACGGGTCTTGCAGAGGTCCCCGGGGCCCGGGTCATGGCCTCGTCCCGTGAAACGCTCCCTGGGATCGCCCGGAACATTTCAATCGAACGGCTCGATCCGAAATCCGCGATCGATCTGTTCGCGCAGGAATGGGAACGCAGCGGGACCACCGCCACCCTGAGTGATGCCCCCGAGCTTCGAGAGTTTGTGGAAAAGGACCTTGACCGCCACCCGCTCTCTATAGTTTTGGTCGCGGCCCAGGCGTACCTATACAACTCCCTCAAGGGTCTGCGTGATTCCTGGAAACAAAGGTCGATCAAACTGGCAAAGCTGCCCCGGGGCCCTGAAGACCGCCTGACGAGCCTGGACGTATCTCTATCCGGTTCATTGGAGGTTGTGCTTAAGGAATTGCCCGAGGCTGTCAAGCTGTGGGGATTGTTGGGCCTGTTTCCCGAGGGCATGTCTCAATCAGCATGGAACGCGATATTTGGAGAACAACTCGCACAAGCGCAAGAACAGCGAGCGATCCTGATCAGGCTGAACATCGTGGAACAGGAAGACAATGGAGCGCTTCAAATGCTGGCCCCCTTGCGGCAATTCATCCTTGCCAAGGCCGACAAAAAAGAGGCAGGTCTCAGCAAATCAGTGTTGGCCGAGACCGCGTACCCCTATTTCCTTGGGGTCGCACGAGAAGCTGACGAGCACCACTTCGATGACGCGCACATTGCAACGTTCAACGCGCTGTTGGCCGAGTTCCCCAACATTCATCACTTCATCTTATTTGCCGGGCCCCTGGGCGATGATTGGCCCAAAAAGCTGTCCCAGTTGAGTTTTCACCTGCTCAACTACTACCAGTTTCGAATACTGTTGGGGCGGGAAACGCTGGAATATCTTTTGGGGCTTCAGCGAGAAGCCGACCTCACAGCGCGGATTGCGGAGAGCAGTCATTATCTCGGCTACCTGGAGCGCCGGCTGGGCAATCTCGATAAGGCGCGGAAACTATTCGAGCAAGCTGTGGAACTGTACAAAGCTGAACAGTCCAACCTTGGACTGGCAAACACAATCCAGAGTCTCGGGGACCTGGAGGGCCGGCTGGGCAATCTCGAAGAGGCGCGGAAACTCTACGAGCAAGCTGTGGAACTGTACAAAGCTGAACAGTCCAACCTTGGACTGGCAAACACAATCCGGAGTCTCGGGGACCTGGAGCGCCGGCTGGGCAATGTCGATAAGGCGCGGAAACTCTACAAGCAAGCTGTGGAACTGTACAAAGCTGAACAGGACAACCTTGGACTGGCAAACACTATCCGGAGTCTGGGAGACATGGAGAAAGAGGCGGGGCGCCTCCCCGAGGCCAGGGCCCTGTACATCGAGGCGAGGGACCTGTACGTTGCGGAAAGGGACCCAATGGGTTTGGCTTACACGTTGAGCGAACTGGCCCGTGTCGCGCACGCTCATGGGGAGGAGGATGAGAGGGACCGGTTGCTCAAAGAGGCCCTGGAAGCGGCCAACGCGAGCAACGCCCCACCGGTTGTGGAGTACGTCGAAGATGTGGCGCGAGACATCAGCCCGGAACTGTAGAAAGTGTCTCACAATTCACCGGCTGACGATAATCGTAGCACCCCGGGCCACCCACCTGCCCGGCGTGTTACGATTTTCGGGGACGACCGAGTTTTGAGACACTTTCTTGATCCCTGGGTCCGAAATCCATTCCCCAGCGGGAGTCCCGAAGGGACGACAGATAGCGAGCACGTAATGGTTCTGTCGTCCCTTCGGGACTCATTCCAATGCGCGTTCAAACAGGTGATAAAGAGCACTGCTGGGCAAGCCGGCAGTGGCACCCAAGAAACCGATCTCACTCTCTTGATTGCGCATTGGTATCAGGTGTTCTGCAATGGCCCTTACCCGGCGATGAATCCCCGGGCTATTTTCTGACGCCCCTTCAGGGCTACGGTCTTTCGAGAAAGAAGCGAGAAAGAAGGGGCACGCCAATGAGTCAATCCGTGATTACTTTTGATACCAATGCGCTTTCAAAGAGGGAACATATGGCTCAAGTCCGGAAGGGAGAAATCCCCCCTGCCCCCCTTTGCTAAAGGGGGGTCGTTCGGGTCCCCCCCTTTGAAAAAGGGGGGTTAGGGGGGATTTTGAGACTCGGTCCTTCACCTGTACACTGTACTTCTTTGAACGCAACTTGGTATCACTCTCTTGATTGCGCATTGGTATGAGAACCGCAATATGCCTGATCGGTGGCCGCTAATGGAGATCTCTCAGATACCCGACACCACCCAATTGTCTCATTTGCTGCGCGATCCAATGCCTTCTTCGCATCACATACCGCGATGGATGCCGCACTCTCAGTCGCTTAGGATTCGGAAGTACCGCGGCCAAAAGAGCCGCGTCTCTTGTTGTCAGGCGGGAAGGCCTTTTCTTCAGGAGACTTTCCGAAGCCGCGCACACCCCATACGCGCCGTTTCCAAACTCCGCTATGTTCAAGTAGACTTCCAGTATGCGCGTTTTGCTCCAGAGCAATTCCAGGAGGACCGTATAGTATGCCTCCAATCCCTTCCTCACATAGCTTCGGCCAGACCACAAGAATAGATTCTTGGCCACCTGTTGGGTGATTGTGCTCGCTCCCCGCAGGCGACCTCCTCTCTTGCCGTCCTCCAAGGCATCCGAGATCGATTCAAAATCAAAGCCCCAATGATAGGGGAACTTCTGGTCTTCGGCAGCCACGACGGCAAGAGCCATCTTGGGGGAAATCAATTCCCAGGGGACCCATCGGTACCGAATAGTCGGCTCGCTTCCTCCCTGGAAAAATCTGAGAACATGCCTTTGAGCCATGACCGCGCTCGTGGGAGGTGGGACCCAGCGCAAACAGAGCACCGATACAACTGAGACCGCCATGCCGGCAAGCATTGTACGTCCCAGGATGGTCAGGAGCTTGGATGCCCTTTCCCGGGCAGTCTCTTTCTCTTTCGAGTGGTCGTCGTCAGACATGAATTCCTCGGTCTGCAAGATTGTCTCCGGCGGGGTGTTTACCTGAGAATGGATGGACTGGGAGATCTTCCGAGTTCCGTCTTGGACCCGCTATCCAAGAGGGCGTAGCACATGCTGCGCCCCTACGCCGGAGCCCCGCCACTTTTGGGGCATATTCATGTTTCGTTGTGCCTGATTTCTTGGCATGAGCGTTTACCTGAAAACAGATGAGCCGGGATGACCCTGACGACTCGCCTTGCACCGACTATCCAAGAGGGCGTAGCATGCTACGCCCCTACGCGTGGGACCGGCGCAATTCCTGCCGGGATAACGCGGCTGCCCGTCATGCTACGCCCCTACTCGTGGGACCGGCGCCTTGCGGACATTTTCGTACTTCGTTGTGCCTTTGTTTCCAGGCATGTATGTCGGTATCAATCTCCCACCCGGCGGATCTGGAAATCTTCTTGTGCAAGGAATCCGGGCAGGTTCCTGATCACGGACCGATAGAATTCTCTGATTTCTTCGGAGCGTTCGTCCCAGGGCACAGGTTCGAGAACCTCCGAATTCGTCGCCGGCTCATAACCGGGCATGAATATCCACCGGCGTGCGAGGATGTGCTTTCTGTGGTGATCGTGCTCCAGCCTCGCCAAAAGCTCGATCTCCTCGGATTTGAATTGGAACCATTCCGCGTCCCAGTCGGTTAAAGGTTGTACCACACACCCTACGGTCCGAAGCATCGTCACTGCATGATCCGCCTGGGTCCTGAACATCTCTCTGAAGGCCTTTGGTAGGTCGTTCCAGGGAGCGTCGGCTTCCTTTCTTGTCAGATCCTCGATCAAAGAGCTTTGTCGATCGAGGTATTCCTCATGTATGTCACGGGCCAGGATCTCACGGGTTCCGCCCAAGATCAGCCGGCGGGTGCAGGTTCTGTCAAAAAGTCCGAAGACGGACAGTGTTCCGGTCCCGTCCCCCCCTTCTTTCACCCCCTGAAACAGACGGGCCAATCCTTTTTCGTGAGTCATGCGGACAACCACGGGAACGCCATGGGCTTTTGTCTTTTCGTGCAAGAGCAGAGAGGCCGCCATAGCCAGGGAATCGCTATCAAGGCAAAGATAAATGGAGGTGACATCCAAGCGGCCGGCTGAATCATAGAGGAACTCGGCACGGTGAAATCCAGGGGATCTTACGTCCATGGCCACGGCCTTGAGATCACACACTTTTTCGAGGAGTGGAAAGTGCAATTGGAGGTAGTCTTTTTTGTTGACCGCGTCTCTATCCACTATGGTCATCTTTATGTGCAGGCCCGAGTCCCTGTGGATGTGTCGCCAACTCCGGGCCGCGTGGGCTACCAGACTTTCTCCCATACGGCCTAACCCCACCACGAGGATGTGTGGCGGCTCTTCACTGTTGCCTGCGATTGGTGGATAGTCGTTCAGGATCGCGCGAGCGCCCCTCTCGAAAACGTTGAAGAACTCCAGTCGAAAGGAATCATGATCGCCGATTGCCGTCTCACGTGCTCTGAGCAGATTGAGTAGTTGGGCGTCCACGATTTGGACAATACATCTGAGCGGCCGGCCTTTTCGCCCTTGTACCAGATGCCTTGCATTCATGGCGATCTCTGCATTGATCCCGTCATCGCCGCACATGGCAACCAGATAGGCGGCTTTGTGGACTCCGGCCTCTACAAGTGTCTCCGCGTCGGAAGCGTCTCCGACCAACACAATGGCCCCGTGCTCCCGACACTGTTCGATGGCGTCGTTCCCGCCGTCATGTTCAATGACGACAACACGGTCTCCTGTGGATTTGCACGATCTTGCCAACTCAAGGCCTCTCCTCCCGAGTCCGCAGATTACAATGTGGTCTCGGAAAAACCGCATCCTGAGTCGCTGAATCTGTTCCTGGAAAACCATAGCCAGCGCCTGAACAGCTGTGTACAGAGTCGTAGCGGGCGCCAGCAGACGCGCGGCCTCCAATTCCCAGCTTATTTTCCCTGTGATGGATCCGGATTCCACGGTGAAGAGCTGAAGTGTCAGGTAGAAGACGTCCCACGTAGAACGAATCTCACCCGTCGCGGCAAAATGCTTCCTAAACCCCACAAAGCCCAGGAGCATGGCCAATATCCACATTCCAGCTATGACAGCCCATTTGTAGTTCTGAAAGCTGCGGACCTTTTCCACATAGAACCGTCTTACTGACTCGATCCAACCATTTTGCAGACCTTGTTCGGCCGACGCGCTCACCGTTTTCTCCCATTACTCAGACTCAGGACCCTAAATTGGTGTTTCAGCGTAGCACACGACCTGATGCCACGCAACGAAAACGCCGGGCATGAAGCAAGCCTTCAGATGGGAGGGGGATTTCAAGTATATCCAATGAGTTCGGAAGCTGTCGTGGACAGGTCTTTGAACGGCGCGTAGCATGCTACGCCCTCTGTATGCCGGGTATGACGAAGAGCACACTTGCAATCTCGATATCCGTGAGAACTTTCGGGAACTACTATAATACCAATGCGCAATCAAGAGAGTGAGGTCGGTTTCCTGGGTGCCACTGCCGGCTTGCCCAGCAGTGCTCTTTATCACTTGTTTGAACGCGCATCGGCATAAGTCATCCTGCGTAATCGTTCACCACGAAGCTTAAACCAAAGGGGGTGCTGGGAGTCCGGTTCGGTATGCGATTACTGATTGGACCAGGAACTGAAAGGGGTTTCTTTCCTGGAGAATGCAGGTCCTTTCGGCAGTC
>Ga0190284_1000049_pt1 | contig 100546 bp, 80 predicted proteins | sample 48691812_MG_FD_161668 | JGI IMG/M metagenome (GOLD analysis project Ga0190284, IMG submission 161668) | Hydrothermal vent microbial mat bacterial communities from Southern Trench, Guaymas Basin, Mexico - 4869-18-1-2_MG | ecosystem: Environmental > Aquatic > Marine > Hydrothermal vents >... | reverse complement strand
TCGGAATAGACCTTGTCCATCAAGCTGTACCAGCTGCCTCCTTTCACCCCCTGTTCGAGGGCCGTCAACATGCGGTCCGTCCAGACGCACGGTTCGACCCAAGCCCATCGGGCCCGAATCTCTCCGGTCCGTCTAGTCCCATTGGACACTGTACCCGGGTGGGAGTCCGTTTGTCTGTACTTCATGCATCCACCTTCCTGCCTCCCTTGGCTCCACGCCCATTACGGCGCTTCAACGCTACTATGGAGGCTCTGACTCCTGTCCGCTGCTTTATAACTGAGCGGCTAGCCAGGGTTTGGAGCGACTCAGCTGGGGCTCCGGACCTTCGCCTGGAGTGCCTCATGTGTCGGCCCAATTCAAGGCGGCCACCCTGCCTTATCTCGGCGCACAGGTCTCCCTGCTTAACGCACATAGCCTTCCTGACCATTCCGTCCCCAACCACCTGGAGGCCCCTGCCGTCGCTTTACCACGCTACGTGCTATCGCTCAGCGCGACAGATCTCCCACGAGCTTTTCAGATCTATGTTGTCTTACTTCCCTCGAGGGTCTAGGCTTCGCCATCGAATCGTAGGCTCGCCGGACACTCACGGCCGAAACGGGTTCGCTTTACTACGGACTGGTCGTTCACCTCCTGTTGCTTCCCACGCCGCCTCATGGCGACTGCAGTTACAGGCGGCTACAGGGTGTAGCGTTGACCTGAAGAGGACTTGCACCTCTCTGACTATATGCGCTCACAGGCGCACGATTCCGGCGTTCGCCGGAATGACGGACAATAGTATCCGGATCAACAGTATACGGCTTAAGTCACAAGCATTGCCCCGTCGCCCTCCCTAAATGAATGGTTACGCCGAACAAAACCGGGGACGCTTTTGTAGGAACATGACATTGGGAACACAGCGAAACAATCCCCGAATTTGCCGGTTTGGAGATCGGCTCGTCGTTTTGCGCGCTTGCTATGAGTTCTTCGGGATCAAATCTCCAGCCTCGAATGGTTGAATGCGCACCAGGAGCAGCGCTGTATTGATCACAGGGCTGTATCCTGCATGACTGGGGAGTGCCCGAGCGTTTCAGACCTGAACTTAATTGTACCCGAGGGAGCATCCATGCTGCCCTGGCTGGACACCATCTTTCGGCGCCCTGGAACTCAATGACCGGATCTGCTGTAAGGAAATTCTATCAAGGCATTGGACACGGCTTAGACTTGAGCCGGAAAAGACTCTCCACCGTCTTGGGATCACCTGTCCGGGGTTCCAGGAGGAGGAGCGAAACTACATGACTATACGCTCGGTTCTGGTGTTGGGGCTCATCGTCGCCACCCTCGCTGTGTACGTTCCCAATCTGGGAGATTCCTTCATCGGTCCGGATCTCACGTCATACCGGACCGCGCTGTTCAGCAATGACTTCCTGGACACGGCACTGATTCTCTTCCAGGACTTTCAGGGCAAACTTGCAGGCGGTTACTATGCTCCCCTCTGTTCAATAGGCTTGATGCTCGACAAAGTGTTCATTGGCTCGAACATCCCTGCGCCGAAGCTTACGTACTTTGTAAGTTTCCTATTTCACTGTGTGAATGGGATACTGCTCTACGTGCTCCTGGGCAGGCTACGCGCCGGACCCACGGTCAGCATTGTGACCACGTTCATTTTCCTGGTACATCCGGTGCAGATTCCAGGCGTTTTGTGGATGGCCGAGCGCAAAACTGTGATGGCCGCCGCCTTCTATCTCATCGCCTATCTTTGCTACATGAACTACCGACGAACGTCGGCGCGTACGTATTATGCTTTGGCGTTGACGGCCTTTGTTGTGGGACTCTTGTCCAAACCTACAGTTGTAGTGCTTTCATTGGTTTTGCTCATCACCGAAATGCTCGGCATGGTCCGGGATGACCGCACGCGTGTCGGCTTTCCGAACACCGGTGCCGGCGAATCATCGTCGTAGTCGGAAAGAGTCCGAGGTTACTCCCTGGTTCGCCTTGTGCCGGGGCTCTTTCCAGGTGGGCATCCCGGGAAGATCCTCATCTACCTTGGGCCTTTTCTTATAGGCGCGCTTGCCTGGAGCGTTTTAACCATGAAGACGGAAGGCGGCGGCCCAACCGGACTGCCCCTTGCGCACCGTCCGTTCATAGTGTCCACCGCGATCTGGTTCTATCTGTACGAGATCGCACTCCCTGTCAGTGTGGTCCCGTTACCGCCGAAGTGGGCTGCGAATGTCTCGGAACTCCGGTGGTGGGTTCCTCTTGTATCTATCGTCGTTGTGACCGTAGCGCTTGTCAGGTGGCGCAAAGCGGTTGACAAGAGGCTTTGGTGGGGTTCGGCCAACTTCCTGGTACCGCTCTTGCCTGTGTTGGGCTTTGTCCCCTTTGGGTGGCAACAGCACTCCTTCGTGGGTGACCACCATCTATATCTATCAATGATCGGGGCTTCGTACTGCATAGCGGTTCTGTTTGAACTGGCCCAAGTAGTTTCGCGACCATGGGTAAGGGGCTTGGTCTTGTCGGCAATCGCGTTCTATGCCGCGTCTTTGCCTGTTGAGGCATTCCTGCAAGCACGAGTGTGGGCAGATCCTGTGGCTCTGTGGACTCGCAATGTGAAAACGAACCCGTCAAGTTTCGCGGCCCGAAACGTACTCGGGGCCTCACTCCTCGAAGCCGGGAAATTGCATGCGGCGGAAGGGGCCTTTAGAGAGGCCTTGCGAATCAACCCCACGAATTTCCCTTCCCACACCAACTTGGGCGCCCTACTGCTGAAACAGGGCAAGGTCATTGAAGCGGCCCGGTTATTGCGAAAGGCAATCAAAATCAAGCCTGATCATGCGCCTGCGTGCAACAACCTCGGAGAGGCGCTGCTTAGAGAGGGCAAGAAATCGGAGGGACTCAAAATGCTGCAAAAGGCGATCAAGCTTGATCCTGTTGCACCACAGCCGTACAATAACATCGGGTGCGTGAAGCTTGGCCGGGGCGAGTTGGACGAGGCTGAAAGACTATTCAAGAGGGCTATCAAACTAAGACCCAACGCGGCCGAGGCGCACGTCAATTTGGGCGCGGTAATGATGGCTGCCGGGAGAATATCCGAAGCATACGAACACTTTCGAAAGTCGGTCCAGATCAATCCGGGGTTTGCAAAGGGCTGTGCCAATCTCGGCATTGCCTGCCTGCGGCTGCGCAGGGTATCTGAAGCAACACACCACCTGGAAAGGGCCGTCGAACTTGATCCGGGCTTGACACTCGCGCGAATAGATCTGGGCAGAGCATTTGAGGCAAGCGGCGCTGTTGTCCAGGCTATACAACACTACGAAAAAGTCATCGAGGCAAACCCGGTGGATTATACTGTTCACAATAATCTTGGCAGACTATTCATGGCCCGGTCCATGTGGAAGAAGGCGGAATACCATTTGAGAAGAGCGTTGGAGATTCGGCCCGATCTTGGAGAAGCCTGCAAGAATCTGGAAACTGTTGTCCGGGCCTTGGAACCTCCCGGACCTGAAAACCAATGAGATCGCGCTCATGCCGGCGATCACCCCTGACAAGGGACAACGAACCATGAAGACGGCGGCAACGCTCCGGGTCCCGGCCGTAGGGGCGTAGCATGCTACGCCCTCTTGGATAGTCGGTCCAAGCCTGAACTCGGGGGACTTCGCAGCGCATCCATTTTCACGAGAAATTCCGTTGTCCCTCCGGGACATCAAAAGCCCTACCACCTGATACCTAACGATCGACCCCGTTAAGGCACAACGAAGCGTGAATGCTCTTTCCTCTCGTTCCCAGGCCCTGCCTGGGAATGCATACCGGGAGGCTCCGCCTCCCTTACCTGGAACCGGGGCCCTCGCGAGCAAGGAGGCCTTTCAAGGAACCACGCTGTTTTGTTCTCAATCAATCGCAAACTGCACAGACGATTTTCCGCCATACAGTGTTGTCCGACAATCTTTGCCCGGGCTCCCGAACAGCATGATTGGAGATGGACAAGAATTGCCCCGCCCGTAAACTATGTTTACAACAAAATAGTGTTTAAGAATCAAGGCATTACCTATCAGTTCGTCACCACCGACAAATTGTGTCCATCGCCGACAATTATTTGCCGGGTGGCGTTAGAGCTAATCTGTTGATTCCATTTGGAAACGGCTCTTGCTTTGTTCAGTGGCACAATTCTTGCTGGTATCCTCCACTGAGGGTTATTCCGAAGCAAATTTAGGCAGCGAATCACCGTGAGCGAAAAGAGTCCGCTGACAAATAAACATGAGGAGGATTATATGTTAAGCAAAATGAAGAACGCGAAGGGATTTACGCTGATCGAGTTGATGGTCGTGGTCGCGATCATCGGCATCATCCTGGCCATCGCTGTTCCTTATTACGTGTCCTACAAGAGGACCGCATGCGACAGGGCGGCAACCGGCGACATCTCCAAGTTGGGCGCATCTCTTGAGAGATTTGGAAACGAGCTGGTCGACCTGAACTGCCCTGACCTGGGAGTTGCAGCCGAAGACATCCAGCTGTCTTTTTTGGTGGGTCCGTACTACGGCTGGGGCGGCACGAATCGGAAGTGTGACGTTCGGGTGAGGAGGTCGGGCGAAAATGTCCACGCTTGCGCTACAAAGGGAAGCCATCCGGACGGAGACAACGCAGACTTCCGCTACGTCTACCGCGTGATCCTCGGCGGTGGAACAGACCTTCCCGTTATCCGAGCCCTTTGTGATGGCACCGCCTTCGGTGGAGGTGGCGAGTTGTGCTACACATCCAGCATGATCGATACGTCGTGCGCCACTATTACACCTTCCAGTGTAAATTGCGAGACTATTACGGCTGGTATGTAACAGACCACAACCACCGATATTCCGGGCCTCCCAGGTGGGGGGCCCGGTTTATTTTGTCTGAACGCTGCTACCAGCGGCATGGCCGCCTCAACTACCGTTTTCCGTTGAGACGCCGAATGGACAAGATGTGGAGCACACATTCTGAAATCGAACGAGCGGCCATCATGAGATGGCTGCCTTTCTTTTGACCGGGGTTTTGCCAACAGGCTGGGCATTGAGCCGGCCTGTTGGCGATTGAGTGCTTCTCTTCCAGCCCAACGGCAGAATGCTTTCGGTTGAGAGTCGTTCTTGACTGACCACGCAGGTCGCAGCTCCGAAGCCACCGTCTACCATCGCCGCGCTCTTGCGACTGATCCTGAATTTGCCTCCGGCAGAACAAACCTGGGGGTAGCGCTTATGGAATTGGGAAAGATCAGGGAGGCGGAACAGCACCTTCGCAAGGCGCTGCTGTCCGACCCCAATCATGCCGGCGCACATCATAACCCGGCTCACCTGCTCGGGGCCACGCGAAGGCCCAAACTTGGCATCAAGCATTATCGCAGAGCCTTGGTCTCGAAGCCTGATTTCCCTGAAGCCAATAACAATCTGGGGCCCCTGCTGCTCAATGCCGGCAAGGTGCGCGAGGCTGCCCTGAGTTTTCTGCGGGCTGTGAAGGTGAAAATGGATGGGGACGGCCAAATGGATCCCGAGTACATGCCCTCGCTTTTTGAACCGCTGATTCCGGATGTGGAGCTTCCGTGCCGTGCGGAGCATGCCTCTCGTATTTCGCGCAGATTTTCCCCAATATCCGGGTTCTGAGCCACAGGGATTCACCGCCGAAAGACAGGACTTCATTCATGACTAGTCCGACTCGTCTTCTTTTGAGTCTTTCGCTGACAGCCGCGATTCTGATTGCCTGGGGGATGAGGTTCCTGAACGAAGACCTGTTTGTGGCACTCTGTTCGGGCCGCGACACTTGGAACGGTTTGCTCGCCACACCGGATCGTTGGTCTTTCACGACAGGTGGGGCGGTGTGGGTGGATCAATCATGGTTGTCGCATTTATTCTACTTCCTTTCCCACTCGGCCTTGAGTGATCTTGGTCCTGTCTTGATCAAAGGGCTGTTGCTGGTCGGTGTTTGTTTGATCTTCTATTTCCGGTGCCGGCGCCTCGATGCTTCTCCGGAGATTTCGTTGTCGGCTACGATTCTTGGAACGCTTAGCCTGGCCCCCTTCCTGCAAATCCGGGCCGAGAACTTCGGATTGATCTACTTTGCAATGCTATCGAGCCTCTTGGCTGCCCCTTCGGCTTGGGTCCGTTGGCGTCAGATAGGATGTGTTGTCATTCTCGCGATTTGGTCCAATTCCCATGGCTCTTTCATCCTTGGCTACGTGCTGATCGGGCTCCGTTTTTCGCTCGATTTACTCCTGACGCTGAAGCGCGCCGGAATCCCGGGCTTGGATCTGCTATCCGGACTTGGTGATCGGCGGTCCGGTGGCAGGCCTCCCGGACAGCCCGGTCGCGGTGGTATGGTCAAACAACGTGAGGGCCGATCTGCAAGCAAGACGGATCCTATTGGATGGCTGATTACGTTGGCGATAGCCTTCCTTGGGATGGCGTTTCTGAATCCGTACGGACCTTCAAACCTGCTTATGCCGTTTCGGCAAATATCGGCCTCATCCGTGACGGCTCAATCGACGGACTGGGTACCGCTGGTTCAACTTGAGTCCGTTTTCTCACAGGGCTTCTTGCAGCCTCTGGACGTATTGCCTTTTGTGGGCGCGTTGCTGCTGATAGCAGTACTCAGCTTGGCAACCCTCTTGGTAGGCGGAATCGAGGCGACTTGCTCGGCGGTTTTCCGTGAAAGACCAAGAGCCGATGTGGTCATGGAAGTATTGATGCCGCTGGTCCTGGTGATCCTAGCTCTGAGATTCCGACGGATTATTCTTTTCGCCGGTCTATCTATTGTTCCGCTCCTCGCGTTGACAATGCAAGCCGCAGCGCAGATCTTCCGAGAACGGTTTTCGACGTACGTCCAACGTAACCAAGGCCCGAAATGGAAAGGCATTTCAACGATTGCCGCCCTTGCTCTGCTTGCTTTTCTCTGCTTCCAGTTCTACAGCAAAACCGCGTTGGCCTATCTGCCCGACAATCCCATGCGATACGATAGACCCATCGTGGCTCAGTGGATGAGTTTCGATTCGTACAACACGGATGTAGTGGACTTTATGACACGAAATCACATCAAGGGCAGGGTATTCACGAGCTGGACGATTTCCGATTTCCTACTGTTTCACGTGCCTGACATTCAGGTGTTCATTGACTGTCGGGATCAGTCGGCATACTCGGACGACCTTATTGGAACGTACTTTCGGATGCTCAATTCAGGGCCCAAGGAAATCCCCGGGGCTTTAGGTGTTCTGGACATGTATCGAGTATCTTACGTCGTGCTGGCAACTAACCCGAGGGCGTTTAGACTGGCTACCCTGTTGATGCAAACAAGGAAATGGGGATGCATCTACAAGGATGAAGAGGTATTCGTTTTGGCGAGGGCTGATTCGGCACGGTACGGCCCCGCGATCCGGTCGGGCGACTTGGACGGAGTCCGGTACGGCAGCCCGAGGACTCGGGTGGTCACCGAGGCCATCCTGAATCAGTTCATGAAAGGGAGCATTCCCAAAGACCTACTCACTCAGATAAAGGCGGAAGCTGATAAGCGGCCGGACGCGAATCTGTACAGCCTCATCGCTTCTGCAATGAATGGAAGCTCCCCGCGCCTGCTGCCCAAGACGAAGACTTACTTGAAGTCCAGGGTGGACGACCTGGCTGGAAGGAGCCATATGGTGGCCGCAGGCGGCAAGACCGTTCTACAGAGTCTATTGAGAGTGTTATCGATCCTGGAAAGGGATGAAAGGCACGGTGGAGTGAGCCGGGGAATCAATCAGTGGACCGATGAAGTGAAGGCTTGGCGAGCCAGGTTCGATGATCTGGAAAAGAGGTACCTCGGGTACACACCGAAATAAGTCCACCCCGCGACGCAATCAACGCAATTCCCGGGACACCACAAATAACTCATTTCTTCCAGTTGAAGCCGGCCTGTCCACCTTCCTCGAAATCGAAGGCGTTGAACCGAACGACAACGCCGCCGAAAGAGATCAGCGGCCACCTGTCCAGTGGCGAAAGATCTGCTTCGGTAATCAATGCGAAGCTGGAGAGTTCCTCACCGCACGCCTCTAGACGGTCACCAGAACCTGCCTCTTGCAGGGAAGAAGTCCCTTCCAGTTTCTCGTACACTCACTCAAAGCTCGTCGAGATGGACTCCCGCCCCCTTCACTCCCCTGATCTTCACGATGAGCGATTACTTTCTTCCGACCCGGTTTTGCCAACAGGCTGGTCATTGGGCCGGCACGTCGGCGATTGAGTGCTTCTCTTCCAGCCCGGCGGCAGAGTGCTTTCGGTTGAGAATCGTTCTTGACTGACCACGCAAAACCCGCGATAAACACAAGACACCGACAGTAATCTCATGCCACTGCGTGCTTTCCAGGCACGAGTGCCGGCATGGTTTGAGAGGCCCCTGTTGAGCAGTCCCGGTCACACGCCGGATTCGAGCGGGCAATGCCGCATCACCACAAAAGTCGAGTTGTGGATATCGGTCCTTATTCTTGTGAGCGTCACTTCTGCCGTCTACTCTCCCATTGTCAGTCACCGTTTTACGGATTGGGACGACAAGAAGCTCATGATAGCGGTCTGGCCCCCGGGGTGGGAGCGCGCCTGGGCGATTGTTACCGACTTCGATTTGAAGCGCTCCGGGGAGATTTACTACACGCCTGTGTCCCTTTTGAGCCTGATGTACGATCAATTGCTCGTCGGCGCCCGTGACAGCCCGCAACCATGGATCGCCAAGTTGATGAACGCGACTTATCACGTAGCCAACACGCTGCTCGTGTTCGCTTTGCTCACTACCATCGGTCTGGGCCGGAGGCCCGCGCTCATAGGCGCCTTCGTATTCGCCATCCACCCCGTTCAGGTGGGGACCGTCGCGTGGGTTTCCGAGAGAAAGAACCTGTTGGCCGTGTTGTTCTATGTTTCATCGATCATTGTCTATCTGAGATACCTTGCCTGCGGTAAGACCCTGCAACTTGTCGGTGTAGCAGTTCTCTTTGGAGCCGGTCTTCTCTCGAAGCCCTCTGCCGTGACCCTCCCGGTGGCCCTGTTGGCGCTCGTCCTCATGGTCGCTGATCGATCGATCAATTGGAAGCGACAAATCCCTTTTTTTGTCCTGCTCTTTGCGATGTCTCTGGCCTGGGGTGGATACGTCATGTCCACCGAGAGAACGTCGTCTTGGATCCTTCCCTCCTGGCCCTATCGTCCGCTCATAGCTGCTGCGGCGATCTGGTTCTACATCAGCAAGTTCATGTTTCCGGTGAATCTGGCGCCGTTGTATCCCAAGTGGGATGTCGCGGCCCACGTCGAATGGTTCTCCCTCCTGCTCCTGGCATTTCTGGCGGCGGCGGCGTTGATCATTCATTTTCGCAAGAGAGTTGACCGCTGGGTATTGTACGGACTGTTCTTTTTTCTGCTCAACCTTTCCCTCGTAGTAGGACTAGTGCCTTTCGGCTATATGGGCCATTCGTTTGTTGCGGATCACTTCATGTATCTTCCGTTGGTGGGTCTTGCGCTCGTGATAGCGAGAATTGTGGACGCGCTTCTTCGGGAGATAAGTATTGACTCGCTACCCGGCAAATTGCTCATCATAGCCGTGTATGTCTGGTTGTGCGCCCTGGGAGTGGCATCCGTCAAGCAGACGTGGCTCTGGAGAAACCCCGCGGCCATGTGGGAAGCCACTTTGAAGCTGAATCAAACGTCACCCGCCGTGTACAACAATTATGGTGTAATCAAATTGGCCGAGGGCAATTATGACACGGCCCTGTCCATGTTTCGCCGAGCCGCGAAGCTTGCCCCGAACTTTGACAAGCCGTACCACAATATGGGAGAGGCATATAGGACCAAGGGAGACAGCGAGCGTGCTCGTAAAATGCACGCCAAGGCCCTTAGGCTGAATCCTCGCAACACCAATTCAGCGCTCACCCTGGGAAAGATGCTAAGAGAAGACGGCAAACCCCAGGAGGCGATCGAGTTCCTTAAGAAGGCTATTGCCGGCAATCCTCATGCTTCCGAGATTCGAGACGAGTTGGGTGTCGTCTATCACAGTGTCGGTCGTGTGGATGAAGCCTGGCTGGAGTTCGAGAAGGCCATAACACTCCATCCATTGAACGCTAACGCCCATGTTCACAAGGGTATTATCCTGTTGGCACAGGGCAAGACTGATAGCGCAATCCGGGTCGCGCTCAAGGCTCTTCGGTACTCCAATATCCCCCAGGCTCACAATCTGTTGGGCGCGTGCTACGCGTCCAAGGGAGATCTGCCGCGGGCGCTGAGCGAATTCCTTGTCGCGTACAAAATGCAGCCCGCACTTCCGCGAGTGCGAGACAACACCGCCAACCTCCTCATGGACCTGGGAAGGTCCGCAGACGCGGAGGCTTTCTGTCGTGAAGCCGCGCAGTCCGGTCACCCCTGTGATGACAGCACCTTGAAACGTGTAAGAGCAAACATTGGTTCCGGCGACAGGATTTTCGGGCGTTGAAAGCTGGATTGCAAGAGTGCTCCACATCGGTTCAATCAGGAGGAATCCCAGGAAAAGGTCAATAGGCGCCGAGACCGTATGGTACGGACGTTGACAGGGGGAACGCGGATGAGATATGCTCAATAATGGGCAAAAGAGCCAATTCCCGTCGTCCGCTCGTTACACGCGACGAGTCGATGGCAATTCGGAGTCCCAGAGACCATCGAACGGTTAATCACTGGTCCGCAAGTCCCCGAAAGGGATGGTCGCGGAATAATTCCCGTAAATACTGGTCGGACTTCTACACGGCAGTATTACCGTCAAAACATAATTACTTGCCAAACCTTCAAGGTCCAGGCGGATGATTTGGCCGCGCATTGCTGAAGCGGATCTCTCCAAAGAGGACTTGGATGTCCGGTAAAACGAACAGATCCCTACAGACCGAGGAATTGGGGCTTGAAGCAGGACTCCACAATGATGCGGTCTTCCCCGAGCCGCCTGAGGCCTTTCTCACTTGGCTGCACGAGAGAAGAGAGCAGATCATCGACGAATGGGTGAGGAGGATTCAACGACTTTCGCAACCGTACAGCCAGAGACCCAGGGAAGAGCTGGTGAAGACGATCACCGAAGCATTGGAAGCTAATCTGGAGGTCCTTACCACCGGTAACTTGGACAGGATCGAGCAGTTCATCGGGTTCATCACCAAGAAACGCCTGGAAGCAGGATTTCCGCTCTCAGACGTACAGAAGGCATTTGAACTCTTCCGCTTCATCGTGGTTCGTATGATGAGATGGGAAGGAGAGACCGAACTCCTTGCCGAGTCCATTGAGTCGGTCAACGCGTGCCTCTCCCATACGATCCCCATATTCTCCGACCATTTCCAGGCCATGTACCACAGGGCAATACTGGAACACACGCAAAACCTGGAGAAAGAAATATCTCTGCGAACCGCGGAGCTGGCAGAAAGCGAGAGACGATACAAGACCCTCGTAGAGGAGATCAACGACGGGTACTTTGTCATCAGAGATGAGACCATTGTCTTCGCTAACCAGTGCTTCTGTAGAATGCACGGAGGAACCCTCGATGACGTAGTGGGGAGGCCTTTCCTCGACTTCGTTGCAGCCGATTGCCGGAATCGGGTCATGAGGTCGTACAAGAAATCTCTGGATGATGAGATCAATTCCGGGCAATTGGAATACACTCGTCTGGGATGCTCACGGGTGACGGCCGCTACAGAGATCAAATCCCGGGTGGTCGACCTGGGTCAAGGGCCTGTAACCATAGGTATTTGCCGTGACATCAGCGCACGGGTGGCAATGGAAAAGAAGGTCAGGGAGCATGAACGACTAGCGTACGTGGGACACCTGACCGCGTCGCTCTCCCACGAGATCAGAAATCCGCTCTCCTCCATCAAGATGAATATGCAGATACTCTCTCGGAGACTCGAACTCGACGGCTTTGACCGACGACGGTTGGAAATCACTGTTCATGAGGTGTCCCGGTTGGAGGGCATCCTCAGACAGCTCCTGGACACTGCACGTCCATTGAATATCAGCCTGGCGTCAGTGAATTTGACCGGTCTGGCCAGGGGATGTGTTGACCTTTTGGAACCGGAAGCTGCCAGGAAGAGACTGGGGGTGATCCAACGTCATCCGGGCAATCTTCCCCTCGCTCAATTGGACGCCGGCAAACTCGAGCAGGCAGTTATCAACCTGCTGCTCAATGCCATAGATGCCTCTCCGGAAGGCGGTACCATTAAGGTCTGGACAAAGGCCAAGGGCAGAAATCAGGTACGGTTCCTGGAACTTGGAGTACAAGACCATGGATCGGGAATCGATCCGGCCATTAAGCCTCATCTCTTTACGCCATTCTACACGAGCAAGACAACTGGAAGCGGTTTGGGCTTGAGCAATGTAAAACGTATTGTTGATGCCCACTCCGGAACCGTGGAAGTTCGCAGCCGCAAAGGAAGAGGCGCCACCTTTGTGTTGAGATTGCCATGCCTAGTAAGAGCAGAGTCCTCGTCATAGATGACGAACCGTACATCAGAGAATCCGTGGAGATGTTCCTGCGGGAGAAGGGGCTCACCGTGTACACCGCGGCAACCGCTGCGGACGGGCTGAAACTGTGGAGCGAGCAGCACCCGCAAGTGGTCATCCTCGACATTCGCCTGCCGGACAGATCCGGCCTGGAGATTCTCAAGGAGATAACCTCCATTGATCCGGACGTGAAAGTCATCATGATCACTGCGTTCCATGACATGGACTCCACCATCGAGGCCATGCGTCACGGTGCGTACGATTATGTACATAAACCACTCGATGTCGATGAACTGGAACATGCCGTCGTATCAGGGCTGCACAGTGCCGATGCATCGGAGTGCAATCCACCTCTGGTATGCCCTGAGCCCAACCAGGATCCCGGACAATGTGTCGTGGGACAGACTCCGGCAATGCGGTCAATCTTCAAGACGATCGGGCTTCTCTCCAGAAATCGGGCAACAGTGGTCATTGAAGGTGAGACCGGCACTGGAAAGGATCTGATCGCACGGGTGATCCATGATTCTTCCGATCTGTCGGAACAACCTTACGTGACCGTGGACTGCACAACTCTGGTGGGCGATCTGCTGGAATCCGAACTCTTCGGGCACGAGCGAGGTGCATTCACCGGTGCAATGGAAGCAAAAAGGGGACGTCTGGAATTGGCCGGGAAAGGCACGATCTTCTTCGATGAAGTGGGAGAATTACCGCTCTCCTTCCAGGCCAAGCTCCTCCGATTCCTGGAGTACCGGGAATTCACCCGCGTGGGCGGAACCGTCATCTTCCGCTCTCAGGCACGCATCATCGCGGCCACCAATCGAAACCTTGTGGAACTGACAGAAAGAGGCTTCTTCCGCGAGGACTTGCTCTATCGGTTGAAGGTCATCAGTATCCACGTTCCACCTCTGAGAAAGCGTATTGAAGACATTCCTCATATCGTGCAGTTCTTTTTCGCCGGCATCAATCAGGAGCTGCACACCAATGTCTCTCGAGTGGAAAAGGGAGTGATGGAACTTCTCAAATCTTATCCATGGCCGGGTAACGTCCGCCAGCTCAAGAATGTGCTCACCAGGGCGGCGCTGGGATCAAGAGGCTCCGTGCTCATGCTCGATGAGGTGGAATCCGCGCTTTCCGTTTCGCCTGCCGACTCAACAGGGTCCCCGGGCCCCGGGACCCTGGATGAGATGGAGAAGGAGCATATTCTCAACTCAATGGCCCAGACCGGAGGAAACCTCTCGGCCGCGGCCCGGGCCTTGAGGCTCTCAAGACCCACCTTGCGCAAACGCCTCAAGCGGTACGGGTACTATGAGTCCTGATGTCCCGCAAAGGCATGATTGGAAAATCTTTTTCCAGGTCCGGAAACAAACTTTCCGGCGAGATGAACCATCCTCGCGTGTATCGTTAGTGGCATCTCGTCAGAAATCACACCTAAAACCAAACTGTTAGTCGACTTGATGTGGATATGCGTTTCTGTGGCATACTTTTTGCTTCCTAAACTGTGCGATTCTTGGTTCATCCAACGAGCAAGTACCTGAAGTATCTGTCATTGCGACCGCAGCGAAGCAATTTCATTGGGTGGAAGAATCAAAGGCTGGAGATTGCTTCGTCACTTCGCTCCTCGCAATGACATCAGCTTGAATCGCTCAATTTGGGTTACCAGGGTCCGAATCTAAATGTAAACAATCCGCACGGAGAGGCCCGCTGTGAGCGATGGACGAAATCAGGCCTTTGAAAGAGATTCGCAAGGAGCACATTCGTCAGGTGCTCAGTTCCACGGGCGGTGATTTGGAGCGAGCCTGCCGGATACTCGAGGTTACGGCATCCTCTTTGCGCCGGATGATGAAGGAGTTGGGACTCTCTCTGGAAAAGGGGGACGATGAACAGTCCGATTCATAATGTGCCACTAGGCGGAGAGAGGGGAAAGTCCACGTAAAACGCCGATCACAGCCCTTGCCCGAAGTGGCGGCCAAATCACTTCAGGCCTCGGTTGCCGGATGAACCGTTTTGGGCTTGACAGAACCATTTCCTAGATATACGCTCAAGATGGGTTTACTCCCTCAATTCTTAACAACAGGCGGATAGACAGTGAAGACCGACAACGAGGTCATCCTTGAGATTCAGGACATCTCGCTCTCCTTCGGAGGCGTGAAGGCTCTGATTGGAGTCAGCACCGAGGTGAGACGAGGGGAGATCTTTGCGCTTATCGGACCCAACGGCGCGGGAAAGACGTGCATCTTGAATTGCGTAAGCCGCTTCTATTCTCCTCAGCATGGCAAAATAATATACAAGGGTGAGGATATCTCCGGGGTCAGGACCCACTCCATCGCGGCCCGCGGCATTGCCCGAACCTTCCAGAATATCGAGCTGTTCAAGGGCATGACGGTCCTTGACAACATCAAGCTGGGGCGGCACAGCTTTCTCAAAGCCGGTCTCCTTTCCGACGCCCTGTACTACGGGCGCTCCATGCGCGAGGAATTGGCGCTGCGTCAGGAAATTGAGGAGAGGATCATTGACCTGCTGGAAATTGAAGCTATCCGCAAGAAGATTGTCGGGACCTTGCCTTACGGCCTCCAGAAGCGTGTTGAGCTGGCCCGCTCCCTGGCCATGCGCCCTGATCTCCTGCTGCTGGACGAGCCCATGGCGGGAATGAACCTGGAAGAAACCGAGGATATGACCCGGTTTATTCTCAATGTCCATCAAATGTGGAATGTGACCGTCATGCTCGTGGAACACGACATGGGCGTGGTCATGGACATTTCCGACCGTGTCTGCGTCCTGGAGTTCGGAAGGAAGATAGCGGAAGGCAAACCGGAAGACATTCAGGAGCATCCCCAGGTGGTCAGAGCTTACCTGGGCGAAGACGAGAGCGCTTATTCACGTCTCGGATAGAGGTAGTCTATGAGTTGGACCGAATTTCCGTCGCCGGATTATCCTCTGACGTTGCCGTCACTTCTACTCCAGAATGAGCGACGCTTCGGGGACGACCGCGTTGCCATGCGTGAGAAGGAATTCGGTATATGGCAGGCGTTCACCTGGCGCCGGTATCTGGAGCATGTGCGAGACCTGGCTCTGGGACTGCTTTCGCTTGGCTTCGAGCCGGGAGCGACCCTGGGAATCATCGGGGACAACCGTCCGGAATGGATGTTCGCGGAACTGGCCGCCCAGTCTGTCAAGGGAATTCCATTCGGGATTTTCCGTGACGCGATCCTTGCTGAAGTAGCCTACATAATCGATCATTCCGGGGCCACCATGATTGTGGCCGAAGATCAGGAGCAAGTGGATAAGATCCTGGATCTCAAGGAAAAGCTGCCTCGTCTGAAAAAGGTGATATACACCAACCCCAAGGGGCTCTGGGATTATGAAGATGATCTGCTCATAGCTTACGAGGAAGTGGAACGGCTGGGTCGAGAACTGCACGAGAAAGAACCGGACCGTTTTGAGAAGGAGGTCCTGGCCGTACAAGAGAGCGACGTTGCAATGATCTGCTACACATCGGGGACTACCGGAACCCCCAAGGGAGCGGTGCTCACTCATTCCAACATCTTGTCCATGGTCGCGTCCCTTAACGAGGCCGACCCCAAGACACCCGATGATGAGTTTGTCTCCTTCGTGCCTCTGCCCTGGATAGTGGAACAGACCATGAGCGTGTATTCATCTCTGTACTCGGGATATGCCGTCAACTTTCCTGAGGAAGCCGACACAGCAATGGCAGACCTGTATGAGATTGCGCCCAGCCTTATAGTGGCTTCACCGCGGATGTGGGAGGGCCTCTCCCGCGAGGTGATAGTCAAGCATCAGGATGCGTCGTTTTTCAAGCGGGCCGTCTATGAATTTTGCCTTCCTCTGGGTTATCGCTGGGCTGACTTCAAGTTTGAAAAGCAGCGCCCTCCACTGATCTGGAAGATCCTGTACTGGTTTGCGTACGCGGCCGTCTTTCGCGCTCTTCGAGATCGTTTGGGCTTTTCCCACGTGCGGTCCGCGATGACCGGGGGAGCGGCCTTGGGCCCTGATGTTACCCGATTCTTTCACGCGCTCGGAGTAAATCTCAAACAGATTTACGGGCAGACGGAAGTGGCCGGCTATTCTACGATCCACAGGGACGGAGACATCAACTTCGATTCTGTGGGTATTCCCGTCTCGGCAGCCGAAATGTCCATCTTCGAGCCGGATTCAGAGGGAGTGGGTGAAGTTGTTGCCAGTGGTCCGGGCCTGTTTCAGGGCTATCTGAAGAACGAGGAGGCCACCAGGGAATCAATAGTCGACAAATGTTTCCATACTGGAGACGCAGGTTATTTCGCGGAACACGGTCACCTGGTTATCATCGATCGTTTGAAGGATCTCATGCACCTCAAGACCGGGGCTCGCTTCTCTCCCATGTTCATCGAAAACAAGATCAAGTTCTGCCCCTATGTGGTGGAGGCGGTGGTCCTGGGACATGACCGGGATTACGTAACCACCATGATTTGCATTGATTACAAACACTTGGGTAAGTGGGCGGAGGATCACCGCATCGGGTACACCACGTATTCGGATCTCGCGTCCAAGCCGGAGGTATACGACCTGATGGAGCAAGAGGTGGTCAGGGTAAATGATAGTCTGCCGGAAAAGGCCAGGATCAAGAAATTTCTGCTCCTGTACAAAGAGTTGGACGCGGACGACGAAGAACTGACACGCACCAGGAAGATTCGGCGGGCCTTTGTCAATCAGAAATATGAGAAAGAGATCTCCGCGCTGTACAGCGACATTGACGACCTCCCCATCGAGACGCAGATCAGGTACCAGGACGGAAAGACGGCCACGCTCAAGACAACCCTACACATCCGGAAGATGAAGCCGGAAGAAGCTTACCGGGACCTTTTCAAGAAAAAGGGGTTCTGGAGTCGGATCATCGGGAGAGCATAATGGACAGTGAACTCCAGATCTTCATGCAGTTTTTCCTGTCCGGTCTGGCCATGGGATCCATCTACGCCCTGGTCGCGATGGGATTCGTCCTGATCTACAAATCCACTTCGATCCTGAACCTTGCCCAGGGCGAGTTCCTTATGTTCGGCGCCTATATTTGCCTGTCCTTCACCCTGGATTTCAAACTCAATTTCTTCGCTTCCTTCCTGATCACCATGGTTTTTTCGGTGTTGCTCGGTCTGGTGGTGGAGCGTCTTGTTCTCAGACCCCTCATCGGAGAGCCGATCATCACCGTGATCATGGTCACGTTGGCCCTGACCTACGTGCTCAGGGGCGTCGTTATCATGCTGTGGGGCAATGACATCCGTCAGTTCAACATCTTCCCCCAGGAGCCCATCGACCTGTGGGGTGTTAAGCTGACCCAGCTATACTTGTGGAGCATGGGCATCTCCTTGTCGTTGCTGGCGGTTTTCGCGGTGTTTTTCAAGTACAGCCGTACCGGCATCTTCATGAGGGCGGTCGCGGATCACCAGACCGCGGCCCAGAGCATGGGCATATCAGTGAAGAAGGTTTTTGCGATTAGCTGGTGCATAGCGGCCGTGGTTTCTTCCATAGGCGGAATACTCGTGGGCAATATCGGTGGGGTAGGTGTGGAATTGAGTCACATCGGACTCAAGGTTTTGCCCGCGGTGATCTTCGGCGGTCTGGACAGCGTTCTGGGCGCGATCATCGGCGGCCTGATCGTGGGAGTGCTGGAATTCCTTTCGGCCGGTTATTTGGACCCCTATATTCCGGCGATAAACGAGGTGTTTCCCTTTATCATCCTGGTGTTGGTGCTAATGATTCGACCCTACGGTCTGTTCGGTACTGAAGAAATCGAGCGGGTTTAGCGATCATCGAGAAGCTCTACTGAGAGGTTTGCATGCCGGCCGGGTTATTCCATCAAAGTTATCGAACAGATGAACACGTCTTACAGACCTGGTTCGTCAGGATTTGGCTTGCCGCTTTCTTGGCCCTGTGTGTGGCGTTTCCCTTCATAGGGTCCAAGTACATGGTCTCCACCATGATCGAGATCGGCATTGCAGTCATTGCGTGCCACGGGCTCAATATCCTCACGGGATTCACCGGGCAGATCTCCCTGGGACACGCGGCCTTCATCGGAGTGGGCGCATACTCATGCTCCATTCTCAATGCACACGGCGTTCCTTTTATCGTGGCTCTCCCTTTTGGTGGGGTCATGGCCGCTCTGATCGGCCTGATCTTCGGAATCCCGTCCCTGCGGCTGAGAGGCCTTTATCTGGCAATGGCCACCATTGCGGCCCAGTTCATCATAGAATTCACCATCCGCCGGTGGGACAAGCTGACCGGCGGTGTTGAAGGCATGTACGTGGACGCGGGAACACTGGGACCGCTTCGTTTCAACGATCACCTGCATCTGTATTTCCTTACTCTGTTTCTGGCCGTGCTGGCCACCATTGCGACCAAGAACATTGTTCGCGCCAGATCCGGGCGAGCCTTTGTGGCCATTCGAGACCGTTACCTGGCCGCAGAGGTGATAGGCGTTAATCTCTTCAAATATCGCCTCATGTCCTTTGCAGCATCTTCCTTCTATGCGGGAATCGCGGGCGGTCTGATGGCCCAGTACCTGGAGGTCATAACTCACGAATCTTTCACCATAAGTCAGTCGATCGACTATCTGGCAATCTGCATAATCGGTGGACTGGGACAGGTGCTCGGACCGGTTTTCGGAGTGGCTTTCTGGTTTGCGCTGGAAAGAACTCTGGAATGGGGTACAACCGCTCTCAACACAGCCTATCCGTTGCACATAACGTGGTTTGTGTCGATAAAGGAAATCGTCTTCGGTGTTGTGATTATTCTGTTTCTTGTTTTTGAGCCCGACGGACTGGCCGCGCGTTGGCGGACGATTCGAACTTACTGGAAACTCTGGCCTTTTTCCTACTAAAGTGAGTCCGCTGGGCCCTGCCGCGGTGGGGCTGCGGAATATTGCAGCGGAAGGAGTATGCTCTTATCATCTGCCCGAGGCCCGTGAATCGCGGTCCCCGGGCGCACAAACATCCCAACTAATCAAATAGGAGGAAAAGACTATGCTGAGAAGGAGTTGTTTGCTCACGTTTTTGGGCGTTGCCGTTGCCCTGCTCATGGCCTTCACCACCGGCCCTGCGACTGCGGCTGACGACATCAAGTGGGGGGTCCTTATTGACCTTTCCGGTCCCACGTCAGACTGGGGGAAGAATCAGATCAAGGGACAGCTCGACGCAGCCCGCTGGGTCAACGACAATGGCGGCATCAATGGGAAGAAGCTCAAGCTCGTGGTGATCGACGACGGGTACAAGGTGCCCAAGGGTGTGGCAGGATACAACCGGCTGATCGAATCCGAAAAGGTTATCGGACTCTATATTCAGTCCACCGGCACTACCATCACCCTGGCCAAGAAGATCTTGGCGGACGGTGTAGCCACCCTGGCCGCATCGTACACCTCCAAATTGCAGAATCCGGCAAAAATGCCGTTCAGCTTCTTTGTGGGCACTTCCTATGCCACAATGGGCCGAATCGCCCTCAAATGGGCAAAGGACAATTGGAAAGACAAGAGCCGGAATCCCAAATTCTGTTACCTCTATCCCGACAACAAGTACGGCAGGGACATTTTGGCTGTTTGCAAGGCTTATGCAAAGAAGATCGGCGTTGATGTGGGTCCGGACCAGGTCATCAACTGGCCTACCAAGGACGCGACTGTACAGTTGACGAACATGAAACGCTACAACCCTGACTTTGCATACATTACGTCCACAGCCATGAACGGCGCGGTAATCCTGAAGAACGCCAAAGCCCTGGGACTGAAGACCAAGTTCATCTCGAACATCAGGAACTTCGAGGAGACCTTGATCGATCTCAGTGGCGGCGCGGCTGAAGGGACTTACGGCGTACATCCGTTTGCTCCGTACGGCGCGGATGTTCCCGGGATGAAGAAAGTCGTGGAATCTCTCAAGAAGTGGCATCCCAAGGACAAGGGCACCAACGTGTATGTGGAAGGCTGGGTCAACATTCTCGTTGCGGCCGAGGCCCTTCGCAAGGCCGACAAAGCCAAAGACCTGACACCATCGGGCATTCGCCACGCCCTGGAGCAGTTCAAGAACTTTGACACCGGCGGCCTCGCTCCCCCGCTCACCTACACCAAGACAGATCATCGCGCCAGCATGGCCGCCAAGGTCTACGAGGTGAAGGGCGGGAAATTTGTAGATGCCAGCGGATGGATCCAACTGCCCCAGGATCAGGAGTACTTTGGGAAGTAGCGCGGTCGGGGCAAGCCATTGCCGACTGAGGACCGATCCTGACAGTCGCTGCAATGTGGCGAGCTCAACCGAGCGGTTGGAATCACCCTCCCCCCTCACCCTGACCCTCTCCCGCCTGGGGAGAGGGTTTTCGCCCCCCCTCGACGGGAGGGTACATAGGCCCTAACCTGGTGAACAGACCGCGAGTCCCGGCGGGACTCCTGACAGTAGCCCCGGAATTCATTCCGGGGTACGCTGTCCTTACAAGGCAACTGCCGAGTCCCGGAGGGACGACTGAAATTCCTTCCCTGCTTGTCGGAATTCAGCCGTCCATCAGGGACTCGGACCGGTTGGTAGGCATGGCATACCCGGCGATGAATCACCGGGCTACTATCCAATGTTCCTCCGGAACATCCCGTCAGCGGTCTAAGGATGCGTCACGGAATAACCCTTGCCAGTGACACGCGCCTCATCCTTGCGATAAAGAGGGCGACGCATGCGTAGCCACTACGTCCTTGGCCCGCGGCGCCTTCCGTTGCTGTCAGGTTTATTTTGTGACAAGGTCTAGGTTGACGCCTATTGGGGTAGGGGGAAGTTGGATTTGCGCCGAATGTCAATGCGCCACGATAGCTCCCCTTGAACCGTCATTCCGGCAAAGGAACGTCATCCCGGCGCCTGCCCCGGACTACGATCCAGGGAAAACCGGGACCGGAATCCAGGCTTCTTCAAGATTTTCCGGGCCCCGGCGAGCACAGACGGACATCGGAGAATACACTGACAGCTAACTTCTTGAGTACTGGTGTAAAACCGATCTGAGACCTACAAGAGTGAGAAGCATGCTGAAACCTGATTTGCCGGCACAATTCAATGCCGCCGAGTACTTCGTGGACCGAAATGTGGAAGAGGGTCGCGGGGACCAGGTAGCAATCCTGTTTGAGGACCGGACCTATACGTATAACCAACTTCTGGAGAACGTCAACCGGGCCGCGGGTATGCTCGCGGAGATCGGCGTGCAGATGGAGAACCGCGTCATGCTGCTGTTGCGCGACTCCCCGGAGGTGATCTTCTCCTTCTTTGGCGCCATCAAATTGGGCGCGGTTCCGATCCCCACAAATATTCTGATGAAATCCCCGGATTTTCTGTTCGTGCTCAATGACAGCCGAGCCCGGGTGCTGATAGTGGATTCGGTGCTCTATCCCGAGGTAGCCGACATCCTGAACCAGGCCGAATTCCTGGAGAAGGTCGTTGTTGTGGGAGACGGCCCTGACAATCACCTGAGTTTCCAGGACCTCATGGACAAGGCCTCCACGACTTTTCAGGCGGCACGAACCACGCCCGACGACGCGGCCTTCTGGCTTTACAGCGGCCGAAATCCCGAAAGACTCATGGCCGCGGTTCATCACCACTCTCACCTGGTTTACTGTGCCGAGGCTTATGCCAAGGGCATTACGCAAATGACCGCGGCCGACACGATCGCGGGTTCCTTTCTCTTCTTCGCTTATGGCCTTGGGAACAGCGTCTATCTTCCGCTGGGCGTCGGCGCCTCTACTGTACTGGCCAACCATCGACCTCTTCCGGAACTGGTCTACCAGGACCTTGTCCGATATCGCCCTACAATTCTCTTCACGGTCCCTACCCTCATGTCTTCCCTGGCAGCATACGTGAAGCAATGCCGGGAGGAGGGCAAAGAGCTTCCACCTGTGGACAGCCTCAGGCTCTGTGTTTCATCCGCGGAGATCCTGTCTCCGGAAGTGTGCCGGCGCTTCCGAGAAGAATTTCTCGTTGAGGTGCTTGAGGGAACCGGCTCCACGGAGATCTGCCACATATTCCTTTCCAATCGTCCCGGCAAGGTCAAGGTAGGCAGTACCGGCCCGGTTGTTCCGGGTTATGAGGCCCGCCTGGTGGACGAGGACGGTGAGCCGTGCGCAGCCGGCCATGTAGGACACCTCCTGGTAAGCGGCGGCTCCGTTGCCTCGGCATACTGGAACCAGAGAGAAGAGACCACGAAGAACATGCTGGGCGAATGGTTTGTCACAGGTGACCGATACACGGTGGATGAGGAAGGCTATTATTTCTTTCGCGGGCGAAGTGATGACATGCTGCGGGTCGGTGGGAAATGGGTGGCCCCCAGCGAGGTGGAAAAGGCGATCAACCGACATCCGGCCGTCGCGGAGAGCGCGGTGGTCGGCTTCAAGGACGAAAGGGAATTGGTTCAACCATACGGATTTGTCGTCTTGAAGTCGGACTATTCCGGCTCATCGGAGTTGGGGGATGAGATCAAGGACTTTGTGAAGGCCGAGATCGCCAAGTACAAGTACCCCCGCGGCATTGAGTTCGTCGACCACCTGCCCAAGAGTGTGGGCGGAAAGATCCAACGATTCGAGTTGCAGGAAAGGTTGGAGCAGCGATGAGTCTGTTTGCGCAACCACTGCCCTGTTGCAGGAGATGACAACAAATGTCGGGCAATAACGGGAAACCAGGACGCGGGAAATTCCCCCACATCTTTGAAGAGCGCAAGGTCGGCCCTTTCTTGAGTCGGAACCGGGTGAAATATGCCGCGTGTTCCGTTTCCAACTTCAACAATCGTGACGGATCCGTAAGCGACCGCGAGTTCGCCCGCATGGGGGTAATCGCACGAACCGGATGTGGGATCATCACCAACCAGGGAGTCTATCCTGATCCCCGCGGTGAAGGCAAAGCCTACTACCGCATGCTGGCCTTGCACGACGACCGGTACATTGAAGGAATACGGAAGATCCGCAAGATGATCCACGCCAACGGAGCGCTGGCAATTCAGCAGATCCTTCATGGTGGACGATACGGCGGCATTAATCTGGATTACTGCCTCCAACCTTCCGCGGTGTCCCAGAGTCTACGGCATTTTCGACCGCCCCGTGAGATAACAGTTGAGGAGATCAAACAGACCATCAAGGACCATGCCGACGCGGCGCGGCGTTCAATGGAAGCGGGCTATGACGGTGTGGAAATCACCGCGTTCATGGGCTATCTCATCGCGAATTTCCTGAGCTCGTACACCAACAAGCGCACTGATGAATATGGCGGCTCCGTGGCCGACCGGGCCCGTTTCATGGTGGAACTCCTCCAGGCCATGAGGGATGTGATCGGTCCGGAGAAGCTTCTCATTGTCAGGCTCAATGCCGTGGAACTCATGGACGAATACGGGGGCAGCACTCCTGATGAGTGCATCGAGTTCATGAAGATCGCGGAAAAGGACGCGGGCGTGGACATGGTTAGCATTGTCATCGGATGGCACGAGGCCAGAACAGGGGCGCTGGGCCGAGATTTGCCCACGGACAATTGGGTGGAACATGCCCGCCGGGTCAAGGACGCGGTTGACGTGCCGGTTGCCTTCGGCGTGCGGCTGCGAGACCCTGTGATTGCCGAGAGGTGTCTCAAGGACGAGCTGTTCGATTTCTGGGAAGTGTGTCGTCCCTTCCTGGCTGATCCTCATCTCCTGCACAAGCTGGAAGAGGATCGTCCGGATGAGGTCAAGCCCTGCCAGGCTGGTTTGACCTGTTTGGCTCGAATGTTCAACAATCTACCCTATGTGTGTACTGTCAATCCTGTTTTGGGCCATGAGGCCGAGGCCTCATATCAACTTCTGCCGCCCAGAATCAAAAAGAAGGTCCTGGTCGTGGGCGGCGGACCCGCAGGACTGGAATGCGCAACGGTAGCCGCGCAGCGTGGGCATGAAGTAGTGCTGTACGAGCGCAGGGATCGGCTCGGTGGACAGATGCTCATGGCCGACAGGGAACCGTCCGAGGGTAAGTCCTATCTGGGGCTTATCCATCACTACACGACCCTGCTCAAGAAATATGAGGTCGATTTTCATCTGAACACTGGAGTGGACAAGGAAGTCATCAGGAGCGAATCACCGGATGTGGTGGTACTGGCGACAGGAGCGTTTGTGCCGCGATTCAACGGGGATCCTGTGAACGGAATCAAGGTATTCACGCTGGAAGAGTCGCTCCTTGAAGACAAGGTGGTCCCTGGATCTCGTGTGGTGGTCCTCTCCGGCGAAAGGGCCGGCCTGGTTACTGCGGAACACCTGTCCCGGAATGGGTGCAAGGTCTTTCTCGTGGAGGAACACCGTCGCCTGGGAAGCGACGTGGATGTCACATTCCTTTGGCGTCATGTGGCATGGATAAGGGAAATGAACGTCAAGGCTCTGACGGGTCACCGTATCCGGGCCTTTGCCGACGGGCAGGTCAAGTTGGTCGGTCCTGAGGGAGAAGAGGTCAACGTGGAAGCCGACGTGCTGGTTCAAGCCGGACCTCGCCTCTCGTGCCAGGAACTGGAGCCCGTGATCAGGCCTCTGGCCGACGAACTGTACATGATCGGCGATGCTGTGAAGCCCAGGTCCTTGACTGAGGCGATTCATGAGGGTTATAAGCTGGGTGTACGCATCTGACGCAAGTTATGGGATACCGGGAGGTCATGCTTTATGAAGCTTGAAAAGATCGATCACATCTGCATTGCGGTAAAGGATCGAAAAAAGGCTGAGGACCGCTTCAGGGAGGTGTTCGGGCTGGAGCCGGATCTCCGATACGTGGATGACGCCGAAAAAATAGATGTGGCTCGCTACTATGTGGGAGAAGTGGGCCTGGAACTGGTTGCGCCGACCACCGATGACAGTGAGGTAGCCAAATTCATACAGAGTCGAGGTGAAGGCTTTTTCTTGCTCTCACTCAAGGTGCCGGACACAGCCCAGAGTCTCGAGGAGCTGAAACGGAAGCCTGTGGACCTCATAGACCAGGAACCGCGGCAGTGGCAAGACTCTCAGTTCGCGTTCATTCACCCCAAATCCCTGTTCGGCGTGCTCTTTGAACTCATTGACTGATCAATCCACGGACCACGCCATGAACGTCGCATGGAGACCATCATGCTGAATGTCAACAACATCGAGGTAATCTACGACGACGTGATCTTGGTGCTCAAGGGACTCTCGCTGGAGGTGAAGGAGGGTCAGATTGTGGCGCTGCTGGGCGCGAACGGAGCAGGGAAGACCACGACCCTCAAAGCCATTTCGGGCTTGCTGAAAGTGGAGAGCGGTGAGGTCACGGATGGGGCCATCGAATTCCTGGATCAGCGTATCGACGGCAAAGACCCTGAGGACATAGTAAACCTTGGCATCTTTCAGGTCATGGAAGGGCGGTGCGTCTTCGAGAACCTCACTGTTCACGAGAACCTGATGGCAGCTACTCAGACCCGAAAGGATCGGAAGACCATCCGAGGCCGGTACGACATGGTGTTTCAGTATTTCCCGCACCTGCAAAAGCGCGTACACTCCCTGGCCGGGTACCTCTCCGGAGGCGAGCAGCAGATGCTCGTCATAGGGCGGGCCCTGATGGCCAGGACCCGTCTCATGATGCTGGACGAGCCTTCCCTCGGTCTGAGCCCTCTGCTTGTGTCGGAAATCTTCAACATTATCAAGCGCCTCAACGAGGAACAGAACATGACGGTTCTGCTGGTCGAGCAGAATGCCCGTATGGCCTTGTCAATTGCCGATCACGGCTATGTCATGGAAAACGGGAAAATAGTCCTGGACGATTCAGTTGAAAAGCTACGAGAAAACGAGGACGTAAAAACATTCTACCTGGGTCTGACCGAGATGGGGTCCAAGCGGAGCTATCGAGACGTAAAATTTTACAAGCGAAGGAAACGCTGGCTTACTTGATTAGGAGCAATCGTTCACCGTAAACCGCACAAGTCCCCGGATTACGTATGGGGGAGGTTTGGAGGGGGAGCTACTGGGCGTAGGGCCAATTGGCGAGCCGGTTGGTGTGGGAGCTTTATTAATAGTCCGTAGCGGCCCGCCGGGCGTGGGTGCTTCGAGAAAGGTTTTGGGTTTAAGCTTTGCACGGAGACACGGAGATATAGACGGATGGGCCTACTTGGCCGAAGAACGGATACATCGTGGAGAACCTATTGACACCACGTCGAGTGGGCCCTCCATTCTCACCGGGCGCAGAACCGCTTCAAGCCCGGTGAACCATTACGATTAGGAGGATTGAATATGGCCAAGATAGGCATACTGGGATGCAAGAGCACAACTGAAGACATGGATTGCGTGATGATCGGCTGCTTTGGGGCTATGCGTGGCCGTGACGCATCTTTCGCGGACTATGACCCTGACGAATCCCTGGATCTGACGGGAGTCATAAGCTGTGGAGGTTGTCCGACAGCGGTTGCTTCAGACCGTGTCTGGCACAAGGTACAGGCGCTGGTTGACTATGGAATCGACTCTCTTCACTTGACCTCCTGCCTCATCCAATTGTGTCCCTTCAAGGACAAGTTTGTCGAAACCATTCGAGCCGACTTCCCGGATCTCAAAATCGTCGAAGGCACCCACGTCTTTCATGACCCTGAGGCATTCAAGAAAGGAATAAATGAGGTAGTCAGTCAGCGCGCGGTCAGACCGCAGAAGATGAATGACATCGTGTTTAAGCGTATTAAGATCGCCTCGGACAAGGACGATTGACGCGCAAGGTAACGGCCCACATTTGCGGCCGGCAAGCGGAGGATTTTCCAGGGCGTCCATTCTTATAGGAACCTACATGGCTGACTTCACAGGCACAACGAAGCATGGAAATGTCCGCAGAGTCCTGGGGCCCGGCAGTAGGGCCTACGCATGCGTCGCCGAAATAGTTGGTGCAAGGCGGAGCGTCGGGGTCATCCCGGGTATCTATTTTCAGGTAAATGCCCCATGTATGAGGATCATGAGCGTGTAAAGATCTTGGTTCAAAACCCCTCCAAGCCCTCCTTTGTCAAAGGGGGAGAACCGGGCGATCGCCTGGGCTCTGTGTTTCCCACGGCACATTGCCTCTTTGAGGGCGAATCCCTGTGAAAGGATGGACCGTAATGTCCACAGTTTCTGAGCTTCTAGGCAGCAAGTATCCGCTAATTCAGGGCGCGATGGGGGTGATCTCCAATCCTGAATTTGTAGCCGCTGTATCCGATGCCGGGGGATACGGGCTCCTCGCCACTGCCTTTGCCACCGACGTGGAGACGGTACGATCCCAGGTACGGGAAACTAAAGCCCTCACCGATCGGCCGTTCGGCGCAAACCTCCATGCCATGAATCCGCTCGCCATGCAGTTCGCGCAGGTTCTCGCGGAAGAGGGAACTCGCGCTGTCACCGTTTCCGGAGGATCGCCAAAGGCCCTGATTCCGTTCTTTCGTGAACAGGGGATAGGGGTTATGGTCGTGGTCCCTACCGTGGATGTCGCTGTTAAGGCCGAGGCACTGGGAGCGGATGCGATAGTGGCGGAGGGGACCGAATCCGGTGGAATGCAGGGCTTCCGGGGCGCGTCTACCATGGTCCTGGTACCCGCGGTGGTCGACGCTGTCAAGATTCCCGTGATCGCAGCCGGCGGAATTGGTGACTCGCGGGGGTACAAGGCCGCCTTGGCCCTCGGGGCTCAGGGTGTTCAGGTGGGCACAAGGTTCATCGCGTCCAAAGAGTGCATAGCGCACGCGAATTACAAGAACACCATTGTGGACTTGCCGGAGACCGGAACCGCCATACTGAATCTGGGCCGCTTCCGACTGCGCTCACTGCGCACACCGCTGGTTAACACACTGCTTGAGCAAGACACCGTCGACATGGAGATATTCGCGGGCCCCGCGTTGGAAGCCTCTTGGATCAAAGGCGACCTGGAAGCGGGTGTTCTACCCGCGGGCCAAGTTGCGGGACTGGTTCACGGCATCCCCTCAGTGAAAGAGATTGTCGAAGAGATGGTAGGCTGATACGGATCTGATTCCAGCTTTGATGCCTCAGAATCTAGGCACAAGGATCAGCCGAAATATTCAGCAGGCCCGGGCATGGCTCCTGCGCATAAGCAATCTTACACTTCTGAAGACGAGTCAGTATTAGCCCGACGGACACAGGCAGAATACCCACCAGATCGGCCTATTCGGGCTTGGTCTTGGATAGGGGACCGGCCGCTCCCGTTTTCATGGTGCTCTCGGGAGGCTCAGTAGGATCCTTCCCGGTCGTGCCTTCTTTCTTTTGAGCTTGCTTCGGCTTCTGCCTGTCGATCACACTTACACTGCGGTCAAAAATCTCGAACCACTTCTCCCCGGTCCGGACGTCGGTCATATCGAAAAAATTGGGGGATTTCTTCTCAGGAACATAGACTATTACATCCTTGTCCCTGATCCTCATCTTCCCGGGATCGAGCCAGGAAATACCGAATCTCTTGAAAAACTTCTTCTTCAGAGACTTCGACTTCCATCGTAGCTCGTCAAGCAGAACAAAACGAGCCTGGTACAGACGACCCTTCTCCGTGAACTCAAACTCAATCCTTTTGTACCGGTGGCTGTAGGTCAGGGGCCAAGTAATCTTGAATCTGCCGGGCCGCTTGAGTTCGGAACGCGCGTAGGTCCCGGAATCCTTTATTCCCGGCTGGATTTGTTCCCAAGACATCCCCATCTGTATGTCTTTGATTTCATTGGGAAGGAAAGAGGCCGTTTCACCCTGACCGCAGGAAACAACAAACAGCACCCCGAGGATGCCCGCCAAAGCAACAACAAATCGGACGAAACTCTCATATCTTGCAGACAAAGTGTCGGCAGATTGCATCTCTTGGGACCCCATGGAAAATCATTGCCCGGCCCGCGGCACAAATGCGCGCGGCAAGGTAGGGTAGTATACCGCGAAAACCCGGTCAACTCCATCACGCGTCCGAGTTGTAACCATTCACTTAGGCGGGGCACCGGCAGGGTCTCATTGCGAGCGCAGCGAAGCAATCTCCTGTGCGCCAGGCATGGGGGTTGCTTCGTCGTTTCACTACTCGCAATGTCACGCGCGATGAGAGGATCTGCCCCGCGAAACTGAATGCTTACGTCGGAGTTACCCCCCAAATACAGGCGAAGAAGAGTGAGAGTCGTGAGGCTGATTCCTAGGAAAGTCCTCCACGTTCGCGAAGACGCCGGCCCCAAGAAGGGGAGGCGGAGCCTCCCGGTATGCAGCTCCAAGCAGAGCCTGGGAACGAGAGAAAGAGGGCGACGCATGCGTTGCCCCTACGCGAGGGAGCCGGGGGCTTACCTGTTTTGCGGTTAAGACTGTCGCGGCGAAATTGGGCCATTCAGCCGGTTCCTGCAATCCACAGAGCGGTCCAAACGTGTCACGGGCTTCTCAATCGAAAGGCCTTCTCTTCCGGATGAGCCGCGCGGACAAGCTGTTCCAGGGTTCCGACAAAATAGGCCCCTTCAAAATTCTCCGGCAGCTTCTTTCCTTGGAAGAATATTTGCGGCGTCGCTGCCAGACGCAACTTTATGCCCAAATTCACGTCCTCTTTCAGTTTTAGGTCAGCCGGAGACCCGGGCTTCAGAAGTCCCTTAAACTTGTTCTCGTCCAGTTTGAGATCCTTCGCGAACTTCAGCCACGGGCTCTCCGAAAGCTGCTTCCGATTTCGGAACAGCAGATCCCCATAAGCCCAGAAAATTCGGGACCCACCGAGCAGGAACGCAGCGCCCGCAGCACGAGCCGCATCGCAGGCCTCGGGATGATAAGCTCCCTGGTCGAGCACTGTGTGGTTGCACTTGCTCGAGAGCGGATAATTCTTGTAAACCAGACAGAGCTTCTTCCTGTTTGCGGCGACCAGTTTGCGCAAGAACCCCTCGACCCTTGAACATATGGGACATTGGAAATCACTGAAGAGGATAATCGCATAAGGGGCATCGCGCGATCCGAATATCGGATCCCGAGAAGAGATCGGGATTTCATAGGTCGGCGAACCCCGGAGCATCGCCAAGATAACAGCAGGATCATTGGCCAATTCTTCATATCTATCTCGGACGTTGTTGAAACTCAGCGCCTTCTCGCAGAGAGTGGCAGACGCGAAAACGAACAGGGAGATCAGTGCCGCGGCTGCAACGAAATATGTTCTTTCCGCGACCGAGGAGATTTCGGGAAGCAGAAATTCCCTTTTCTTCATGATGGCCAGCCCCAGCACAATCGCCAGACAAAGGAAGTTCACCACATGCGCGACAATGCACCACGTGCAAATGAAGGGCACCTCATACACCATCAAGTATATGAAATACCAACTAAAACCTATTGCGGCAAAGAAATACAGCACGAGCACCGCCACAGCCAACTTTCGGACGCCCTGATTGATCAGAGCATTTACAACCAGCCAGAGCGCGAAAACGGATCCCATGAGTCCCAAAGTCGCGGACGGAACATAGCCGAACAGGAGAGCCTCATCGGTCAAGAGGATCGCATCGCAGTTGATCTTCCCATCGGCTCGGCACAGGACGGACTCGCCCACGGATCCAGTTTGGGACTCCAGCGCCACGTGGCGGTAAGTGAGGAACCCTGTGGCAAAGGTCCCAATGAGCACCAGTACCAGAAGCAACACAAAAGGCGCGCTGCCGACAAAATAAGGTCCCTCAATAGGGATCAGGGCTGCCGCACTTATCTTGGCCTTTCTGCGGGACCACCAGGATTTGCGCGGCTTCTCGGATTGCAGTGAAGTGGCTTTCTCCATTGATCAAATCCTGTGAACAGATTCTGCGCTTCTAAATAACCAATAGTATGCAAAAGCTCGGCTTCGGTCAAGGTTCCTGGTAGCCGGCAGGCAACCCATTTACTTACGGGGGGCAACGAGGAGGGCAGACACATAGAGCCTGCCCCGGACTCCGATCCGGGGTCTGCCCCTACGTCTGGGCCCAGATTCGTCGTGGGGCAGTGTGTAGGGAGGCGCCTGTGTGTGCGCCCTCTTGCCATGCGCCGAACGCAGGAACGTGGTCGTTCCCGTCGGCCGCTCGTAAGCACGTAGGATGGGATGACCGGAGGGAATCCCATCGGTCGAGGCTTTCACGCCGCACCTCGTCCGGATAATGCCTCGATTGATGGGGTTCGCCTCGCTCACCCCATCCTACAATTTATCGCGCTATTGTCTCTCATTCACCCACATCAGATCGCGGTCAATTCCGCAAGACACACAAACCCGGTGTCCAGCGATCCAGGTTATGGGTAAAGATCCGGGCAGAGCCTGGGAACGAGAGGAACGGGCTTCTATGGTTCGCTGGGGCCACGGTTTCGGGCATGTAAGTTGCCATTAGGCATCAGCCCGGGCCGTGCTTGGCCTTCACCTCCGCGCGATCTATGGACCCGTCGCCTGTCTTGGGAAGATCGGAAACAAAGACGACGTGCTTGGGTTTCTTGAATCGAGCGATCTTGGACGCGACAAATTCGATCAATTCAGCTTCAGGTAGCGATTCTCCACTCTTCAAGACACATACGGCCTTTATGGCCTCGCCCCATTTGTCGTCCGGGATACCGATTACCGATACCTCTTCCACCTGAGGGTGCTCCAGGATGACCTTTTCCACTTCCGCGGGATATACGTTTTCACCTCCCGGTTTGATCAGCTCCTTTTCGGGCATCCTGCCTGCGTAAAAGAGGTAACCGTCTTCATCGAGGCGTCCCTTGTCTCCCGTATGGTGCCAACCATCCCTGAAGGTGTACTCGGTATCTTGTTCCAGGTTCCAATATCCCTTGAATACCAGGGGCCCGCGAACCACGATCTCCCCGGTCTTGCCGGTTTCCACAAATTCGCCGTGCTCGTCCACGATTCTCACATCAGACATCAAGCACGGTAGTCCCGCGGAACCCTGCCTTTCAAAATAGGGGGCAAGGGTGACCAGACCGGTGGTTTCCGACTGACCGAACGCGGTCCAGAAAACAGCGCCGGTCTCTTCCTCAAACCTCTTGACCATGTCCGGGGCTTCCATTCCACCTGCGACTCGCAAACTGGACAGATCGCGATTCAATTCCTTGTTCCTGTCCAACATTGTGGACAACATGGGCGGGAACTCGGCGAACATGGTCACCTTGTCTTCATCAATGTGCCTCAGGGCCTGGTCGGGATCGAACCTGGTGAGGATTACGTTGGTCCCGCCCGCGTGCATCACGGCCAGTGAGAAGCCCATCCCCGCAATGTGAAACAGCGGCAACATGGCGAGAGTGCAATCTCTTGCCGTTAATTGCCAGGCTGCAATGAACTGAAGATTCGCGGCGGTCATGTTTCCGTGTGACAGTACCGCGCCCCGAGGCTTGCCGGCCACCGCGGCAGTGGGAATGATCGCAAAGGCGTCATGTGAGCTGACATCCACATCAGGGTCGTCCCCGCTGTTTTCCAACAGATCGTGGAAGGCTGCAAAGTCTCCCGCTGCCGTCCCCATAGAGTAGGACCGCTCAATCGAATCAAATTTGGAGACCAGCGGCGCAGCCATCTCCTGAAAATCCGACCCGACAAACATGACCTTGGGAGATCCATCCGCAATCACCAACTCGATTTCATTCGGAGTCAGACGCCAGTTGATGAGCAGCATTACCGCTCCTAGCTTCGCGGACGCGCCATAGAGGTACATGTACTCCAAGCTGTTTTGAGCCAGGATCGCAACTCGGTCTCCTTTGTTGACTCCCGTGTTTGCGAGTCCGCACGCGAGTCTGTCAACTTTTTCCAGGAACTGCCGGTGCGTCAACCTCTCTTCGCCGGATATCAGAGCTACGGCGTCACCATGGATAGCCGCATTGCGCTTCATAATGTCGTAAACACTAAAGTCGTAGAGGCCCATTATTCACTCCTTGCATTGAGTTGATCCAGCCGCGTGTAGCACGGGGTTGCAATCATAAGAAGGCAGAACAGCCGGATCGTCCCTAATTTGGACTCCTTATCCGTCATTCCAGAGCCTGCCCCGGACGCCGATCCGGGGAAAGCCGGAATCCAGTCTTATCAGCATCTACTGGACCCCGGCTTTCGCCGGGGTGACGACCTGCGCTGAAGTTGTTCTTCCTATCTCAACAGTATTGGGGGTCCTAGAGAGGCGTTCTTGCAAAACGCCTCCCCCGGTGAACTCTCACCCTGCCCGAGCCACAAGCACCCGACCGCCGGCGCCCCGGCGGTCCTGGTGATTCTATTTGCGGTCCTCAACCGTAATCTTCATTGAGATGTGACCCCAGCCGCCGCATTCAAGACCCACGTCGCTACAACCCACCGTCTTGAATCGCATGGCGTTCGGATCCGCGCCGGCATAGAACAGCTCAGTGGCAGCGTGAATACCCGGGGGCAATGCGCCCACAGCAAAGATGCACATCCTCTTGGGGCACAGTTTGGAAAGGAGGTTGCCCGCGCCGTCCAAATAGAACTTGTCGCCCACCTTGTGCCCGCTCCCGCACCCACGTGATTCCACCACTTCCACAACGTGCGTCTTGTTCATCAGACCCACGCCCTTGGAAAGAACGTCCTCGTTCCTCGGGTCGGCCTTGAATTTGGCCATTTCTTCATCCGAGTATCCAAGATGCTGTTGAAAGTAACTCCACACGCTTTCGTCGATCGCCATTCTGATTGCCTCCTTGGACTCTCCCTGGGGGAGTGATGACCGTCGCTGGGCCGACACCTAAGGAATCACCTCACACTTGCTGGTGAGCCGGCAGGATGCCGAGCATTGTCATGTTTAGTTGTGCCTGAATCTCAGGCATCCAAGCTCCTATAACCCGTGGTGCTTCCATTCGGGTTTCTTCTTTCCCACAAAAGACCCCGCTCCATGGGCATGCTTGTCTTTTCGCATAAACATGGACAGGAGCATCTCCTGCTCAATACGAAGTCTCTCCTCTATGGTATGACCATATCCTCGAATTAGCGATTCCTTGTCCGACCGGATCGCCCCTTGGGGCAACTCGCAGATGGATAGGGCCAGTTCCTTTGCCCGGGCCAACACCTGATCGTCAGGAACGACCTCATTGACCAGGCCGATTCTGTACGCCTCATCAACGTCAATGCGTCGGCCGGTGATCAGGAGTTCCAGCGCCTTGGAAAACCCCACAACCAGCGGGAGTCGGACGGTGAGACCATCACCGGCCACGATATTCCATCGGCGTTCCAGGCAACCAAACTCGGCTCGCTGGGCCGCAATGCGAATGTCGGCCAGGAGGGCCGTCTCCAATCCCGCGGCAAAACAGTACCCGTTGACAGCAGCGATAGTGGGTTTGAAGATGTCCATCCTCTTGGTGTACCCGCAATAACCATCACAATTGTAGATACTCTGCCGGTAATCCTCGTACGTCCCGATGTCGTGGAGCGCGGCCGCGTCGTTCAGATCCCAGCCCGCGGAAAAGGCCTTGTCTCCCGCGCCGGTGATGATGGCCACGAAAGCGTCCTCATCATCACGGAAAGTCTTCCATGCAGTCTGCAACTCATCGGAGGTGCTGCTGCTTATGCAGTTGTGAACCTCGGGGCGATTGAGCGTGATGGTGACCACGTGGTCTTCCATCTCGTAAATGATGTTATTGTACTCCACTGGGCAGCCTCCTGATCATGGTTTTCTTCGGTCGCGTATTCGCCCGTGCGCCGTGGATCGCGGGGTCATTGTTCATTTGTAGATATGGACACGGCACGGTTCCTCCGCCAAATCCGCTGAAGGTTCCGTTGCAAAGAGAGGAGCGCCTCCAGGTTCGGCGGGAACAATGTTTTGGAAATAGCAGTGAGCGCAGTATACGGGAAAATCCGAACGCTCAAAAGTCATGGGTTGCGGCTTCTTGATCTTCAGGAAGTTACACGGAGGGCCGTATGCCCCGTCCTTTACGAGCCGCTCGCCGCTCCCGCACGGTCGCGGGGTAATTGTGATCTTTTCGTCATCTTCTTCGAGATCGAACGGCTGTAGATGTCCTCGGAGCCCCGCGGCCAGTATCTCAATCCGCCGTCGGGCAGACTTGCCGCCATATCGACCGCCCAAGCGCCGGGTATAGCCTCCCACCGTTTCTTCCAGCGCTTCGGCCAACGCCTCATCGCCGAAGCGCTCACCAATAATGGTCAGAAGGTGGGTGACCCAATCTCTGTAAAGGTCGTGCATGGCCGAAAATTCGTTGTACATCCTCCCTGCCAGTTTTCCGGCCGCCTCCTGGTCACCGGCTTCAATGCTCGCTTGCACAAGGTCCACGGTTCGTTGACCGAGGGCTTTCAATTCTTCTTCCGTGAAAAGCCTGTTATCACTCATGGATCACCACCGATTTTGACGGATGTGTTTCTGCGGTGCCGGCCCCAGGTTGGGGAAGCGGAGCCTCCCGGCATGCAGTCCCAGACAGAGCCTGGGAACGAGAGGCAACCACGTACGGAGCCGAATTTCAACGAAGCTTGTACCCGATGACTTGCGGGTAAGCCCAAGGGAGCGCATGACGCCCTCTTGGGCTTTGTTTCCGAACAACGTCAAGCAAGCCAGCGCTTGCGCCGCCTGTAGTGCTTGACTTCTCTGTAACTCTTGCGTTTTCCCTTGTCACTGAGCCCCAGGTAGAACTCCTTTATGTCTTCATTCTCCCGGAGCTTCTCCGCAGGTCCGTCCAGGACGATCCTGCCGTTTTCCATAACGTATCCAAAGTCCGCAAGACCGAGGGCGATGCGGGCGTTCTGCTCCACAAGGAGGATGGTAACCCCTTCCTCCTCGTTGACCCGTTTCACAATCTTGAATATCTCTTTCACCAACAATGGGGCCAACCCAAGGGACGGCTCGTCCAGGAGCATGACCTTGGGCCGTCCCATCAGCGCCCTGCCCATCACGAGCATCTGGCGTTCTCCACCTGAGAGATATCCGCTGGTACGGCGGCGCAAGTCTTCCAACCTTGGGAAGTAATCGTACATCTTGGACAGGTCCTCCCGAATCCCGTCCGAATCGGATCTCGGGTAAGCCCCGACGAGCAGGTTTTCCTCCACGGTCAGGTGTTCAAACAGGCGTCTGCCTTCCATGACCTGGATGATCCCCAGTCGCACGATCTCTTCGGGATCCATTCGGTCGGTGCGTTTCCCGTCAAGCTCGATACTCCCGTCGGTGACTTCTCCCAGCTCGGTCCGCAGTACTCCGGAGATCGCCTTGAGCGTGGTGGTCTTGCCGGCGCCGTTGGCCCCCAGGAGCGCCACGATCTTCCCTTCCGGGACCTCAAGGGAGACTCCCTTGAGGACAAGGATCACGTCACTGTAAATCACCTCGATGTTGTTGAGTTGGAGCATTTGTACGCCCTTCTCGCCTGTGGTTTACTTCTTTTTCTCTTTTTTGGGCGGCGGCTTCAGGAATTCCAGCGAAGCCTTCGCGGTCTTCCCGGAGATCATGCCCGAAGCCTCGATCTCGTATTTCCCGGGTGGAAGCGGTTTCGCCTGCTTGAAGTCGGGCTTCATGTTGGGGGTCCATCCCACCTGAAAGAACCAGTTCAACGTTGATACAGGATGCATTTTCGCGGCGAAGACGCCCTTGTCGTCGGCCTTGCCGAACGCGAGACCCACATTCTCACCCTTTGGAATGGTCTTGACCGTGACGCCGGCGGGGACCACCAGCTCAACCATAACCAACTCTTTGGCGGCAAACCCCGATCCCGTGAACTGTATCGGCTTCTTTATGAGCGCCGGAGACAGGACGGTCTTTTCCGGGGTAACCACGATTTTGGCGTCCGCTGCCAATGCGTTTCCTGCCGGCAGTCCCGCGATCAACAGCCCCAGGGCCAGGACGATTCCGCACACTATCCATCGGTAGCCTTTCATAGCTTTTCCTCCATATCTTTGCGCCAAAAGGGCGGTTGACGAATCACCACTTGTGCAGGGAGACCGCATCCGGGGTCTTTACCCAATCAGTGATCGGCACGATCTTGCCGCCTTTGCACTGGTAGAACTTGACCACCTGGCTACCGCGCCTGGACTTGGGGCCGTACGCACAGGGTCCCGAAATGCCTTCCTTGCTCGTTCCGGTGATGTTCAGATAGGACTTGAAAATCTCGTCGCGCGTCAGCTTGTCCGCCCCTACCCTCTTTACCGCGTCCTTGACGGCGGCCACGAACACCAGACCCGAACCGACTCCAATACCGTACCCTTCGTTCATCTCTTTCATGGGTTTCTTTCGATACGTGGTCCAGAGCCGCTTCTCCAATGGGTTATTCTGGGCCTCCTCGCCGCGGAGGAAAAACGAGATGACGACCATCCCTTCCAGGGCCTTGGGATGAAGACCGAGCCCCAGGGAGGAGGGTCCCCAGTAGTCTGAAATGAACTGGATCTTCTTGGTCAGTCCCAATCGAGAGGCGTCTCTCATCACGTTGGTCTGGGTAGGATCCACCCCTCCCACGTATACATAATTGACCCCGGCCTTGGCCAACCGCGTCAGGTAGATGTCGTGTTTCAAGGAACCCGGTGGAAAGAGTTCGGATTTAAGGAGGTTGACTCCCATCTTCTCAGCGTATTCCTTGCCCCCTCGGAGCATCTCCCTTCCGTAGGCATTGTCCCAGCTAAGGACCGCTACGGCGGGCTTTCCGGACTTCCCTTTCTTCTTCCAATCTTTCAGTATCCAATCCACGGTGGCCGCAAATGCGTCCTGATACGTGGGTCCCCAGGGGAAGAAATTTCCCGGATGGGCCTGAAATTCCCCGTCTCCAGGAACCAGGCAGACGAACTTCTGCTTGCGGGTCAACGCTTGGAGCATCTTACCCAGGGGCGTGCTCACGATTTGCATAGCCACGACATTGGGGTTTCGGGCGTACCGCTTGAAAGCGGACAGGGCCCGGGCTACATCGTACCGGGTATCTACGCCTATGTACTTGATCTTCACGCCATCGACGCCACCTTTGGCGTTGACGTCCTTGATCACATCCTCCACGCCGAAACTGCCCGCTAAGGCCAATCCGGCCACCGGCCCTGTGAAGTCCGAGAGGTCCAGAAACATGACCTCCTTCTCTTTGGCCTGTGCGTTCACCGCCACCGACATGCATCCCAGAAGGACCAGGGCGAAGACGACCATCGTCCAGCGGATCCATTGAAGCTTCATTGTTGCCTCCTTGTCTTTGTGTCCCCCCTCTGAAAACAGTTCCATCCCTGAACCGATATCCACATTTCGTGACCTAGTGGGCAAAAGGATATAGGCGGAGCGAGGCCTTGAGCACCTCCCAGCGATGGGCCAATCCCCTTGGCTCCCAGATCAGGAACACCGCGAGCACTACGCCGAAGGCCGTCATTCCGAGACCCGCGGCCGGCGCGGAGCCCAGCCATGGAAACCACTCTGCGAAAACAGGTGAGGCGATCAGCACCAACTCATCAAGCCCCCGGATGAGGATCACCCCGAAGAAAACCCCGGGAATACTGCCCATTCCGCCGACAATGACCATCCCGATGTACCACAGCGCATGCAGGAGAGTAAACTGCTCCGGATGGCACACCATTGTCAGGTGACCCCAGAGACAACCGGCCACACCTGCATAGAAACAGGAAATGAAGAATGCCAGCATCTTGTAGTAGAAGCAATTGATCCCCATGACCTGAGCGGCCAGGTCATTGTCTCGAATCGCCACAAAGGCTCGTCCCACACGCGTGCGAACAAGGTTTCTGGCGCCGTAGGTCAGTATCAGCATGACCGGCATGATGATGTAGAACATGCGTTCGTCCGTATCGAAAACGAACGAACCGATCTGTGGAGGTTCCACAATGAGCCCGTGCGACCGGCCGGTGATGGACAGGTGCAGCAGCAGCCACATGGTCACAAAGTGAATGGCAATTGTGGCGACTGCCAGATAAAATCCTTTAATGCGCATGGATGGGGCGCCGCCCAACAGACCGTATAATCCCGTGATAATCCCCGCAACCGGCAAGGCCACCCAGAATGAGAAGCCCATCTTCCCGGTAAGAATGGCCGACGCATACCCGCCGACAGCCATGAACGCAGCCTGACCGAACGAGACTTGTCCGCAGTAACCGGTGACGATCTGGAGTCCCATCACCGCGATAATCGTGATGGCCAGCAAGTTGAGGAAGCTCACGATGTAGTATGAGCCGAAGACAGGCGTCAGGAAAAAGAGACCGAGAGCGAGGATCACCAGGGCCCACCGCAACGGAGTCCGCACGATGGCCATGTCCTGTCTATAGGTTTCGTCAAATGTGCCGGAAGGTCGCCACATATTATATCCTCTCAATCCGCACCAGGCCCAACAGGCCGTAGGGCTTGATCAGCAAGATAAAGAGCAGCAAGACGTAGGCCGCCACCTCTTTGACCCCACCTCCAACCAGGGGATCCAAATAGCCCGCGCTTACGTTTTCCAATATACCCAGCAGGAGACCCGCCAGCAGAGCCCCGGGCACCGAATCAAGACCTCCCACCAGGGCTACCGTCAGGCCCTTGATGCCCAGATATGGCAGCGGATAGTAGATGTCCATGACGTTGGCCAGGGCCACCCCCGCGACAGCGGCCACCATGGCTGAAAGGACCCAGATGGCAGAGAAGATCGACCGCACCGAAATGCCCACACTTTGGGCCAGCTGGTGGTCCTCCGCGGTGGCGCGCATTCCCAGGCCTATCTTGGTGTACTGAAACAGGAGCGCCAGTCCTAAAAAGAGCAAGAGGCATATACCGAAGCTCACCAGTTGGGTGACCGGCGCCGGGGCCCCGGCCAGGACGATCTGGCCCTCGGGCAGAAATGCAGCGAAACTTGCTGATTCTCCCCTGAGAATCAGCTGAAAAATCCCATCCATCATCAGAAAGACAGCAAACGTGATCAGAAACGCTGCGAACAGGGGTTGCCCGATCAAGGGGCGCATCGCGCACCGCTCAATCGCCCATCCCATCATTGCGGTGAAGCCCAGAGCCAGGACCGCGGCCACCAGAAGGGGCATGTGCAATTTGACCAGGACGAACCAGAAGGCCAGGGCCCCAAAGCCCATAAGTTGCCCGTGGGCCAAGCTCACCACATGAGTGGACTTGTAGACCAGGACGATGGATGCGGCCACCAGCGCGTACAACCCGCCTTCCAGCAGCCCCAGGAGAACCAATTGAAGAAAGTCAGTCATGGCGTGAGCCTGCCTTTCCATGTACCTCATTGACCAGGATGGAGGTCCGGATGACCCCCTTCCGTCCGTCTCGATAGGTGACCGGGGCTTCAACCGCGATCTCTTCCTGATCGCCGTACAACGCGTCGATCAGGTCTTTGTAACGCTCTTCCACAAAGGTCCGCCTCAGCTTGCGGGTCCGGGTGAGCTCGGCTTCGTCCGGGTCGAATTCCTTGTGAAGATTCACAAAATGGACAATGCGGGCGTGCTCGGGTAAAGTCTGGTTGACCTGCCGGATCTCCTGCTCGATCAGGCCGATGACTTCCGGCTTCTGGGACAGATCCGCAAATGTGGTGTACGGGATGTGGCGGCCTTCAGCAAATCGCCCCACGTTGTCCATGTCGATATTGATGAGGCTGGTGACAAAATCCCGCTGTTCTCCCCCAATCACTATGACGTCCTTTATGTAAGGGCTGAACCGGAGCCGCACCTCGGTGAACTGCGGGGAGAACTTCTGGCCGCTTGCCAGTGATTTGAGGTCTTCCATTCGGTCTATCACGATCAGGTGCCCATCATCGTTTATGTACCCGAAGTCCTCACTGCAATAAAAGCCGTCCTTGAGTTTCTTGGCTGTAGCCTCGGGGTTCTTGTAGTACCCCGAGTACATGTACTTGCTCTTGACGCAAATTTCACCTTCGTCCGATATCTTGACTTCGGCCCACGGCAGGGGTTTTCCGGAAGTCTCCGGATGCACTTCACCAGGACGGGGAATAGAGACCGCGCCCATCTCGGTGCTGCCGTAAAAGAGCTTGATCTCGATCCCCAGCGCCAGGAAAAAGCGGATGATTTCCGGGCTGAGAGCGCCTCCGGCGGAGTAGACCACCTCGGCCCGAGAAAGTCCCAGCCTGTCCCTCAAAGCACGGAAGACCCCATAGTAGGCCAGCCGGTCCAGGAACCGCGACCACAACCCTATGGGTTTGTGTTCAATCTTGAGGTCCGCGATCTTCAGGCCGACAGCGAGCAACCTGTGGTACAGCCAACGACGAAGGCGGCTCGAATCGATGATCCGTGCCTGGACCATGCTGTTGACGTTTTCCCACAGCCGTGCGCCGTAGAAGAGCATATCAGGACCGATCTCCCGAAGGTTCTCTTGCACTGTCTCGGGTTTCTCGGGAAAGTTCACCGTCATACCCGCTACAAGGCCCCCGGCGATACCCAGAGCCTGCTCAGTGGCCCAGGCCGGCGGGATGAAGGACAGATACTCGATACCTCCATGATCCCAGCCGTCGACCTTGGCCCACTCCCTGCCCCCGGCAACCAGGAAAAGGTACGACATCATGGCCCCTTTGGGCAAGCCGGTAGTCCCCGAAGTGTAGCACAGGACGCCGATCTCCTCGGCGGCGCCCTCGTCAATGAGTTTGTCGAACAGGTCCGGGTTATCTTTGTCGTGGCGCCGACCCATCTCCATAACATCTTCCATTGAGAGAAGGTCCGGGTCATCGTAACCCCACAGACCCTTGGGATCCCAGTAGATGACCTTTTTCAGGAGCGGGAGTTCCCCTTTGATCTCCAGGAGTTTGTCCACCTGCTCCTGATCGTGGGCCACAACAATGCTGGATTCGGAATGCTCCACAAAATACTTCACCTCTTGCGGCACGCAATCGGTATAGATCCCGACACCTATGCCTCCGGCGCACTGGGCGGCAAGTTCGGCCCAATACCACTCGGGCTTGTTCTCCCCAATGATGGAGACCGTGTCTTCCCGCTTCAGCCCCATGCTCACCATGCCAAGGCAAAGGGCCCTTACCTGGTCGTAATAATCCTTCCAGGTGTACGGTTGCCAGATGCCCCGGTCTTTGACTCGCATGGCTATCTCGCTGTCTCCCGAACGAAGCGCCCGCTCTCTGAGCAGCTTGGGCAGCGTATCAAACGCTGGGTCATTATAATGAGAGGTCACTGCTCACTCCTCCCCGAGGTAAGCCTGGACAACCTTAGGATTGTTTACAATCTCCATGGGCGGACCTTCGGCGATCTTCTGGCCGAAATCCAGGACCACGGTCCGATCTGCGATGTCCAGGACCACATCCATGTCGTGCTCTACAATCATCATGGGGATCCGGCGTAATTCGGCCACATCCAGGATGAATCGAGCCATATCTTCCTTTTCCTCCACATTCATCCCGGCCATGGGCTCATCCATCAACAGCAGCGTCGGGTCCATTGCCAGGGCACGTCCCAACTCGACCCTCTTTCTTACACCGTAAGGAAGCGTGCCCACCACTTGCTGACGAACAGGCTCCACTTCCAACAGATCAATGATGTCCTCCACCACCTCGCGGTGCCGGATCTCTTCACGGATTGCGGGCCCGAAGAAGATGGCCCCGGCCAGGGCGCCCCGTTTCATGTGAATATGGCGTGCAGCCATGAGATTCTCGAGGACCGTGAGCCCCGTGTAGAGTTCGATGTTCTGAAAGGTGCGTGAAATCCCCAGCTTGGCCACAGCATGGGGCCTCATGGATTGGATCGGCTTTCCCCGAAAATGGATCGTCCCCTGCTGGGCGCGGTAGAATCCGTTGATGCAATTTAGGAGGCTCGACTTGCCGGCCCCGTTCGGGCCGATGATCGCAAGGATCTCATGCTTGCCCACATGGATACTGACCTGGGACAGGGCTAGAATTCCTCCGAAACGGAGCCATAAGTCGTCTATTTCCAAGATCTTTTCGGCTGCACCAACATTTGCTTCGGCTGACATGATCGCTCTTTCATGGATGGTTGGGAGAAGTCGGCAAAGAAGCCGAACCGTAACACACTTACTCTCTTTTGGGAACAATGTTTTGTAACCGTTCACCGTGAACCGTACAAGCTCCCGGAATTACGTATGGGTGAGGTTTGGAGGGGGAGATGAGTCGCCCCCTCCAAACCTCACCGGGCGCAGAACCGCTTCAAGCCCGGTGAACCATTACAATGTTTTTTATGGTCCCAATAATGTCCTTGTCTGTAGATGACGGACCGAAGCTCGCCGCGACGCCCATGTTCACCATTGTTTCTCCGTCGCCTGTGGTAATGACCGATCCGCCGACCACAACCGGGATTTCTATTGCTCTTTGCTTCATAAGTTCCAGCAGTTCAGGGACGCAGTAAAGGTATTCCCATGAATGGCAGCTCAAGCCTATTACATCCACATCTTCCTGGATGCCGGTTTGAACGATGGTGGACGGCGTATTGAACCTGCCGGCATAGATCACTTCCATTCCCGCATCCCTGAGCATTCTCGAGACGCCGATTGCGCCCACTTCATGTTGATCCAGACCGAGAATTCCGATTAGTACCCTGACTCTGTCCATTGGTAGAACCTCTCAGTAAGGGGGGTCAATCAGGCCGTACGGATCATACGGAAAATCATAGGCCATGCGCATCATGCCCGCAATTTCTCCCATTGTGGCGCCCGCGTCCGTAGCGGCTATGATCGGATACACAATGTTCTCTTCTTCAGCTTTCGCCTTCGCGCGGACATCCTCCAGGACTTGCTTGATCAAGGTTTGGTCCCTTTGTTTCTTGTAGTCCTTTGTCCATTCTATGCGGTCCCGAAACGGCTCTATCTTTCCCTCGGTAACGTCCCTGAGCAATGTGTCTTCTTCCGGAGGGATCTCAAAAGCGTTGACCCCCACCTTGACCAGTTCCCCGTCACTGACCTGCCTGGAATACCTTGCCATGCAGTCTTCAAAGAACTTCTTGAACCAACCCTTGTCCGACAACTCAGCCGGGTCTCCCTTGGACTCAATATCCATGACCATGTCCCAGATCCGTTTTTCAAGCTCGTCTGTCAGAGACTCCACATAGTATGAGCCCCCAAGCGGATCAGCCACCTTGCATATGTTGGACTCCAGGTGGATCACCTGCTGGGTTCTGAGCCCCACCAGGTGAGATTCAGGGCTCGGAGTCCTATATGCCTCGTCAAAGGCCGAGATCTCCAGGGCTTGCACGCCCGCCAAGACAAGGGCCAATGACTCCAAGGCGCCACGGACTATGTTGTTGAAGGGCTGTTGAGCGGTGAGAGACAACCCGGACGTATGGCTGGTAATGATTACGGACAATGATCGGGGATCTTTCGCCCCGAATTCGTCTCTCATCATTCGAGCAAACAGTCGCCTGGTCGCGCGGATTTTGGCGATCTCTTCAAAGAAGTCCATGCTGCAATTCACGAGGATCGCGATTCGCGGAGCAAAGCTGTCTATGTCCACCCCTCGCTTGAGCAGATCCCGCACTACATGGCGGATCTCGATGAACCCGAGGGCCATTTCCTCCACAGCGTTCAGGCCCGCTTCACTGAAGAAGTATGTGTCTTCAACAAAGGAGTGAAACTTGGGCATCTCCTTTGAGCAGAATTCTATAGAATCTGTGGACAATCTCAGCCTGAGACGAAACGGCATGTGCATTGAGTATCCACAATCCTCGGCATAGAAAGGGGGTTGAAGCACAGAACCACGGAGCTTTGCAGGCGAGATATTGTTTTCCTTTGCAACAAGATAGAGTGCCGCCAGCACAAAAGACGGGGGCAGAGAGCTTGACATTGAAATGGAATCCAATGGAATATCTTTGTAAAGCGCCCTGTAGTCATCAAGACAGCACAGAGACACTCCCTGAGTTCCAATGGTGTTGGCGGCAAGCGGATGGTCGGGATCGAGACAAGCCATGGTGGGGCTGTCACCGATCACGTCGATCCCCATCTGGCCTTTTTGCAGCAAGTATTTGAACTGCTCGTTGGATCTCTCGGGCCCACCTTCCCCGGACAACTCCCGCTGAATCCAGGCCGTCCCGGCCCCCAAACGTCTGCCACGTGTATAGGGAAAAGCTCCGGGAGCATTCAGATTCCTATCGTAATCAAGGTCCTGGACATCTTCAGGAGTGTAAACCTGCTTCAAAGGTATTCCAGATCGAGAATATTCCGTCATTTGAAATCCTCTCTACGCATCTAACCCTTCAGTTTCGCGGGCGGGACGTCCGTTCCTAACATGTCATTGCGAGGAGTGAAACGACGAAGCAATCTCGATATTCAGCGTGCAGGAGATTGCTTCGCTGCGCTCGCAATGACATCTTGAGAAATCTCCCCGAATGCCTGAAGGATTACCTACGATCCGGCCATTTCTTTGATTTCCCTACGGCTTCCCAGGGTGCTCACATTCAGCCTCATCCCTCCGTCTACGTAGACCTCTTCACCGTTGATGAATCCGGCCCGCTCCGACCCCAGGAATGAAATGAGATGGGCCACATCTTCCATTGAACCGATTCTACGAGTCGGGATAAAGGAGACCGCAGCACTCTTGATTTCATCCGGCATCATACGCACCAATTCCGTGCCTATCAGTCCGGGCAAGACAGCGTTGCACGTGATTCCATCCCTGCCGTGTTCAAGCGCAACGGTCTTGGTGAGTCCCAGTAAGCCCGCTTTGCTCGACGCATAGCCGATCTGTTTGTGAAGTCCACCGGTTGCCGCAAGTGAGGAAACATTGACGATCCGACCCCATTGCTTTTCAATCATGGGGCCGATCACCGCCTTGATCATGTTGAAAGCGCCCGACAAGTTCACTGAGATCTCTCGCTCCCACGCCTCGTGAGTCATTTTGGTCAAACGGGCGATGTTCGTTACGATGCCCGCGTTGTTTACGAGAACGTCTATGTTCCCCAATTCCCGTGTGATCTTCTCTATTCCATCATGGACCCCGGAAGGGTCCGAGATGTCGAATATCGCGGCCGCGGCCCCCCTACCCTTCTCCTTGATTTGTCGGGCCGTGTCCTCAACCTCCGGCAGGATATCGGCCACAGCTACGTCCGCGCCTTCATCCGCCATCATCAGAGCGGTGGCCCGGCCTATGCCGCGTGACGCTCCGGTTATCAAAACGACTTTGCCCTTCAACAACATGCCCGACTCCGTTTTGTGCCGTCTCTCGGGGGCTTCCGGCTATGGAACTCCGTGGGGCTTCTCGGAACCGGGGGCCTGGCTGTAATCGCCGAAGGGGCCGTCCCTCTCCGCTATCGCGGCGCCTACGCCCTTTTCCTTGGAGGTCTTGACAAAGTCCAGGCCCTCGGGGGTGTTGCGCATATACCCATCCAGGATGCAACCCAACAGTTGACTGCTGTGCAAGCCCATGTTCTCATAAGCCTGGTTGATCACGAGTTTCATGGCCGCAAGCTGCGTGGTTGGGCATTGGGCCATCCTTTGGGCCATGCGTTGGGTCTCCTCGTTGAGCTTCTCAACCGGGACCGCCTTGTTGATGAGGCCTATTCTCTCGGCCTCCTTGCCGTCTATGGAATCACCGGTGAGCGCAAGAGCCTTCACTCTCGTCAACCCGAGCCGGTAAAGCCACATGTTGGTCAGATAGCAGCCCCAGACCCTTGAATAGGGCGTTCCAAACCTCGCGTCCTCCGACGCGATGATCACGTCTGCAAGGAGCGCCATGTCGGAACCCCCACCCACGCACCAGCCGTGTACACGAGCGACTACGGGCTTGGAGCTGCGCCAGATGCTCATGAACTTGGGAATAGGAGCAGTGAATGGGTTGGTCACCATCATCATGTCTTTCCCGGGGTCCCATTGTTCAGATCCAGCCTGCCCTTCCCAGCCCTTGAAATGATCCAAGTCATCGGAGAAGTCGAACCCTGCACAAAATGCCTTGCCCGCGCCCTGCAAGATGATCACACGCACATCCGGGTCCACGTTGGCTTCGCCCAGGGATTTCTCCAATTCATCCGGCATGGGCGGCCTGATCGTATTGAATTTTTCAGGCCGGTTCAGAGTTATGGTGGCAATCCTGTCGTTCTTTTCATAAAGAATCGTCTCGTAGTTCAATCTGCGCCTCCTGCAATTAGTGTCGTGCGTGCCCGAGGATGTTCACCATGTCCTGTGGCGCTCGCTCGCAACCATGATTGCCGCAGCAGCCGGGCCGCGGCGGCTTGTCCTGAGTGCGTAGAGAGCTATGTGCCGCCACCGTTGGATCCACCCTCGACCCTCTGTTCCGTGGACATGGCGTCTATTATGATTCGCTCCGCCATATTCAGGGTCGGTTTGAGGTATTTGTTGTCCTGCTTGTGTTGCGACTTGATGTCTTCAAGTTGGACGATTCCTACAAAGAGACCCCAAATCACGTCCACAAACTCGTGGATATTGATGTCCTTAATCAGGCCCTGTTTTACCGCGGCTTCCATTACCCGCCTGGCGAGTCGAAAATTGCGTGCGCCCTTTTCGTTCAGGAGCGACCCTGTCTCCTCGTCCAATTCACCAACAAGACCGGTCTGCTGAAAAAGCTGGACAATCCTGAAAGTGACGGGCGCCATATCGTAACTATGCCGGAAACCGTTAAAAAGGTCCTGTATCACCAGCCCGCCTGAGCCGTACTCTCCATTTGCCAGCTTCTTCTCCACCTTTTCCAATTGCTCGCCGATATCCTCAATCACCGGAAGCATCAGCGAGAAAAACAAATCATCCTTGGTCTTGAAATACTGGTAAATCGTGGGCTTGCTGATCTCAGCTTCAAGCGCGATCTCATCCATAGTTGCCTTGACGTATCCTTTTGAAAAGAAGACCTTTTTCGCGGCCCCAAGGATGCTTTGAATCCTCTGATCACGTTCCCTCTTTCTCCGCTCACGAATCACTCTTTTGTGTTTGTCTTCTGCTGTCAAACTCCCCTTCTCCATCAAGGCCCGCTACGCGGAGGGCCTGCCACCTGGTTCACCAACCAAAGGCCATTGAGCGCCTCGCCACAAGAAACCAAAGCCATGAAGAGGCGGCTCCCCGCGCGCCCTCCTCAGCAGGGTCTGTGTCCCTGCGGCCGGCCCTTTTCCCGAGGCTTCCACAACCGTGGGGGCCATATGGTTGTGTAGCCCTGGGCTGAAGATTCTAACCAGCGGTCAGAATCCTACCGTCGGTCAATTCCTTTGTCAAGGATAATGTTCACCGACGCGTGACCGCGGGCACGTGAACCCTACCGATCTACGAAATCCGTGTGCCGCGCTTTTCTGTCACGTACGGTGGGAATAGAGTACAATTTGCGAATCGAGCACTGGATTGCGGGTAAAAGGAAGTGTGAAGCCCCCCTCACCCTAGCCCTCTCCCCCAAAATGGGGGAGAGGGGACTCCTCTTGCTCCCTCTCCTTGAAGGAGAGGGGTGGGGTCAGGGATTTCCGGATAAACGGTGCAGAACAAATTCGCGCCGCACACACGAAATCCAGGTTCGCGTGGCGAGGCGTCCGTTGCGAACATGTCATTGCGAGGAGTGAAACGACGAAGCAATCCCCACATGCACTGTGCAGGAGATTGCTTCGCTGCGCTCGCAATGACATCCGGCGAGAGATCCCCCCGAAACTCAGGGGTTACCCCTCATGAGCAGAAGCCTTGACTAGGGACCGGCCGCGCTGTAGTATCACAACCCGGCGTAATTTATTCCTATTTCTACATCGACGAATTGACTTCGGCATCTTGGGCAAACACAACATGGCGAAGTCATTCAAGAACCAAGCCGTCCGGACTCAGCATGCTCCATTGAGTAGCGTCACACAGACTACCAAAACCCGGCGGAGGCGTCGTGAAAACCAAGACCGCGATCAAAATGATTCCCTGGGGACTGGCCGGCATGGTCGTCGGGAATTTGATTGCGATCCCGCAGGGACTGGTTCTCGGCATTGATCTTCTTGATATACGCGGAGTCATCTTCTGGACTCTTGTGGGCGGCTCCGCGGGAGTGGCGCTTTCTTATCTGACAGCCCGGTTGCGCCTCAGAGCGCAGGAACTACTGAACCGATCTGAGGCCCGCACTGGAGCCCTCGGTGAGACGAATGAAGATCTCAGGCAACAAATCGCCGTGCTCAGGCAAACCGAGGGAACACTACGGGGAAGCGCCAATCGCTTTCGCACGCTGATAGAATCGGCACGGGACATCATCTTTGCCATTGATCCGGACCTTGGCTACACCTACGTGAGCCCGTCAGTTGCGCGGATCCTGGGATATTCCGTTGAGGAAATCATGTCCAAACATCCGCCTGATCTGCTCGTTCCATCTTCCCGTGACCGAATCGCCCGGGTCTACGAACGAGCGCTGGACAATCGCGGAGAAAGACCCGGGCGGGCCCTGACACGTCGTCCCGCACAGATCGAGCACTTTCACAAAGACGGATCAACCCGGTGGCTGGAAGCCACCGCCACCTTCATGCTCGACAGCAACGACAATCTCACAGGGGCGATAGGGATAGCCAGAGACATTACCGATCGCAAGGGAAGGGACGAAGCGCTCCAGGAAAGTGAAGAACGGTACCGGCGACTGGTGGATCTCTCCCCTGACGGTATCCTCGTGCACAGTAGAGGCGAGATTGTCTTCAGCAACCAAGCCGCGGCCGACATCCTTGGATACACTCCGGACGCTCTGGTAGGCAAGCCGATCATGGAAATTGTATGCCAGGACAGCCGGCAGATCGACATGAGGCAAATCAAAAAGATGATCGAAAGAGGATCATCGTATCCGCTGATTGAAGAAAAATGGGTACGCTCGGACGGGACTGTCGTGGAAGTGGATGTGACTGCCGTAGCTATCACATATCAGGGCGAGCCTGCCGTGCAAGTGGTGGTCAGAGACATTACCGACCGCAAGCAGGCGGAGCAAACGCTCAAGGCTTCGCTGGCCGCGTCCAGGAAGCTTCGAGCTCAGGCCGAGGCGGCGAGCCGCGCAAAGAGCGATTTCCTGGCAAATATGAGTCACGAACTCCGCACGCCTTTGAACGCGATTATCGGCTTTTCGGACCTCCTGTTGGATCAAGCCGCAGACAAGCTGGAAGCCGATGAACTGGCTTACGTCAGTGACATCCACGCCAGCGGGGGCCATCTACTCAACCTGATCAACGACATCCTGGATCTGGCAAAGGTAGAGTCCGGCAAGATGGATCTGGAACTTTCCGGAGTAGATGTATCGACACTGCTTGAGAACAGCTTACTCTTTGTCAAGGAAAAGGCCGTAAGACACGGGCACAGCCTTAACCTCCGCATGGGAAATGAACTTGAGGGCCTTGACATACAGGTGGATGAAGCAAAGATGAAGCAGATCATGTTCAACCTCCTTTCCAATGCGGCAAAGTTCACTCCGGACCGCGGCGCCATCGGTCTGCAGGCTGAAAAACGCGGGGAGGAGATCATCGTCAGTGTCTCGGACACGGGTGTAGGTGTAAATCCGGAAGACCGGCAACGAATCTTCACCATGTTTGAACAGATGGATTCCTCGTATTCCCGGCATCAACCGGGGACCGGTCTTGGACTCGCGTTGACAAAGAGTCTCGTGGAGTTGCACGGTGGCCGAATCTGGGTGGAAAGCGAAGGCACGGGCAAGGGGAGCAAATTCATCTTCGCCATACCGATAGTTCGGACGCCCAGGCTACCAGATGAGGTATCAGCGGGACCAGACCTAACGGAAACGCCCCGACCCGTACCCCCCCCTGTGACGGCCACAGTGGATCGTCCTCGACCTATTGTCCTGGTGGTTGAGGACAACGAGACGAGCATGAAATTGGTGTCGGTCCTGTTGGAAAGGGACGGGTACAACGTTCTGGAAGCACGGTCGGCCGAGCAAGCAATCGCGACAACCAGGGCCCAAAGACCCGACCTGATTCTTATGGACCTCGGCCTGCCCGGAATGGACGGACTGGCCGCCACACGGATTCTCAAGAAGGATCCCCAAACTGATGGGATCCCTGTGATCGCTCTCACGGCCCACGCCATGAAAGCCGATGAAGATCGGGCAATGGAAGCCGGCTGCGCAGGGTACATACCAAAGCCGGTTGATACAAGAGCCTTTCCCGGGATCATAGCCCGCTGGGTTGAATTGGACAAACCCCGCTGAGCCATTGGGCTTTTCGAGGACCAACCAAGCGCGCCCCTGATGCGTATGGCCGAGGCGAAGCCACGACCGCCTGCTGACACAGACCTCTATCGCCTCATACCCGGATTACAAAAGTTTTCTCGAAATGGTATGACATGTGGCATGTGCTAACGCGAGTGCATCGGTGACGAACCCGCGGATGCCATACCGCGTCTCGTATGGAGACTGTCCCATGACCAGATGATGCGTCAACAGGTGTGTCAAATGGCCGGTGGAGGGCCGGAACATGATCTTCTCGTTACAGCGACGTTTTCTTCTCTTGCTTCTTGCGCCGGTTGCGCTGATTCTGATTGTAGCCGGCGTGGCCGGCTATATTTTTACACGGACATACCTTTTCGACCAATGGGTGGAATCCAACAGCCTGAGGCTTGAAAAGGCGGCCATAGAGATTCGCGATCAGCTGACCGACAAGCTCGAACTCATCGACTCAATTGCACGAGCACAGGGAATTCCAAATGGCAACATCACTCAGGCTTTTCTGATTCAGCAACTGATCCAAAAGAACGGGGTCAGGTTTGTGGACCTGGATACTCACCACTCGCGAGAACGAGAACCCGGACGTCAGAAAGAGCGCCCGGATGATAATGGACTTGGAACTGTTGCAGGACTCTACACCATGGAGTTGTGCGAGGATGCCCAGGACTGCCGTCCCGTGACAGACCCGGACGCCGTGGACCGGACTATGAGGATGATCAAGGTCATCGGGAACAGGAGTGGGGATACATTCAAGAGGCTTACTGTGCGTGTCGGCTTTGATTCCTTCATAGAACCTTTGAGGCAAATGGGTGTGCTGGAAGGGAACAAGGCATTGCTGATAACCGGTACCGGTCAAATTCTCTATGTCACGGACAGGTCTGAGTCCCACAGAAGAATGTTCGGCGAGACTGGAGATGATCTAGAAAAACGGGTCCTGGACCAGATGAACAAGGAGCCTTCCGGCGCGGTCTTCTCCCCGGGGAATCCACCGGACGTAGTTGTCGGCTTTCACAAAGTCCCTTCCATAAACTGGTATCTGATTCTGTACTCTGAGGGCAGTGTGATCCTGGCGCCGATCACCCGTTTCAGGCTGTACTATGCAGTGGCAGCAACTGCCGCGATTGTCATCATAATTCTGCTGATCCGGCTGACCACCCGTCAAGTAGGCCGGTCGGTTGGAGAGATTTCCGCGGCGGCAGCGAAAGTCGGGGAAGGAGACTATTCTGTTAGAGTCCCGGAACAGGGATTGGACGAAATCGGGAAGTTGTCCCGGAGTTTCAACGGCATGATCGAGGGCCTCAAGCAGCGAGACCTGATGGAAAAGACCTTCGGACGGTACGTTGACAGCAGCTTCGCAGAGGAGTTGATACACCGGCCTGGTGCGCTTCGCATGGGAGGAGGCGAAAAGAGGATCGTTTCCGTCATGTTCGCGGATCTCAGGGACTTCACCGCTGCATCGGAGAAGCTGGAACCGGAGGAAGTCATCAAGCTCCTGAACATCTACTTTGCGCGGGTGATCGGAATAATCCAGCGCTACAGGGGCATTATCATTGATTTCTACGGGGACTCCGTCCTTGTCCTCTTCGATGGAGTGCCCAAGGACGTGGATGTCAGAGCGGCTGACGCAGTGAGGTGCGCGGTCGAGATGCAACGTGAACATCAAGACTTCTTGCAGGAAATCCGTGAGGAGGGATTGCCGGAACTGCACATGGGAATTGGGATTCACACAGGAGAAGTCATAGTGGGCAACATCGGGACGGACGCCAGAGCCAAATATGGAATAGTAGGAGCGAACGTCAATCTGGCCGCTCGTGTACAGTCGACCGCCAGAGGAGGCAAGATCGTGCTCTCCGAGGATACCCTCAGCAGGGTTTCCGAGAGGGTAACGGTTTCCAACAATTTCAAAGCCAGTCTCAAGGGAGTCTCCCGGGATAGAGAGCTATTTGAAGTGGACTGTTTGGACGGCGTTTGCGCGATTCCCCCTGAATATCTTTCATAACCCATTTGGTCGCTCCGGATGTGGATTCGCAGCCCTTCGGTCATGCGGGGGCGCCTGGAACGACCATGTTCGTGCGTCTAACGGGTGGCAAGAGGACGCACACGCAGGTTGCGCCCCTACACTCTGCCCCGACGCGGGTCTAAGCCCAGACGTAGGGGCAGACCTATGTGTCTGCCCTTCCCACTTCAATCCCCCCTGTAACTGAAGGCTTCCGCGCGTCTCGCGATTGATTTTGACAGAACAGCCCTCTGTAGCGTATGATCGGGAATCCGGGGCAAAGGCCGCTTAAAACAAGCGTGGAGTGGTGTGGCCGGACCACCATCCTTGAGTGTTCGTCGCTCCGGAGACGACTTTCGGCCATGCCGGCCCAATGAACGAGACTGCCGAGGCCTAACATGGAAATTACTTTCTGGGGCACCCGAGGCTCTATCGCTTCTCCAGGACCGGATACGGTCATTTTCGGCGGCAACACTACATGTGTGGAGATCACACTTTCTTCCGGGCGAACCGTGGTCATTGACGCAGGTACAGGGATACGAGCGCTGGGGGGGAGCCTTTCAAAGCGAGATGGGCGTGTGGATATCCACCTTCTGATGACGCACGTCCACCTGGATCACGTGGCCGGCTTTCCATTCTTTTCCCCCCTCTTCGACAGAAAGACCAGAATTGTGGTGGACGGCTTCCACAAGGGCATTGAGGGCCTCCGAGGCGTCTTCCGTCGGAATCACCTGGACGGCACGTGGCCCGTAGCGTTCGACGATCTCCAAGCTCACATCGAGGTTGACGACCGGCTGGGGAAAGGTGAGTTGACCATTGACGACACCACGGTGGAATCTCACATCTTGCAGCATCCCCAGGGCGGCCTTGGATACAGGTTCACGGAAGACTCGGGGTCGTTGGTATTCCTTACCGACAACGAACTTCGGGACGACGGCAAGGGAATCGGCTTTCGTGATTTTGTGACCTTCTGCCGCGGGGCAGACATGCTGGTACACGATTGTCAGTACATTCCGGAAGAGATGGAAATCCGTCGCGGCTGGGGGCATTCGGACACGGAGTCAGTGGTCAGACTGGCTGTGGAAGCCGGAGTGAAACATCTGGTCCTGTTCCACCACGATCCTTGGCGCAAGGATCGTCAGATTATGGCCATGGTAGATCGCTGCTCACGGGCAATCGACAAGGCGGGAGTGTCAATCCTGGTGGAAGCGGCTCGTGAAGGGGTCACCTTGCGTATCTGAAGATTGTCCCCGTGAATGCGGGAACGGCAATACCGGGACCGGCTCTCTCAACCCGGACCGAGTAGATGGACGCGGGACAAAAAGACCGGCCTTGTCCCTTTCGGACGTACATTCCAATGGCGCGGCCCAGACCGCGCCTTGAGGAGGAAGCTCATGAGGACAATACTGATTGTCATGGCCATGACCATGTGGTTGACATTGCTTGCCCCGATCGCTCCGTTCAGCACAGGATGTCTTGCTTGGGACTATAGCGGCGACATGTTGGCGGGAGTCACCGTTAACGAACGGGCTCAATGGCGCAGCACTTACCGCGGTGGAGGATGTTATGTCGGCCCACCAGCCATGTCGGGTTGTCCTGTGCGCTTCGGGCCTCCTATGGGAATCCGTAGGGTTCCCGGGTTCCCAGGCCCGCGACTTGGTTCTCCGCCTGTCTTTTTTCGAGGCCAATGCCCTTGAACAGTTCATGGGTTGAAGTTCAGGCATGATCGTTGGGATCAGGTCACGGACCCTCACTTCGGAGCGCCCTGGCCTTTTCCTTATTCAATGCCGGACCGACCCTGCTCTTCTATCACTCTCACCTGCACTGTGTCGGCCTTTTCATCATCCAGTGAGACCTTCTCTCCTGTTTGGCGGACCTGTCGGACTGAGCTGTCATCGTGCAATGTAATCGGCCAGAATGCGGATGCCGATCACAATTAGTACCAGTCCGCCCGCTCTTTCAGCCCATTGTCCCAGGGTGACTCCAATGCTGCGTCCCAGTCTGGTCCCCACAAAGCTCATGAGCAGGGCCGCGAGGCCGATTATCAGGGCAGGAGTCCAGACCGACACCCCGATGAGACTCAATGACACTCCCACGGCCAGGGCATCAACACTGGTGGCTATTGACAAGCCCACGAGACTCCAACCCCTGGTGGGATCGAAGTTCCGGCCTCGAGTTTCCGGATGAAAAGACTCATGGATCATCTTGACTCCCAGAAAAAAGAGAAGGCCGGAAGCTACCCAGTAGTTCATTCCAAACATGAAAGTGGACAAGCCTTCTCCACCGAACCAGCCCACAATGGTCATCAGTGCCTGAAACAAGCCGAAATGCCAAACCAACCTGAATATGTGCCGTCCGGTCAAAGCGGGCAAGCTCGCGGCAACAGCAGCCGACACCGCAAACGCGTCCGCGCCGAGAGCTAGGGCTGTTCCGAAAAGGGTTAGACTGTTCATAATCATTCACCGGTCCGCGGCCCTGGGCTATAGCGATTGACAGAATTTCTGTCCTATTGGAGTGGTTCTTTGCGTTCCTATTGAAATGGATGCGTTGCGAAGTCCGCCGAATGCCGTCGCTGACCGAGCATCCGTAGGGGCGTAACATGCTACGCCCCTACGGCTGTAACCCACCTGATGGCGGGCATTTTTGTGTTTCGCTGTGCCTCGATTTTGCGGCATGAGCGTTCCTATGACAATCCCCCCTGCCCCCCTTTGCCAAAGGGGGGCAGGGGGGATTTCCCTTCTCAAGGTTGGGGAACCAACCGGGGAATATGGGTCATTCAATTCGGCAATCGCCACACATATCGCACTCCGAGTCGCGCGACACATCACCGCAAGGAACCGTTTCCACCGCTGATCATCCGGGATAAGACGCGGGTTCGGCTGTGGATCGGCCCTTCACCCACTCCCGAATCAAGAGCAGCCACACCGGGACAAACTCCAGCCAGACGATCCCCTTGTCAAAGTATGCCACATTATTGTGGGCCTCAAAATAGAATCGCAAGTAGTAAAGAGACAGCAAACCGTTCAATATCAGTAGGGACGGCCGCGGCCGGATCACCAGGAACGGCGCCACCCATAGGTAATACCAGGGAAACTGCGTGGGGCTGAGCAGGAAGAGAGCAGCCACAATCAAGAGGGATCGTTCCCACAATAGGGCAGGATCATCTGTTGGGCGCCTTGAGATCCACACGATCCACGCAATGAGGATCCCCGTGACCAGAAAACGGGTCGCAATCTGTACAAATCCAGGGTCAAGCTGCACGGCCCTAAGAAATAGATCCACCCCCCACGAAAACAGCATGTACAGAGCGTCATTCATTTCCCAGTACCGGCCGTAAGCCGTGAACCCGGAAAACTCGTCCAGACCTGCCGCATGAATTGGAAGAAATATGCCTGCGCACACAAGACAGAAAAGAGCAAGACACGGGATCAACCTCTTCGGGCTTTTCATCACCGGCGACAGGACCACCGGCAGCAGCACCACCGGCCACAGTTTGACGCCCACGGCCAAAGCCAGGGCAAAAGAGGCCCCTAGATACCTTCCCCGTGCCGAGAGGATTACCGCGCCAAGAGCAAACGGAAGCGTGATAACATCCATGTGAACGGAATTGAAGATCTCGTGGACCACGAGGGGGTTCCAGGAGTAGGTCACAATCCACAGCAGCGACAAGCCCAGACTTCGGAGCGCTGTCATCAACAGCAGCAGGGTGGCCACGTCGAATAGAAACAGCACAAGACGAAGGGCTGGAATACTCCAGGGCTTTACAAGATACGCGGCCGCGAAAACAGCCTGAGCGACCGGCGGATAAATGGTCCGGAGATGGGGATGATTCACCCTTGACAGAGTCGGCCTTCCCTCTTCCGCCAACTCACGAAATCGGTCCGGGATTTGATCGGAACCTTCCAGCAACTGATTCGGCGAATACCGAAAAGGGCTCATTCCCTCGGCCGATACCGCGCCGTCCCACATGTAACGATAGTAATCGTCTTCAAACATGGGAGTCGAAAACATCATGGCCGCGCGAAGACCGAGGCCCACCACGATGATCCATATGAGCAAGCCTTTGCCAGGCGCCCGCGATACTCTCGCGACAGCCACCCAAAAGATCCCGAACGCTCCAAGCTCGACAGCCACCAGCGTAAGGGCAAGCTTGTCCGGCGCCGACCCATCAACCCCGTATCCTTTGGAGAGCCAGGCCAATGCCACGTGCAGTCCCAACAGCAGCAGGCCGGCTATGCCCCAGAACCAATACGGCTGATTCGCCTTTCTTTCAGTGACTTGAAGATCATTCCGGGAACGTTCCATAAAGCGCCCTGACTCTAGAAGTGGTTGCAAAACATAGAAGACTTTGAAGAGCATGCTGGGGAGGGCCTTTTTGCAAAAAGGCCCTCCCCAGACCCCTCCCCAAAAACTCCCAACTATTGCACCAACTTATACTCCATTAGGTGCTGCTCCTACCTTCTCACCTCCGCGACTTCGATCAGTGCGGCAAGACGGCCGGGCCAACTCCGGGTAGCCAATGAAACCAGCTTTTCATCAACCAGATCAACGCTGTGAAGCTGAAGCTGTTTGGATCGCCTGCACAACTTCGTCACAACAGGGGGGGGTTGGAACCGCCTCTAGCAATTGGATCTCCGTCTCAGACTGTGAGGCCACTCACTCCCTCTTGACCCGACGCATCTATGATATCACGTGACGGTTCAAGGTCGGTCAGGGTTGTTTGTTAGACAGCAGTTCAATCATTTTATTCGGGTCTGTTGTGGGGAACTCGCAACTGTAGTTGCGGCACACGTAAGCAGTGGCCTTGCCCCTGATCATCTTCTGAAACTTGGTGAAGTCAGCTATTTTGGCAATCTCCGGATCATTCTGATCTTCAGGCCTGAAAAGAACCACCTTGTTCGGGAAGAACCCTCTCCTGAGATGTTTCAGCATCAGGGTTGTGTCCTCGCCGCGGGTTCGTCCTGCAATGACCACTTCGTGGGACGGCCCCAGGCTGAACTCGAAGGCCGACAACAACATGGTGAAAGCTGAGGGTAACCTACCGACATCACCGGAAAACCTGCGGCCGATCTCTTCCGCCTTGCCTTCCGGATCCGTGGCGCCGGTCATTCGACCGAGACGCAGCAAGTTGAGGGTGGCCACGGAGTTCCCGGATGGAGTGGCGCCGTCGTAGATCTCCTTCTTGCGGACCGGAAGATCTCTTCTGTCTTTGGCCGTAAAGTAGAAGCCTCCTGATTTCTCATCCCAAAACCTGGCGACGAAATCGCCATTCAGTTCCAACGCTGTTCTCAGCCAACGAACGTCGAATGTTGCCTCGTAAAGCTCTATCAGCCCCCAAATGAAGAACGCGTAGTCATCCACGTGCGCGGGCAGGCCGGCTGCGCCTTCTCTGAAACGGTGCAGCAATCGACCATCCCTGTCACGCATGTTGGACAAGATAAAGTCGGCCGCGTTTGAGGCCGCGGTCGCGTAATCGGGCTCGTCCAAGGCTTGAGCCGCCTTTGCCAATGCCGCAATCATCAGTCCATTCCAATCCGTAAGGATCTTATCGTCCTTGTGAGGATGAATACGCTGTTCCCGGATATGGAAGAGCTTGCGTCTTGCGGTTTCCAAGTGCTCTCTCAGTTCGCTTTCCTTCATGTTGAGGTCAGCGGCTATTTGCCCCAAAGGCTTTCCGGAGTGCAGAATGTTTGTTCCTGTGATCTTTCCCGTGGCTTCTTCTCTGAAATTGCCATCGGGCCGGACATTGAAGACCCGCATGACAAGCTCTGCTTCGGTCTTGTCGAGCGCCTTTCGGATCTCGTCCTGATTCCACACGTAGAACTTGCCCTCCTCGCCCTCGCTGTCCGCGTCTTCAGCCGAATAGAAGCCTCCCCCTGGATCAGTCATGTCGCGGAGAATGTAGGTCAGTATCTCCCGCACCGTACCCGCGTAATCCTTTTTGCCGGTAGCTTGATAAGCCTCAGAGTAAACCATAGCGAGCATGGCCTGATCGTAGAGCATCTTTTCAAAGTGGGGCACAAGCCACTCAGGGTCGGTTGAATACCTGTGAAAACCAAAGCCTACATGATCGTAGACCCCTCCAAGTCTCATGTCGGCAAGGGTCTTCTCAACCATCGCAAGGGCCGTTGAATCCGTTGTTCTTTTCCAATAACGTAGAAGAAACAGCATGTTATGTGGAGCAGGAAACTTGGGAGCATTGCTGAACCCACCATGATTCTCGTCAAAACGTTGGGATAGCTGCTCAAACGCTGTCTTCATGGTTTCCAGCCCCGGGGCTGCGCCCTGCCCTTCATTGGGAGCTTCCTGCAGAGCCGCCATTATCTTGTTCGAGGACTGGAGCAGATCAGAGCGTCTAGTAGACCACAGTTCTTTTATCCTGGCTGCAAGATCCAGCATTCCGATTCTGCCCAATCTGGTCTCTTTTGGAAAATACGTGCCCGCGAAGAAGGGCTTCTTGTCCGGTGTCATCACAATATTGAGCGGCCACCCGCCGGCCCCTGTGAGCATCTGACACACCGTCATGTACACATGGTCGATGTCCGGCCTCTCCTCCCGGTCAACTTTGATCGATACCCAGGTGTCGTTCATCAGTTTCGCGACTTCCGGATCCTCAAAGGACTCACGTTCCATTACATGACACCAATGGCACGTGGAATAACCAATGGACAGAAAAATGGGCTTGTCTTCCTTGCGGGCCTTCTCAAAAGCCTCTTCTCCCCAGGGATACCAATCAACGGGATTGTGAGCATGCTGGAGCAGATACGGACTCTTCTCGTTGATAAGCCTGTTCGGCCTCCCGGGAGACAGCGGGGCCCGACCACTATGGTCGGAAGTGACAACTGAATCTGTTTCCATCGCATTAACTCCGATCTTTCCTGTAATCACGGCCCAGATCGCAAATCCGAGCAACAGGCTCGCCACTGCACTTACCAAGACCTGTTTGATTGAGATCATTGCCACCTGCTCATTTCTTCCGACCTGCGCTTTGCTGCGCAAGCCAAGCTATCCGCGATCCTAAATACCGTAAAATGACCTTGCCCTCATCTAAAGGGATGCAACTAAGGGGAGTTTGGGTTCATTAGGAGAGTGAGCGTCTGAGAGATTGGCGGGTCCCTTTCCAGGCAATGAAGTCGAGTATCAACTTTTCCCTGCGCGGAAGAAGATCATCTGATACGATTGAAGAACCAGCCGGCAACGATGTGCGTTCGGGCGCCGAGAAAAAGTGACCGGGAGTTGCAGAATGGATGATTTCAAACCCATAGAGATTAATGACAGAGATGTTTTCGCGGAATTTCTCTCCGCGGATCCTCCCGTGACCTCCGAGCTTAGCTTCACGAATCTTTTCATGTGGCGGCACAGGTACCGACCTATGTGGCGAGTACGTGAAGACTGCCTCTTGATAGTTCTTGAGCCGGAAGAAGGTCCTCCCTTTGGATTGCAACCAATCGGTGGAGGAAACAAGGCAGTCGCTTTGGACCTTCTGTGTGCGGATCTCCGAAACATGTCATCAGATTCTAAGGTCTGCCGGGCTGACCGCGGTTTTGTCCGAGAGCACGTTGACAGCGAGAAGTATCTGATTGAGCAAGATCGTGACAACAGCGACTATGTGTATCTGACAGAGAACCTTATCGGGCTGCCCGGAAAGAGGTACCACGGGAAGAAGAATCATGTGAACAGGTTTGTGAAGAATCACGAATTTGAGTATAAGGCGTTCGACGAAGACCTTGTCAAGGGAGTGCTGGATCTGCAGGAGGCCTGGTGCCAACTGAGGGAGTGCACTCTAAACCCCGGGCTGTTTCAGGAAGGCATTGCGATTCATGAAGCGGTCTCCCATTTCCCGAATCTGGGATTCAGAGGGGGCGCAATCTCGATCGACTCCAGGGTGGAGGCTTTTTCCTTTGGGGAAATGCTCAACCCTGAGACAGCGGTCGTACACATAGAGAAGGCGAATCCTGCAATCCCCGGTCTGTACGCGGCAATCAACCAGATTTTTTGCGCAAACACCTGGTCCCACGTCAAGTACATAAACCGGGAACAGGACCTTGGCGTGGAAGGCTTGAGAAAGGCGAAACTCTCGTACCACCCGGACCACCTTTTGGACAAGTTCACGATCATGTCCAAGTAGGGCCGGGCCTGGCAAGAAAGACTGCTCTTGTGTAGCAAGTGTCCAAAAAGTTGTCCGATACTTCAAATCCGGTTCCGATGCTCATAGAGGGGAAATCCCCCCAACCCCCATTTTTCAAAGGAGGGAATGAAAGGATTTCTTCCGCTGACTGATGGCCCTTGTATGAACACGTGTCACACGTTTGAAAGCGAATTCCTATAAAAGTCCCTTCGTCTTGAGCACAGCAATGGGGTCCACGTATGGGGTGGTTTGGAGGGGAGATGAGTCTCCCCTCCAAGGCCGGGCGCAGCGTGCGCGCTCTTCACACCCCTGTCCGAGGCGAAGCCACGGACTACTGAACAACGGAAAGGACTTTCATGGTTCGTTGTGCCTCTGTTTTGAGGCATGTAGGTGCTGTCAGGGGCCCAGACTAGGCCTCTATGGCGCCTCCTCAGGTGAACCCTGATCCGGCTGTACACGCATAGCAATAGTCCCCGACCGCGATGAGCGATCCAGGATCGGGAGGCCCTTCCATTCCGGAAACATGTGTCTGCCTGCCCCCAAGATGGATGCCTCCGGCGAGGTTGAAGTCACAGTCGTACAGGTATCCGTCCCAGGAAACCGACACCATGTTGCGGCACATGAGCCCTTCGAGCGCGCACGGATTGAAGCTCTCACAAAGCCGTTGCATGTAGGTGTCGAAATTGCCGGACTGCTTGAGCCACTGCCGGAATCGCCCCAGCGGAACATTGGCAAACGTATAAAGGTTGCTGAAAGTGATTCCCCATTTGCGTTGAAGAACCCGCTTGAACTGTTTCTCCGCTTGGGCTTGAGACACGGGGAGAAATGCGCCGACAGGGTTGGAGATCAAATTCAGATCCAAGCCCGTGCCCTCGTGACCGTAACCCAGATCATTCAGCCTCCTTAGCATATCAATGCTCTTTTGCCCTACTCCTGCTCCCCGCTGGGATTCCGTCTGGGAAACGTTGGTAGAAGGAAGCGACGCCATTATGACCGGGCGAACCTTCTTGAAAAGGTCCATCAGATCTGCGCTGAAATTCTCGGCCATTGCAGTGAGATTGGAACGCATCAGGAGTCTGGGGGTCAAAGGCGCAATGTTCTCGACAAGATAAGGGAGATCCGGATTCAGTTCCGGGGCCCCGCCCGTGATATCCACTACTTGAAAACTGCAAGCACGGGCGTATTCCACCACCTGCTTCATCGTCTCTATGGACATAAGCTCTGTTCGGTCCGGGCCCGCCTCCAGATGGCAGTGGCGGCAAGCCTGATTGCAGAGCAGACCCACATTTACTTGCAGCGCCGTGGTCCGGCCCCGTCTCAATTGCAGATCATGGCCGGACAAGGTCTCAGCAAACGATGCCACGCCACCGATATCCCCGGACCCTGCCGGAATTGCGGTTTGAGCCGATCCAGCGTTGTTTCCCATGAAGATTTCCTCGCGACTAGTAAAGGTTCACCGGGCTTGAAGCGGTTCTGCGCCCGGTGAGAATGGAGGGCCCACTCGACGTGGTGTCAATAGGTTCTCCACGATATATCCGTTCTCCGACCAGGTAGGCCCATCCCTCGATATCCCCGTGTCCCCGTGCAAGGCATGAACCCGAAACCTTTCTCGAAGCATCCACGTCCGGCGGGCCGCTACGGACTACAAATGAAGCTCCCACACCAGCCGGCTCGTAAATTGGCCCTACGCCCAGTAGCTCCTCCATACGTAATTCAGGGCGGTTGTACGGTTCACGGTGAACGGCTACCGAGACTACATAGAGATCTTGCGGGCTATTTTCTGCATCTGGACTCCATGCACCAGAGTCGCTCCCCCGGCTATTGCGGCAGCAACGTGGACGGCTTCGGTCATCTCGGCAAGGTTGGAGCCGTGTTCCAAACAGTCCTTGGTCTTTGCCTCGATGCAGTAGGGGCACTCCAGCGCATGAGCTACTGCCAGCGCAATCAGCGCCTTTTCCCTGGCGCTGAGTTCACCCTCTTCAAACACTGCTCTCATGTAGTCGAAAAATTTCTTTGCCAGATCGGGAGCTTCCTCGCCGATCTCCTTGAATTTCTCCAGGTCGCCTGGTTCGTAATGCGATATCACTCGGTCCTCCTCGTCGTGTCTCACGATTATACAGCAAAGAGGGGGTCCCGCAACCAGCCGTTGCAGGAACTCCCTCGCTCAGTGTCCGTGCAAATCCCACCGATCATTTGTTAGCGTGTCCATTCAAGCCACCGCGTGAACAGTTTCTTCACAAACGGTGTCAGCCGGGTACGCTGGTATGCGTCCGCAGTCTGCTTTATGGCTTCTGCTTGAGTCGGATAAGGGTGAATCACCCCTGAAAGCGTTCCGAGGCCCAATTTCCCCATCATCGCAAGGGTTATCTCGTTGATCATGTCCCCTGCGTGAGCAGCGACTATTGTTCCGCCTAGAATCTTGTCCGTTCCCTTCTGAACATGGATCTTGACGAACCCGTCTTCTTGTCCGTCGGCTACGGCCCTGTCCACATCGCTGAGGTGTCTCATGAAAGTGTCAACGGCTATTCCTTGTTCCGCCGCGTCACGCTCGTACATTCCCACATGGGCTATCTCCGGGTCGGTGTAGGTGCACCACGGGACCGTGAGGGCGCTCAACTTCTTGGATCCTTTGAAAAGCGCATTCTGAATGACAATGCGAGCCGCCGCGTCCGCTGCATGGGTGAACTTGTACTTCATACACACGTCACCCGCAGCGTAGATTCTTGGATTGGTGGTCCGTAGCTTGTCGGATACTATCACACCTCGTCGAGCTTCGCATTGCACGCCGGCAGCCTCAAGATTCAGGTGTTCCACGTTTGGAGCGCGGCCTGCGCCGACCAGGATTTCATCGACCTCTACAGAGTCTTCCTTACCATCGGCTTCAAAGCGGATGACCTTTTCTCCATTCTTGCTCAGAACCTCAGTGATCTCAGCGTTCAAGAGCAGGGTGATGCCCTCATGGAGAAATTTGTTCTGGAGTATTTCCGCTGCATCCGCGTCCTCCCGGTCGAGAATGTGCGCGTTCCTGTGTAGGAGGAATACCTGACTGCCAAGCCTCTGAAAAGCTTGAGCCATCTCACAGCCGATGGGCCCGCCACCTATTATTGCCAACCGAGCCGGGCGGTCCGTTAGAGAGAAAACCGTTTCGTTGGTGAGAAATCCGGCTTCAGCCAGGCCCTTAACCGGTGGACTCACGGCCCTCGCGCCGGTGGCTATGACCGCCTTCTTGAAGCGCAGGGTCTTGCCCTCAACCTCGATCGTGTCCGGACCGGCAAAGCGCGCGTGTCCGAGAAACACATCTACGCCGAGACCCTTGAATCGGTCCGCGGAATCGTGATGACTGATCCGGGCCCTCAGGCGCCTCATGCGTTCCATTACCGCGGGGAAGTCCACTTCGACTCCATCGGGAACCCTTATGCCATAGTTCGACGCGATCTGGATTTCACCGTGGACTCTGGAAGAACGAATGATGCACTTGGAAGGCACGCAGCCGACGTTCAAGCAATCACCGCCGAGCAGATGACGCTCCACCAGAGCAACCCTCGCGCCGAGTCCGGCCGCTCCCGCCGCTGCAACCAGTCCGGCCGTTCCCGCGCCGATCACCACAAGGTTGTACCGCTCCGCAGGTTCCGGATTCTTCCAGCCCGTGGGATGAACATTGGACACAAGCTCTCTGTTATGTTCATCATCAGGAGGGATTCCGACCTTCGTATCGGACGGAACAGTCAGCTGATTATCAGCCGGGCTTGCTTTAGACTTTATCGACGATTCCGCGGCGGCCAGGCTTTGCCGAGCTATGCGAGTCACCACTAAGGCCACCGCAACCGTAGCGGCCAGTCCCATCCAGAAGAATATCTGCTGCCCCACGCCGCCTTCTACCTGCCCCGCGGCCACATCAGCCAGAGATCGGGCCGCGGAACCCAGGTACACATACATGACTGAGCCGGGAATCATTCCGATGAGAGTTGCCAGGGCATAACTTCCAAAGGGAACTTTCGTCACCCCCAGCGCGTAATTGAGCAGATTGAACGGGAAGACCGGGCTGAGTCTTAGGAGCAGCACTATTTTGAAGCCCTCGCGTCCCACCGCCTCGTCAATCGCGGCAAACTTGGGGTTTCCCGAGACCTTGCGGGCTACCCAATCACGGGCCAGGGTTCGGCCGACCAGAAAGGCCGCGCATGCCCCGATATTGGCGCCGATCCACACGGTTATGAGCCCGATCCACAGTTTGAAAACGAAGCCCGCGCCCAAAGTGATCAACGACCCCGGGAGAAAGAACACACAAGCCACCACGTAGAACAATGCTACAACAACAGGCCCCCATACTCCCAGACCGTCAGTCCATTGCAGAACATCGATAATATACTGCCGGACCGGCAGGAGCCACAAAGCCAGAAACACCGCTACCGCCATCACTGTCAGCAGGATCAGCTTGAACACTCGACCTTGACCGGCCGCGGCCGGAGTTGTGCCGAGACCGGCATCTGGTTTAGTTCTCAACATGGTCTCCTTTGCAAGGTTGATGGTAATTTCCTTTCAAGCTCGGAACATCGCGGTCCGCGTCCCGTCTATCCCGAGTCCTGTGGGTCTGTCGGGCCAGGGCTGGACATAGGGGGATTCGACATTCATACTTTCATCACGAGTTCCTATGGGCGCAACCAATTCGTATCATTGCAGCGCTGATTCCATTACACCTGAAAGATCAGACTGACTGGAAAGTCCGCCCCACATGTTCGGAGTGTGTGTGGCGCAGGCTTTCCAGCCTGCGATTCGACTGATCCGACTATCCAAAAGGGCGACGCATGCATCGCCCCTACGCCGGGGCCCCGCCACTTTGTCGACATTGTTTTGTGCCTCGTTGTGCCTTTCTTGGGCACGGCCGTTCGTATGGAAGTCTTCCTTCAACTCCGCGGCGCCGTCCTCAAGTAGGGGAGGCGGAGCCTCCCCGCATTCATTCCCAGGCAGAGCCCTGAGCATGTCCCATATCTTTTTGCTGGACACCGTCGCGCCATTATGCCAATTGGCCCACCAATGGGAAGTACTGACCAAGCAGCGCCCCGCAGGGGCGCACTGTGAATAGCCACGGGTTTCAACCCGTGGAGAGCGACGCCCATCCAATTATCGCTAACGACCCCGAAGGGGTCGACCAATCAGGATCCACTCGGCGTGGGGCCAATGAGGCTGCACGATGTATCCGTGCTTCGAGCAGATGGAGCCAGACCTCAAGGTGGCCATATCGCCCTGCGCGGAGCAGCCACTCGGCGTGGGGCCAATGAGGCTGCACAATGTATCCGTGCTTCGAGCAGATGGAACCAGACCTCAAGGTGGCCATATCGCCCTGCGCGGAGCAGCCACTCGGCATCAGGCGCTGTTCGTCAAATTCCATTCCGGCTTCAATGAATGATACGCCTCCTTGTATCATTGGTGGACCCCTTCAGGGTCCAGACCCGTTTACGGTGATCCCCTTTTCCGTGGGTTGAAACCCACGGCTATTCGTGGTCTGCCCCTTCGGGGCAGTTATCCTGCTTCACTCCCAGTTCTATCTCCTGCGCCCTGTTGTTGTCCGGTGAATCGAGCCCCGCGTCGAAGTCAATGGGACACAAACCCGGTGTCCAGCTACACACTTATGGGTAAAGATCAGGGCAGAGCCTGGGAACGAGGGGAAAAGGGCGCACACACAGGTGCGCGCCGTACACTGTGCCCCATGACGGGTCTGGGCAGAGACGTAGGGGCAGACCCCGGATCGGAGTCCGGGGCAGGCTCTATGTGTCTGCCCTTGCCTTCGAAGCACCCCCGAAACTGAATGGCTACTCTTATATTTCATTCTACCTCGACCTTCGAGGCATGAGATTTGGTGCAACATCCTTTTGTCAGCTTTTGAGATGCTCGATGTATTCCTTCAGTGATTCAACCCCCTTGATCATTCTGGGCGCGTTTTCGTTTACGAATTCGATCTCATCGGATTCGAATTTCGGTGAGTCGGCCTTGTATCGGTCGAACGCCTTCTTGCCGTCGTAGTCGACAAAGGCTATTCGGGCGCCATAATCGTCGGGACTGAGCATCACTGCGTCACCCGTAATTGTCGCCACATGGTAAGGATGCCCGAGCAATGAGCGCCCCAGCTCGTTTGAACTAACTACTCCCTTCTTCTTCAGGAGATACGTGAGCTGGTTGAAATCAGCGTAGAAATAGAATGCGCCTCTCGGCGTGGTGGCCTGGATACCTTCTATCTCGTTGAACCGCTCGCTGAAGTAGGCACCCATCATGCGATGGATGTCGCGTGTGATTTTGAGGTATTCGTCTATCTCTGAGTTTGGCTCATAGGCTTTCACCGCGGCGTACTGAGTAGGCGTAGAAACATTAGTGTATATGGTTGCCGCGATCTTTGTGAAATCCGAAAAGAGTTTGTCCGATTGCTGCTCAGGCAGGATGCAGGACCCCAATCTATAGCCCCCCGCGGACCTGTCCTTTGAAAGACCATTGGTGACGAACGCCCCTTCCGGGTACAGCTTGGCCATACTGGTGAAATCCTCAATATTGTACGTACACAGCGCATAGATCTCATCCGCGAGAATCAAGGTGTTGTTGTTGCGACAGACCTCCACTATTTCATTTAGTTCGTCTTTTGAGTAGACCAATCCGGTCGGGTTGTGCGGGTTGTTGACTACCAGCAAATGCTGGTTTCTCTCATGGGCGAGCTTTGACAAGAAATCGTCAAGCTCATCAGGCTGTATTTTGTACCCGTGTTTCGCACGCAATTTGTACGGATGGTAATGCTTGTCCAGAAGTCTCAACTGAGGATAATACCCGATCCACGAAGGCGCAGGAATAATGACCGAACCGCTGATCATCGAGAACACGGTGAAGATCAGATCCTTGGTCCCGGGACCGACCACCACTCTTCCCGCGTCCACGTCGAGGCCGAAATGCCTGTTGTTGAATCCCGCGACCGCTTCCCGGAGTTCGAGTATTCCCTCGGCGTCCGAATAGTGTCCCTTACCTGCACTTTCGCACAAAGCCTGTTCCAGAGGCCTCGGAACATGAAACGGCGACTGCCCGAACGCGAAGCCGGCGAAATCATCGTCGCACTTACCCCCGCAAGCCGCTCGCGCCTGGGACACCATCAATCCAACCTTGAGATTCTCCGGCATGGAAATGGAATCCACACGTGCGTCAATATTAATCTCCATTGTCCTTGTACCTTTCCGTTTAGGTTGCGGGCTTAAAGGAACCTTTAGTCCGGCCGGGCACTGGTGTGCCGATCAGCGGTTCATAAGCTGTGGCGCTAGGGCTTGTTTTCGTTAAGTGACCAATCATAGGTAAGATACTCAATGGAATAACTCCCCTTTTCCAGATAATTGCGATCCTTGGGATCGAGGTACCTGCCGGCGAAATTCAGTACGGCTCTTTCCGTCTGCCCAAATCCCGAGAATTTCTTGTCGGTTCCGTAGACGTTCACGAAATCGCCTCCGAACCACTTGAAAATGGGCGACAGATAAACGCGTCCGTCCTTTCGATCAATACGAAACTTCCCCGGCTCTTTCATGAAACCGCGGGCTTGATCATCCAGCTGGTCCCCAAGTTTGCCGCGGGAGTAAGGTTCGCGCCTGAGAATCGGACAACCCAGGGCCGCACACACGAGCGCCATATGGATGCGAGGCTCGTTGAACTCGGCACGAAGGATATTATGCTCTATACCGTCCAGGGTCGTCTTCCTCTCCATCACCGGAAACTGGAGCTTGTCCCAAACCCCGGGGATCTGTCGTATGCTGTTCTTGGGAAAGCGCAGGCCGCGGAAGAACGACGGTTTGATCGGATAGTTCGCGATAATGGCCACCAAAGTCAAAGCATTGTAAGCATTTATTTGGAACGCTATCTTTTGGTTTCCAGACCATTTGTCGTAGAGCTTCCGGTCCATCGCGGCCAGGGCCGCGGTAAACGCGTCCAGAGGTCTTCTATTGGCCCTCAATCCCTTGTAATCAACCAGCCCTTGGTCATCAACGTAGGTCTTGAGGACCTTCGCATAGTCGCCATAAGAGAAGCGCGCTTCAGCCGCAACCGCGCCTTTCCAGACAAGCACAGGAGCGGCGAGCAACAGGCCGAGTCCCGTTAAACTCTTCAGCAATGTTCTTCTACTAATCTCATTCATTGGTCTGTCCGAACTCCAACTGCTGCCGACTGAGCCGCACAATCTTTCTTGGATTGTGTGGCATCAGGTGCAAATAGGCAAGTCAACCGCGGATAAAGTTCCCTCAATCTCTCACACCATTCCACGGCGCAACTCTGTAGAACCGCTCAGTGGCGGAAGTTGACGGTCACGTCAGGTAATCCTCCAGTTTCGCGGGGCCGATCCTCTCGTGGCGCATGTCATTGCGAGGAGAGAAACGACGGAGCAATCCCCGTATTCAGCGGGAGGGAGATTGCTTCGCTACGCTCGCAATGACATCCTACGAGGGCCCCCGAATCGCTGAATGGTTACCACGTCAGCCGGTTGCCGACCTTGCACAAGAGCGCGGCTGTGCTAACATAATCAGCAGAAACAACTCATTATCGGAGGCAATTCCACCAAATGAGAGACTGGGCCGGTATAGCGGTAATCATCCCCGCGCTCAACGAAGAACAGTCCATCGGCAAGGTGATATCAGCCGTTCCCCAATGGGTGGATCAGATAATTGTAGTGGATAACGGCTCAACGGACTGCACCGCGAGGGCCGCGGAAGATCACGGCGCCCGAGTTGTCCATGAGCCGCGCAGGGGCTATGGTTCCGCGTGTTTGAAGGGTATGGAATGCCTGGACGAGCCGGACATCGTGGTCTTCCTGGATGGAGATTTCAGCGATCACCCCGATGAAATGGGACTGATAGTGGACCCAATAGTGCGAGGCGAGGCTGATATGGTCCTTGGATCACGAGTGCTGGGCCCACTACAACCGGGAGCGCTCACGCCTCAGGCACGATTCGGAAATTTGCTTGCGTGCAGCCTGATGCGCCTGCTCTGGGGTGTGAAATACACCGACCTGGGACCCTTTCGAGCCATCAGGTACTCTGCCCTGCGCCAACTGCGCATGCGGGACACGGACTACGGCTGGACCATTGAAATGCAGATCAAGGCTGCAATTCAGGGGTTGCAGATCCAGGAAGCGCCCGTCTCCTATCGCAAACGAATAGGAAAATCCAAGATCTCCGGAACAATCAAAGGTGCGATCGCCGCGGGCACCACAATTCTCGGGACCATTTTCCTCTTCGCAATAAGGGCCTTTCCGGGAGGCCACGGACCCGCTTCGCAGGATCGGTTGATCATCTTTACACGCTACCCCGCGGCCGGAACAACCAAGACCCGCCTTATCCCGGCTTTGGGAGCCCAAGGAGCAGCAGAGATCCAGCGACGAATGACCGAGCACATTCTGTCCAGGGTCAGGAGGCTGAACAAAGACCGTGCAGTCTCAATAGAAGTGCGGTACAAAGGTGGGAGCAAACAACTCATGATGTGTTGGCTGGGACCGGATGCCTCCTATAAAGCGCAGCGCGAAGGGGATCTCGGTGAACGAACCCACCACGCGTTCGTGGACTCTTTCGACAAAGGAGCGGCCCGTGTGGTGCTGATCGGGTCGGATTGTCCGGGCATGTCAATGGAAACAGTGGAGCGGGCCTTTGACCGTCTCCGGAATCATGATCTGGTTCTGGGACCGGCCAATGACGGCGGATACTACCTCGTGGGCCTCCGAAGACCCTATAGGCGTTTGTTCCTCAACATACCCTGGGGTACGGACAGAGTGCTCCGGGAAACCTTGAAGATTGCAAACGATCACAAACTTGCCTACGCTCTGCTGGAGCCGCTGGATGACGTGGATCGGCCTCAAGATATTCGGATATGGGAAGAGATTGTCCAACAAGAGGGGGCATCCAAAGAGGAGATATCGAGGGTCGAGCCCCCCGCCCGCATTTCCGTGATCATACCGACTCTGAACGAGGCCGCGGGAATCCAGTCGGTAATAGCAAGAGTCCTCGGTGAAGAAAACGTGGATATCATCGTGGTCGACGGCGGAAGTGAAGACAATACAATGGAAATCGCGCGACGGCTCAATGTGCAAGTGATCACCACTTCCGGAAGGCGGGCCCGTCAAATGAACGCGGGAGCGGAACACGCTACAGGAGCAATCCTCCTCTTTCTGCACGCGGACACCCGGCTGCCCATGGGTTGGAGCCGTTCGGTTCGAGAGGAGCTCGACCGGCCCGGAACCGCGGCCGGAGCATTCGAGCTGCAGATCGACCAGGTCTTCCCCTGGTCGCGAATAATCGAGAAGCTCGCCAACCTCCGATCCCGCCTCTTTCAAATGCCCTACGGAGACCAGGCTGTCTTCGTCAAGGCTGATCTGTTCCGCGGGATGGGAGGATACCGTGATATGCCCATCATGGAGGATTATGAATTCATCCGACGTGCAAGGAGGAACGGTCGAATTCGGATAGCGCCTTGTCCGGCAATGACTTCCGCGCGGCGCTGGACCGGGCTCGGTCCACTGCGCGCGACCCTGGTAAATCAGATCATGCTGCTGGGTTATTGGTTGGGCGTATCACCCCATTCCCTCCGGCGCCTTTACATCTGGGGAAGCGGCGGACCCTGATCGTGAGGGCGGTTTCCTACCCTTTCCCAAAAAGTTTCGCAAAATCGGAGCTTCTTGAAAGTACAAATAGGGGCCGAAACTCGAGCCGGCAGTGGCGCCTAGGGGTCATGGCTCGCCACGGACTTCTGTACTGCCTGCTTTCCACCCGTTGGGTAAGGCAACTGACGCGGCCATGCCGTGTCAGTCTTCGGCCTGGAGCAGCCAAATCCGCTTGGGGACCGCATATGATGAAGTCTTTGGGAAGGGGTCTGGGGGAACCTTTTCTACCGAGAAAAGGTTCCCCCAGATTACTCTTCAAAAGGCGAATCCGTGTCACACGTCCTTGGCCTTTGTGCCCCTCAGGTTGATTGCATAAGAGCCCAGCTTCCCTACAAAAGGAAGGACCAGCATCCACGGAAAGGTCAGACGCGATGGATCCCGGAACTGGTTCAGGCCGATTGTCATTCCCACATGTCCCTTGGTAGGCTGAGCACGGTAGGTTCCCATGAGCCTGTCCCACCAGGGAAGATTGAAGCCGAAATTGCTGTTCGCCTCACTGGGAAACACTGAATGGTGCACTCGGTGCATGTCGGGAGTGACCACGAGCAAGCGCAGAATCCTATCCAATCCCAGTGGCAGCCGAATATTTCCGTGATTGAACATAGCTGTGCCGTTCAGGAGTACTTCAAAGATAATCACAGCCGCGGCCGGCGCGCCGATGACAATGATCGCGGAAAACTTGATCAGCATGGAGAGCACTATCTCAATGGGATGGAACCGTGCACCGGTGGTCACGTCATAATCCAGGTCCGCGTGGTGGACCATGTGCAGACGCCACAGGGCCGGAATAGCGTGAAACATGACGTGCTGCACATATATCACGAAGTCGAGAAAGATCGCGGCCGGCACAACAGCAAGCCAATAGGGAATATCAACGTTGTTGAAGAGTCCCCACTTGTGTTCTCCTACCCACATGGCCATACCCACAGCCGCTGCGGGGAATAGGAGTCGCAGGATGATCGCGTTGAGCACCACTATCCCGATATTGCCGAACCACCGCGAGGCTTTGGAGGTAGTCAAGGCGCGGCGAGGCGCGGCCAGTTCCCACAAAGCCACCGCTACAAAGATACCGAAAAAGAAGCTTAACCTGATGACTGTCTCGTTCTGAAAAACGAACTCGTCCATGAGCTTTCCCCTGTTCCAGGATTGGTAGTACCCAATAGCCCCATGTCTTTCGGAATCGAAGCGCACGCAAAGACCAGCGCTATGATAGGAACATCTTCGGCGCCTGTCAAATGCCTTGCACCGATCCCATTATTCCTGGAGTCTACCACAATCCCACATTCCCACTTGACCTATTAGGGAGCCCGTCCTATTCTGAAACAACAGGAGGGTGTTCCATGATAACCAAGACAACCGATTCAAAGGGGCGTATCAGCCTGGGCAAACGCTTTGCCAACAAGACCTTCATCATTGAGGAGACGGGAGAGATGGAATTGAAGCTTGAACCGGCCCGGATCATACCGGAGCGCGAAGCATGGCTTTACGACAATAAGGAAGCGGAAGCCTCCGTCCTGCGAGGTTTGGCTCAAGCGAGGGCCGGGCGGTTGAGCAAGACTCCCCCGGACCTTAACGCGGATCAGGCGCTGGTTGAAGAGCTTGAGGACGTGGAATGAGTTTTTCTCCTGTCTGGACCGATGAAGCGGCTGAGACCTACGAGGACTTGAGAGCCAAGGCGGAATCAGCGCTGGAGTCCCGGAAGAAGTCCAAGAAAACGAAATCCTCTCGTCAAGAGGGTCTCTTCAAGCAGGTGAAGAAGTGCATTGATCTGCTGTTGGAAAATCCAAGACATCCCGGTCTCAACACGCATGAATTCAAATCCCTCGTCAATCCATATGACGGCAAGGGAAAGGTCTTCGAGGCTTACGCTCAGCAAAAGACTTCAGCAGCCTACCGGGTGTTCTGGTGTTATGGCCCTGAGAAGGGACGGATTACGATCCTTGCCATTACGCCTCATCCATGAAGCCATAGAAAAGAGGCTGAAACAGTCACGAGCAACTCATTTCCATGGAATGGGGCGCCAAATACACATATGTCAAGCCTGACCCCGGCGCATGGAGCTAACAAGTCTATCCTTTCTCACCTCTGAGAAACTCTCCGATACGAGTGTCCTGTCCCTTGATGTGTTTCCTCAGCCAGTCACAGGTCTGGTTTAGAACTTCAATGGCATCGGACGACGCAGTCTCTCCGGATTCCAGCTTCTTCTTCATGCCTGCAACGTATTCAACGTACTTGTCGTGCTGATCCTTCTGTTCAGCATAGCCGGGATAGTTGTTTTCAAGCATCAGCGCTTCCTCGTCGGCGAAATGTCGCTTCACGTAATCCGACAAGAACTCGATGTGCTCGGCCACAACGTCTTTTCCCTTCCCGTCCCACAGTGCATCGCCGAGCGCATTCAACCGATGGAACAACTCTTTGTGTTGTTTGTCGATGAGATCTACACCGACCAATAGGTCATCTGTCCAGGTTACAACTTCCATTGAGCGTCTCCTCACCAGGAATTAATCCGCGGTCTGCCGACTTGGGGATCTTCGAGCGCGGGACCAGCCGTTCAGTTGTCCAGCAACCCCAAAAGGGTACCGCGCCATATCAGTCTGTGCCACTGCCGGCTCAGCCTGTGCGTCTCAAGACCCTGGAACGTTCGTTCGAGGATCCCTGGAACCTTGGATGACCCTCCAATGACACGAGCAACAGCATTCCCAAGATACTGACCGCTATCCAGCTATCGTTTCACCATAGTACACAACCGACGCCCGGGCAACCCCAATAGGGACAGGTGTTTCCCAAAGGTATTCCCGACGCCTCAACTGGATTTCATCGTATGTGGGGAAGGCGGAAGTAAAGAGGAAGAGGGACGCCCTTCTTCACTTCCTCACTCTTTCCCCTCTCGCCGTATTTGCGCCTCCTTGATTTTGGGACTATATTTCTTGGCAGGGCATTGCGGTATCTTGGACGCCGCGGCCGACTTTGGGGCTCAATGGCCCTCAACACTGAGACTGAAAGCCGGTTTTTGGAAAAAGGATCAAAATGATGCGCAAGGAAACAACCAGGACATCCGGAAAGGATCGGCGAGACCATGTCTGAATACGACGTGCTTCTGGAGGATTCAAAAGAGACAGCGACTCTCCTGGGAAACTATGGTTTCGTGAGGGGAATGATCGAGAGCGGAGTTCAGGTTGCAACCTGCTATCCAGGTAGTCCAACAGCGGAAATGGCAAACGCTCTCATGGAAATCGCCGACGATACGGGCATCTATTTCGAGATTTCCACCAATGAAAAGGTAGCGCTGGAAATCGCGGCCGCGTCAGCCATTGTGGGGCGTCCCTCCACCTGTTGGATGAAGTCGGTGGGGCTCAACGTTGCCTCCGACACCGCTGTTCAGCTTGCGTACATGACCATGCCCGGGGGGCTGGTGGTCATCCTGGGTGATGATCCGGGTGTGCTGAGTTCCCAGAATGAGCAAGACAACCGGCACTTTGCGAAAATCGCGTATGTACCCTTTCTCGAGCCGTCTACTCCCCAGGAGGCCAAGGAATTCTTCAACTATGCAATGGAACTGTCACAGAAGTTCCGGATGCCGGTTTTCATAAGGGCCACAACAAGGACATGCCACCAGACCGGGCCCGTGGAGTTCGGGCCCAAAAGGAAGCGAGAAGAGGCGCCACACTGGGATAACGACACCATGACACGAGACGGAGGCTATATTCCGCTCCCGGGGACTCTTTTTCCCATGAAACGCAAGGCCCTTGAGAATCTACGGAAGTTCCAACAGGAAGTGGAAGGCTCGTCAATCAACAAGGTTGTGAGGGTGGGAAAGGGTGAGCCGTCCATGAGCATCATCACGTCCGGTCATCCGTTCCAGGCAGTGGTCAGCGCTCTGGAGGCCCTGAATGTGAGCGCGGACGTGTTGAAGCTGGGCATGACCTTTCCTCTGCCGGAAGGTGTTATCACCGATTTTCTCAGGGACAGGTCGCAAGTACACATCATAGAGGAGTTGGATCCCGTGCTGGAGAAGGACATAAAAGTCCTGTGCGTAGACAAGGGCCTTCAAACCAGGATCCTGGGAAAGATGGGGTTCAATGACGAAATAGACCTTGTCGTGGGCGAATACTCTCCCACCAGGCTCGTGGAAATCCTTTCGCAACGCCTGGGGATCGAGTCACCCCTGGACAGTGTGGAAAGCTCTGTTCCCGTTCCATCTCGATCTGCGCAGCTTTGTCCCGGATGCGGTCACAGAACTGCCTTCTATGCAACCAAGCAGGCCATCGGTAAGGACAGAGAAGCATTCACCACCGCGGATATCGGATGCTATTCCCTCGGCTATCTTCCACCGTACAACCTGGGCAATCTTCTTTTCTGCATGGGATCAGGAGCGCCCACCGCGAGCGCGATTGCCAAGGCTTTTCCGGATGAGCCGGTCATGAGTTTCGTAGGCGACTCCACTTTCTTTCACGCGGCAATGCCGGGGATCGTCAATGCGGTTTATAACAAACATCGACAGGTGATCATGGTCATGGACAATGGAATCACCGCGATGACCGGTCACCAGCCCAATCCCAACAGCGGATTCGGAGCACAAGGCGAGGTCCCGCGAATCTCCATCGACGAGGTGCTGAAGGCCTTTGGCGTTCAATTCGTGGAGCGGGTTCCCGCGTACGACTGCGCCAAGGTGGAGGACGCTCTGAAGAGAGCCTTCGAGTACGCTCATTCCGCCGACGGAGGAGTGGCTGTGGTGATTCAGGACGAACCGTGCGCTCTAAGAAGATCGCGGGCCGAGCTGAAAGCCGGGACCCTTGCCAATCCCCTGGAAATCGACCTTGACGCGTGCAAGAACATTCAGCAATGCCTGAAGTCCTTCGCGTGTCCGGCAATCGAAGTCACCGAGGAAGACAGAGCAGCTATCAACACCGACCTGTGCATAGGATGCGGGACCTGCATCCAGACATGTCCCATGATAGACAAGCCCTTGAAGCGGATCCAAGACTTCAGAAGAGTGTGAGGTGTCAAGATGTCAGAAGGAACATTGAACATATATGTGAGTGGTGTTGGAGGATTCGGCATAGGATCGGTGACCAGGATTCTGACTGTGGCTTCCGAGATGACCGGCAAACAGGTTGCGGGCTCGGAAACACATGGGCTGGCCCAAAGAGGAGGCGTGGTAGTCTCGACACTTCGCATCGGTGAAAACATCATGGGGAGCCCTCTCATCATTAACGGCACAGCAGATATAGTTGTGGCGCTGGAACCGTTGGAAGCCCTACGCGCCATGCCGGTCCTCAAGAGAGGGGGCACGGTAATCTACAATACGACCAGTTTTCAGCCGCTATCGGTGCGACTCGAGCAGGAGCGATATCCAACTCTCGAGGAGATAGAAGCCGAGCTTCGGAAAGTAACAGACAACGTGATCCCGTTGGACGCAAGCGCCAAAGCAAAGGAACTCGGTCTCTCCCAGGCCGCGAATGTAGTTCTCTTGGGCGCTCTTGTGGGCAGAGAGGCCCTTCCGTTCGACATGGAAGTGATGAAGCGAGCCGTTGAGCAATCGACTCCTCAACGCTTTCTGGACGCAAATCTCAAGGCTTTGAAAGCGGGTCGTGATGCGGTAAGCTGATATTGTTGAAAGGAGCCAACACATGACTGATAAGCCGGTCAAGTTGTATGCGCTAAGCACTTGCAGTCATTGCAAATGTACCAAGGATCTGTTTGAACAGTGTGGAATAGCATTCGACTGCACGGAAGTTGACACTCTACCCAAGGAGGAGTTGTCCGCAGTACTGGAGGAAGTAAAGAAGCTCAACGAGCGGTGTTCGTTCCCCACTATAGTCATTGGAGATCGCGTGATCGTCGGTTTCAAGGAAAAAGAAATCAGGGAGGCTCTGGGACTATGACCGAAACAGAGAAGATCTACGAGACCTTGAAGAAAGTTCAGGAGCCTAAAGGGTACTTTTTCAACAAGGACAAGAAGAGAGTCATCGAGATCCTGGAGAGCTTGCTCTTGAACAAACAACGCTACGGATACATGTCCTGCCCGTGCAGGCTGGCATCCGGGGATAGGGAGAATGACAAGGACATCTTCTGCCCCTGCCTGTACCGGGAAGCGGATGTAAAAGAGTATGGAAGCTGCTATTGCAATCTCTACGTCTCCCAGGACTGGAACGAAGCGAAAACCTCTCCCCAGTACGTGCCGGAACGAAGGCCGGCTGACAAGCTCCCCTTTTGATGCGGGGGAACGGGCCCCTTTTGTACGGCGCGACCCGCGGTCGCCCGAAGGGAAGGCACGACATTCCAAGAAAAAGGAACGCCAAAATGGCTGACACAACAGATCCCACGGCGAGTGGTCATGATGTCTGCGATTTCCAAGAGGATACGCTGCTTCCTATTCAGGAGGATCGTCTCACGGCTGCAATATCAGCGGTGGTAAGGTCTTACCGGGATGAGACTACCGTTGACCACATAGGCGCCACGCTGATCCCATCCAGACCTGAGATCATCCGAATTCTCCAACTTCTTCAGATGGTTCTGTTTCCAGGGTATTTCGGAAAACAGGAACTGACGCACTCCACTTTGGAATACCATATCGGCGCTGAGATGACGACCCTGTACGAACTGCTGTCCACGCAGATGTCGTGCAGCATTCGCCATGAGTGCCGTCGGATGGACAGTTTGTGTGTACACTGCGTCCGGAAAGGGAGAGAGGACGCTCTTGTATTCTTTGAAAAGCTACCGGAAATCCGGGAAAAGTTGGCCCTTGATGTTGGGGCGCACTTTGACGGCGATCCCGCATCCCAGAGTCTTGATGAGATAGTCTTCTGTTATCCCGGCATGTATGCGATCTTTGTATACAGAGTCGCCCACGAATTGCGTCTTCAAGGCATTCCGCTGATTCCCAGAATCATGACCGAGTATGCGCACACAGTCACAGGAATCGACATCAACCCCGGGGCAAGAATCGGCAGGGAATTCTTTATAGATCACGGCACCGGTGTCGTGATCGGCGAGACCACCGACATTGCAGACCGAGTCCGCATATACCAGGGGGTTACCCTTGGCGCTCTGTCGGTCCCCCGCGAGTCGGACGGGGGAGACTCCCTTCGAGGTCGGAAGCGACACCCGACCATCGAAGAGGATGTGACCATATATGCTCAGGCCACAATACTGGGGGGTGAAACAGTAATAGGGGCGCGGTGTATCATTGGAGGGAACGTATGGCTCACGTCATCGGTCCCGCCCGACACCCGGGTGCTCATCGAGCCCCCCAGGCACGTGTTCAGAGAAGACAAGAACAGGAATACCGGGCCGCCCCGGGAATCGCATTGAACAAAAGAATGGACCATCTTCCAGAGTCGGAGACTTGGAAAACCCACCCAAAACCCTGATGCGATCCGGCCGGAAGCCGACCTTGCCTTTCCCTACTTTTTTTCTCAAGAAGACTTGCCTTATCCTGATCCGGGATTATCATATATCTTATAAGTTATATATATGCAGACGACAATCTTGCCCCTGGTCCAATTTGGAAGCCGGCCCCGCCGAAAGATATTCTTGACAAAAGAAGGAGGCTTTACCATGAATCAAAGTGCCGAGAAAAGGACCCTTTCCTTGGTCTGTTCCCGCGACTCACTGGACGGAGCATACCCATCGGCCGTCCTGGCTATCAACGCGGTGCGCATGGGAATGGAGGCCACGATCTATTACACTTTCAGCGGCCTGAACGTGATTCGCAAGGGGTTCGCGGAAAAACTGAAGTTTCATCCGCCCGGAACACTGGGGGCCATACCCGGGATATCCCAACTGGCCACTTCAATCATGAAGAAGAAGATCGAAAAGGCCGATCTGCCTGATCTGGCCGATCTTCTGGAAATGTGCCGGTTCGAAGGCGTCAGATTGATAGGTTGTCACATGGCCGCGACCATGTTTGAACTGGATGTTGACGCTTTTATCGAAGGAGTCGAAATCGCCAACGCAGAGGATTTCCTGAACCTGGCCATTGAATCCAACCTGTGCATGTTCACCTGAGCCCGGCTGCCGGCACCGGCGTCCGTTCATTCGGGATTGGCACAGGCTGACCTTTTTCCACGCTTAAGCCCGTGGACATGGCGCCTCGTCCGCAGTAGCGGACCGGCATCTTGCCGGTCCTGCCACCACCAGGGTCATCTCATCGGGTCGCTCATTTCCACACAGGGTCAAGGGAACGAGGAGAATGGGCAATCCTGTGGAAGCGGCTCCCTGGAAACAGTTTGCACGATTTCGTCTAGGCCGCCTCATCCCTGAGCCTGCCCAAGGCTCTCAGATGAGCCTTTTCTTCGTCACCTATTTTGAACAGGAGTTCCTTGGTCTCTTCTTTCTCGCTCTTGTGCGCAAAGCGCATGTATAGATCCATGGCCTGGGCCTCCAGCATCATGGATAGATCGATCAAGTTTGCAGTGGTTTTTGCAAGGTGTTCGTTCTGGTTGATAAACGCTTCGACCTCGAAGCCGCCTTCGATGATCGTGCTGCACGAGGCCTCCAGTTCAGCCTTATCAATCCCGGCCGGGTCTACGGTTTTGTACACTTCCACCAGATAATGCTTGTGCCTGTCTTCGATGCCCGCGAGTTTTCCCATGAGGCCCGCAACGGCCTGGTCCTGTGTCTTCGCCTGCATAGTCGTGTAGAAGCCGCCCAGGGCGTGCTCCATGCAGTAGGCCAGTCTGACCACATCCTCGGGGCTTTCTTCTCCTGTGATCAGATCCAGGTTCAACTCCAGTGCGCCTACCGCGGCTTCGCCGTCCCAGGTAATCATTCCTCCGCTCAGGTTGTACACTTCCTTGAATCCCTTGCCTGCCAGTATTTGAGCCGCAACTCGGCTGCGTCCGCCAACAGATCAATAGACCATTGTCGGTTTTTCGGGATCCAGATCGTCCAGTGAATCAGTGAGTTCCGGAAGGGGAATCAGCTTGGCTCCGGGGATGTGAGATTCCTCGTACTCCTTGGGTTGGCGAACATCGATAAGATTGTACGTTCCCTCAGGCTGATCGACCATATAGGCCCTCGCCTCCCGCGCGTTCTTGGATTCCACAGGCGTGAACAGTTTTTTCAATTGCACCATGGGTATGACCTCCTCATAGGGCTTGCACGTTTAATATAATCATGTTCAGGCTAAAGGAAATCAAGCGAAATCGAATGGTGATGATATAAGGCTTCAGTTTCTCGGGGCAGATTTTCCCATCGAGCATGGCATTGCGAGGACTGGAACGACGAAGCAATCCCCATATTCGTGGAGGCTCTTGAGTCGTGCAATCTGAAACTCCTGGACACGGTGGAGACCAACTCCAAGTATGGGCTCCTGGGAGTGGCGCAGAGATTGTAACGGCCGACAACAGCTAAAGTGCCACGCATGGAAAATGGGGTCTGTTACGGCGGACCTCTCAATCGTCACCCCGGCGAAAGCCGGGGTCCAGTCCCGTGGGACGCGGGATTACGATGAAGAACTGGATTCCGGCGTTCGCCGGAATGACGGACCAAGAAAGCGGCCGCAGGTCTTAAGTTGGCGCCTATGGGTAGAGGGAGGGCGATCTTTACCGAATGTCAGTGCGCTTCACTATATCTCCTCAGAGCAGAGAACACCGCGTCTTGACTTTGCCCGAAAGGTGAGCATCGTAAGCCAAAGGTTGAGACTGCTTGTCGCGTTTGTTCCCAGTCCCGGTGATTAGTTTGTTGGACAAGAGGATCAGCGGAGATCTGAAAGACGGGCCCATTTACGCATACGGAACCCAGGGGCGGTCGAATTTCCCGACCTCCGGTACCCGGGTCGGACAGGGGTATTCAATGCCGGAAAAGAGACACTATCCTGCACCGGACGGGACCAAGGCGCGGGAAGTAGTAAACGAAATCACTTACTCGGCAGACCCTTCGGATTTTCACTACATGAAGGTCAATGTTCCGTGCCGGAGCGCGTGCCCTGCCCTGACTAATATCCCGGCGTACATTCGATGTTTGTACGAAGGCCGGCACAGTCGTTCATACGAATTGAACCGCATATCCAATGTGTTTCCCGGGGTTTTGGGACGAATCTGCTCGCGGCCGTGTGAAGACAAGTGTCGCCACGGAGAGGCCGAACTTGGTCAGCCCGTCAATATCTGTCACATCAAACGCGCGGCTTCTGATTTCAAGGAACCCGGTCATATCTACATGGAGAGTCTCTTTGCCCCGCTCGGCAAGAAGGTCTGCGTAGTGGGGGCCGGACCTGCCGGACTCGCCGCCGCGCACGATCTTGCTGCGGTCGGATTCGATGTGGAGATTCTGGAAGCCTTTGACAAGCCTGGAGGAATGCTCATGTACGGCATCCCCGAATTCAGGCTTCCCAGGGACATCTTGACCGCTGAGATTGACAGTATCCTTCGGCTCGGTGTGTCTCTCAGAACAGGCGTCAGGGTCGGGCGCGACGTAGCTGTTGAGGATCTACTGGCGGACGCGGACGCTGTTTTAATATCAGCCGGCTGTTACACTTCTCGGCCCATGACCATTCCTGGAACAGAACTCTCTGGGGTCCAATCCGGGCTCGATTTTGTGATACGTGCCAACTCGGGCGAAAGGCCGGACCTGGGCAAGAAAGTCCTGGTGCTCGGAGCGGGTTTTACCGCATTCGATTGCGCCAGGCTCGCCCTGCGCATGGGCGCCGAGGATGTGTCAATCTGCATTCGGGCCACTGAAGAAGACCTGAGAGTCACTGAGGACGAGATTCACGAGGCTAAGCGGGAGCGCGTCAAAATTCAAGGCCTTATGGTGGCTGGAAGAATCGTGGGAGACACGAGGGTCGAGGGAGTGGAGTTCTTCCGCACAAGGCCGGAGGGCCGACGGGCCGACGGCAGACGCAAGACGGTTCCCATCGAGGGAAGCGAATTCATAGCGCCGGCTGATTCCGTATTGGTTGCCATAGGTCAGGGCGCCCAACCCATCGAGAGCCCGGGAGATAGAGACGAAAGATCTGTTTTAAAAGCCGACCGAGAGACGTTCAAGACATCGGTTCCCGGGCTGTACGTGGCCGGCGATTACCTGACAGGACCCACAACCGTAATCGAGGCCATAGCCGCGGGGAGAAGGGCGGCTGAGAAGATAGCGGAAGACCTGACCGGCAAGCGTTTTCGCGAGTGGACGGTGCGAACTGAACAAGCTGAAGTAACCTACCGTGAACGGCACTGGGACTTTATCCCCAGACAGGAAATGCCCACAGTGGAATCAGTGAGGGAAAGGTTCAATCCTCCGGAAAGGGAAACGGAACTGGGCTTCTCCCTGGAAGACGCGCTTGAAGAGTCCAAACGGTGTTATCTCTGCTACCTTCACTACGAGATCGACATGGACCGTTGTATCTACTGTCGTTACTGCATTGATGTGGCGCCCCGTGACTGCATCAAGATGGTCAAGGAAGTCCGGCTCAACAAAGTAGGCGCGATCACCGGCCTTGTGGAAACCACCAATTGGAAAGACGTAAACGCAGTGGTCATAGACAATTCCCGCTGTATTCGTTGCGGCGCGTGTTTGAAGGTGTGCCCGGTAGACTGCATATCCGTGTCAAAAGTAGAGATTGTGGAGCGGATGCTCCGGAAGGGCAAGTAATCATGGCCCGCGAACATCTTGTGATCGTCGGCAACGGACCCGCGGCCGACGAGGCCGCTCCCTTTCTGCGAAAAGGGGTGCCTGATGCCCGAATTACGATCATCGGACGGGAAGTTGTGTCCTATTACAGACCGGATCTCCTGCCGGATTTTGTAGCCGGGAAGATCGCCGAAGAAGACCTCTGGGTCAATCCGCTGCAATTCTACAAGGAGCGCGACATCAAGTTGAGGCTCGGTCAGAATGTGGTGTCTGTGGACTTCTCCAAGATGGAGTTGGCCCTGGAACACAAAGAAGTGGTCCGCTTCGACGGCATGATAATAGCTACGGGCGGCAAACATCGGATCCCGGAGCCACTGGCGCGTTTTCGGGAACTGGTGCTCACATTGAAGACCGTGGCCGACGCAAAGGTCTGGATCGAAAAGCTTACCAGGGTCGAATCAGTCCTGGTCATAGGATGCGACCTGACTTCAGTCGTTTTCACAAAGGCGATTCTGTCGCTTGGAAAGCAGGTCACATTCTTCTTCGACCCGAGTTCCCCACATCTTTTCGGCCGGTCTGAGAGCATTCGAGAACAATTGGCGCACAAGATGTCGGATCTTGGGGCTGAGGTGGTCGATTGCTCGAAGATTGCAAAGCTCGTTCAAACCCGGGAAGATCTGATTGAAGTGACCACAGAGGCCGGTCAATTTCGCGCCGGGGCCGTGGGGGCCTTCTTCGGCATGGTTCCTGATGTAAAGTTCCTGACGGGTTCCGGTCTTCACATCGAGCGGGGAATCCTGGTGGACGAGTATCTGCAAACCAACTTCAAACGAATCTATGCCGCGGGGGATTGCGCGCAGGTGTACCATCCCGAACTCTGCGACTACTGGGTCTCCATTGGATATAGCAACGCAAGAGAACTGGGAAGGATAGCCGCTCTGAATCTCGCGGGAGAAGAAGTGCAGACCGAGGCCCCTCTCTCGAGCATCTTCAAGATTGACGGAAGGCCCATCAACACTTCCTGGTGGATGGAGGCCTGATATGCTCAGGGTCGACGTCACAGTGGAAGTGTGCGGGACTGCCGGCGACGGCACCATCGCCGCGGGTGGACTCCTGAACCAGGCTATGTCTGAAAGTGGTTTTTCGGTACTCGGATTCGATTCATACCCGGCTGAGATTCGAGGTTTCGGCCGCTGTGTGACCCGTTCGAGGATCGGAGACCGGGACATATCGGCCCTGGAAGACACTGCAAATGTGCTGATTTCCCTGGATGATTCCCAGTCCAGGGCGAGGATTCCCTTCCTGGCGCCGAACGCGGCCGTCTTTTTCGACAGCAATCCACCCACATACATTCAAGAAGAGGATTCTCTAACGAGCCTGTTGGAACCGGGCACGGTCCTCTGCGGCTTGCCCATAGCAGACCTGGCTACGGAAGCATCGGGCAGCGCCCGAGGACGAAACCTGACAGCCCTGGGTGGATTTGCCGGAGCGTTCGGGCTGGATCCCGCGCCTTTCCGCAAGGTGATTACGAGGAAGTTTGAGGCAAAAGGGGCCCAGGTCCTCGACGCGAATTTGAGATGCTTTGAAGCAGGATACGACTTCGGTCGCGAACAACTCTCTGATCGGGTTCCGGAGATCTTTGGTCCCCGGAACATTACCGAAGGGCCGGAAAGAGTAATGCTCTCAGGGAATCTCGCAATCGGCAGGGCCGCGATTGACGCCGGGCTGAAGCTGTACTTCGGCTATCCCATAACTCCGGCGACTCCGATCATGGAGTACTTGGCCGCCAAGCTTCCCGAACAGGGAGGACAGGTGGTCCAGATGGAGGATGAAATCGCCTCCATTGCCGCGGTATTGGGGAGTTACTACGCGGGCTCCATATCCATGACCGCCACATCGGGCCCCGGGTTTGCGCTCATGACCGAGTTGATCGGGTTGGGGGTCATGGCGGAAATACCCGCCGTGATATTGAACGCCCAGAGAGGCGGGCCTTCCACGGGACTGCCTACGAAGACCGAACAATCGGACCTGCACGCCGCGGTCTTCGGTGGACCCGGTGACTCTCCCAGGATTGTCATAGCCCCCACAAATGTGGAGGAATGCTATCACTTCACTATGAAGAGCTTTAGGATCGCCGAGAAATATCAGACGCCGGTCATCGTCCTAACGGATTTCTTTCTGGACAATCGGGTTGAGAACCTTCCCATGCCCAAGGCCGGCGAGGAAGAAAAGGCACACGACAATCTATATCCCTCCGAATCAGACAAAGGAAACTACAAACGGTATGCCGCGACGGATTCCGGGATCTCACCCCGCTCGATTCCGGGAACGGAAGGATTCCAGTACACGGCTACAGGACTTGAGCACACGGAGGAAGGCATTCCGGACTACTCCGCGGACAACCACATGCTCATGAGCGCGAAACGACACCGGAAGATCCAGGCAGCGCTTGCCGATCTGCCCGCGCCGGAAGTCATTTCCCCGGATGGGGCGTTGGATGTGGGTGTGATAAGTTGGGGATCAACCTTTGGCTCGGTATTGGAGGCGGTTCACACTGCCCACGAACATGGCATGAAAGTCGGCGCAATGAAGATCACGTCCCTTTTCCCGTACCATGAGGATCTGATCCGAGCTTTCATGAACAGGTGCGATGAGATACTCATTCCGGAACTAAACTTTGGCGGGCAGCTTGCCGACCTTATCGGGCGTCTGCACGGGAAAGATGTGATCAGAATGAACAGGGCGACCGGAGTACCCATAGCTCCGTCGCTCATACTCAAGGAGATCGAGACTCTGGTGATGGAGGGCGGCAAATGAGAACACAAGCCCGGGTTCTTGCCGAAAAGGTCGCGGGCATTCGAGATTCCGATCTGTTCGGCGTTCGATCGGGGGCACTACCGACCTGGTGTCCCGGGTGCGGGTACTATGGAATCCACCAGGGATTGAACTCCTGTATTCAACAGTTGGGGCTTCCCCATCATGAGGTGGTGACGGTCTCGGGTATCGGCTGTGCAGGGCGGTATCCTTTTTTCACGAACACATACGGGGTACACACGGCTCACGGAAGGGCCGTGCCCTTGGCTACCGGTGTGAAGATGGGCAATCCCGCTCTAACGGTCTATGCGGTCGGGGGTGACGGCGACGGCCTGGCTATCGGAGGTGGTCATCTGCCTCATGCCGCGAGAAGAGACGTGAACATCAACTATCTGCTATTTGACAACTCCATATACGGGCTGACCAAAGGTCAACCCTCTCCAAGCTCCCCTATGGGCATGAAAACCAAGGCAAGTCCCGGTGGAACCGCCGACAGGCCTCTCAATGCTACTTTGATGGCCCTGACCTACGGAGCCACCTTTGTGGCGAGACTCTTTGCCGGAGATCCAAACGCCATCGCGGAAGCGCTGGTGGAAGGCACACGCCACAATGGATTCTCATTCTTTCATATCTATACGCCATGTGTAACGTTTGACAAATCCTTTAAGACCTGGGATAACCTGAAGAAATGGGTTCATCCCCTGCCCGAGGATCACGATCCGGGTGATTTAAGGACAGCTTTCGATCAGGTGCTGAAGGACGATTTCAGCCTGGGAATATTGTTCAAGAACGAGTAGACTGATCGTAGGGTTCGATCTGAATGTGAGCCTTCAGTTTAGCAGGGCAGATCTTCTCATGGAGCGTGTCATTGCGAGGAGTAACACGACGAAGCAATCCCCATGTCCACTGCGCAGGAGATTGCTTCGCTGCGCTCGCAAAGACATCTTGCTGGAGCCCCTCGAATGACTGAAGGTTGCTTGGGGCCGGCGACTTCGCGAAAAGAGATGACTTTTGTATGAAAATGTCCCTTTGCTTGGAATGTGGTGGCTTGCCTTCGGGCGACTGCCGGCACTGCGTTCCGGGCATTTCTGTGTTTCGTTGTGCCTGGTCGAGGCATGATAATTGCCAATAAGGGGATGGTCTTGAAGAACGAAATCAAGCTCTCCATGCGGCGTCAACCTCCTATGCGCGCGGTTCTCGTGGGGCTCGTCCCGTGCATGGCTGTAGGCGTTTTCCTCTTCGGGTGGCGATCCCTCGCGATAGTTCTGTTCTGTTGTTTGGTGGCCTATGTCACTGAAGTAATTTTTGAAACCTACAGGGGAGGGTCTCCAACTGAGAGCATAATGGTATCGGGCGCCCTGTTGGGGCTGAGCCTGCCTCCGGGTGTTCCATACTGGATAGCCGCGGTAGGGGTCATTTTCGGTGTGGTCTTCGGCAAACAGATATTCGGCGGCTTCGGCAGGAACTTATTCAACCCGGCCATTGTAGGCAGATGTTTCATATACGTCTCCTTCCCTATGTCCATGGCCGGTCAGTGGACTATTCCGGGTTCGGGGCCGTTGGGCCGCCTGACATCCTACTGGGCGCTGGATGCCGTCACGTCGGCCACGCCTTTGATCGCGTTCAAGCAATCCGGATCTCTAACCGATTTGCAGTCCCTGTTCCTGGGAAATGTCGCGGGTTCCATAGGGGAAACCTCGGCAGTGGCCATTCTGATCGGCGGCTTGTACATTATCTACAAAAAGGCCGCTGACTGGCGCTACCCGGTCTCTTGTTTGCTCGGGGCCATGACCCTCAACACGATACTTTACTTGTACAAAGTCGATGGTGTCCTGGATCCCGTTCGGAACCTCGTTGCAGGCAGCCTTCTTTTCGGAGCATTCTTCATGGTGACGGAGCCGGTATCGGGATGCGCCAAGAAAGGGGCCAAATGGGTGTACGGCATATTTATCGGCTGTATGTGGATAGTGATTCGGTCCTTTTCCGGTTTCCCGGAGGCGACCGCGTTTGCCATCCTGCTGGGAAACACGTTCGGGCCACTCTTTGACGAGGCGGCTGCTCTGCTTGAACAACGGAAGAAGACCAAAGCCGCCGGAGCTTTGAACACGCCATGAAATTCCTGAGGGAAATAGTGTTCATATTCCTCGTGGGTTTTTGCTTCGCAGGGCTCACCGCTGCGGTGAACTATGCTCTCGAATCCCGGGTCTCCCTTAACGAAAAGACACGCAATACTCGCTATCTTCTTGAGGTGCTCGGAATTGAAGCCCCTGCGGCCGCGGGTCCTGAACTGATAGTCGATTTGGAAAAGACAAGGATCAGCGCATCCCGGATCAAGGGCAACACAGTTTACAGATCATACGATGAAAAGGGACATCCCACCGGATACGCGTTCCATTTTTCCGGCAAGGGGTTCTGGGGTAACATCTCGGGACTCATGGCGCTTGAGAACGACCTGGACACCATAAAGGGCATAGTCTTTACCTCACACAACGAGACCCCCGGTCTGGGCGCCCGGATTGACGAAGATTGGTTTCAACGGCAATTCAGGAGAATCATGCTCTCAGGCAGACCTGAGAATGGGAAGTTCATAACAATCCGAAGTGGGGAGAGCGGCAAGAAGAACACAGTGGACGCTATTACCGGCGCGACCATGACTTCAAGCTTGCTTGAGAAACTCCTGAATGAGGACATCCAAGGCATTGTAGAGATGAAAGAGGAGATCGGGAGGACGGAGTGGCCGTTTCGTCAAGAAAAATAGCAAAAGACGGTGCCTGGTTCAACAATCCCGTCTTCAGGCAGGTGCTGGGAATATGTTCCGCGTTGGCGGTCACCAACCTCGTGTCCAACACCGCCGTAATGTGCCTGGGACTCATCTATACGCTGGCATTGTCCAGCCTGACCGCTTCTTTGCTGCGAAAGGTCACCCCATTCCGCCTGCGTATCATCTCTTCAACCCTGACTATTGCGGCTTACGTAATCGTGCTGCACATCTTTCTAAAAGCCTATGTTCCTGAGATCAGTGACAGGCTGGGGCCTTATGTAGGCCTCATAATAACCAACTGTATTATTCTTGGCCGCGTGGAAGCTTTCGCAACTCAGAACAGACCGTGGCCTTCATTTGTGGATGGAATAGCCTCCGGACTGGGGTATTCCCTGGTGTTGATGATCATTTCCGTTTTCAGGGAAGCCCTGGGATTCGGAAGCATACTGGGATATCCCCTACCCTTTGAATTCACCCACTGGACCATTATGACGATGGCCCCAGGCGCGTTTTTCATGCTGGGAATCTTAACCTGGGTCGCGCGATGGATAGACTCTCTGGGGACCGAAGAACCGGCCCCGGCCGGCAAGTGATACCAATGTGCTTTCAAAGAGGGAACATATGGCTCAAACCCGGAAGGGAGAAATCCCCCCTGCCCCCCTTTGCTAAAGGGGGGTGGTTCAAATCCCCCCCTTTGAAAAAGGGGGGACAGGGGGAATTTTCAGACTCGGTCCCTCACCGATCCACTGTACTTCTTTGAACGCAACTTGGCATGAGGATCCGATAATGGACAGCACAGGGCCTTTTGTAATTTTTTTCGCATCGATCTTCACGGGGAATATCCTCCTGAGCAACTTTCTCGGCATGTGCTCCTACCTTTCGGTCTCTCGTGAGTTGAAGACCGCATGGGGACTGGGGCTGGCGGTGGCCTTTGTGATGACCTGCACGTGCGCGGTCAATTACTTCGTGTATCACAATTTTCTCGTTCCACTCAACCTGGAATATCTGCAATTCATTGCGTTCATCATCGTTATCGCCGCGTTTGTGCAACTGGTGGAGATGGTGGTGGACAGGGTTTCCGACAGGCTCTACGCTGCACTGGGTATTTTTCTCCCACTCATCACCGTCAACTGCGCGATTCTCGGAGCGTGTTTGTTCATGGTGATCCGCAAGTACGATTTCCTCCAGTCGGTGGCGTTCGGCATGGGAAGCGGCATCGGGTGGACCTTGGCCATCATGGCACTGGCCGGGCTTCGCCGAAAGATGTCAAAGAGGTCCAGGGTCATCCCTGCCCTGGAAGGTCCGGGCATAGTTTTGATTGTCACAGGAATCATAGCCCTGGGCTTTCTCGGGTTCAGCGGAATGGTTGGGATCAACTGACAAGCGTGTCCGGGTATCGGCTGTCCTTGAATGAATTGTGAACTGGGTTTCTGGAACACCCGGGGCCGAGCGAAAGGAAAGTCCAATTGATCACCGCGTTTGTAATGCCCGCTCTGTACATCGGAGGACTGGCGACTCTGTTGGCCGTGATCATCCTGGTGGCTGAACGCTATCTCATGGATTACGGTGAAGTGGAACTCACCATAAACGATGAGAAGAAGCTCAAGGTCAAAGGAGGAAACACGGTTCTGGGCACATTGAAGGAACACAGGATATTCATCCCTTCCGCTTGCGGTGGTCGAGCCACCTGTGGGTATTGCAAGGTCAAGGCCGTCTCCGGATTCGCTGAGCTTCTTCCGACCGAAGCTCCCCTGTTGACAGAGGAGGAAATCGCGGACAGCGTCCGGCTCTCCTGCCAGATAAAGATCAAGAATGACGTAGCAATAGAAATCCCCGAAGAGTTCTTCCGCATAAAGGAATTCCACGCCGTTGTGGATTCAATCGCTGATTTGACTTACGATATCAAACAATTTTGCTTCAGATTGGTTGAACCCGAATCAATTGCATACAAAGCCGGGCAGTACATTCAGTTTCAGGCGCCGGAATATGGAGAGAACACAGCGTCGGTGTACCGGGCATATTCAATGTGCGGCATACCCAAGCGAAACGACTGCGTAGACCTCATGGTTAGGCTGGTCCCTGAAGGGATCGCAACCACGTACTTGCACAAACACCTGAGCGCGGGAGATGAAGTTACGTTCACCGGCCCGTATGGAGATTTCTATCTCAGGGACACAGATCGCCGCATGATCTGCGTCGCGGGCGGGTCGGGTATGGCTCCCATAAGGTCGATCTTATTGTCCATGTCCAAAGAGCAGATCGCAATAAAGGAACCGATCTTCTTCTTTGGAGCGAGATCCAAGAGGGATCTGTTCCTGGTGGATGAGTGGTGGCAGTTTGAGAAGGACAACCCCGGATTCAAGTTCGTGCCTGTTCTGTCCCAGCCTGATCCGGACGATAATTGGGACGGAGACACGGGATCGGTCGTTGAGATTGTGGGTAAATATGTCCAGGAACTTTCGGAAGCCGAGGCCTATCTGTGCGGCGGCCCGGGTCTGTTGAACGCGTGCATAGGAGCGCTGACCAAGATGAAGATGCCGGAGGAGCGGATATACTATGACAAGTTCTGATGAAAGCGCGTCAACACATACCGGTGATCCCCGACTCGCGGAAATCGAGAAGAGACTGCACCGCGGCAACTATCTGCGAGGGGACGACCGCCCTCTTGCACGTATACTCGAGGAAGACGCGGCCGAAGTCACTCGCCTCGAAATGGACCTGGAAGATGTAACCTCAAAGATGAAACGACTCTACGATCTCGGCAGGAAAGGGCTGGGAGACACCGTGATCGTGGATGTGATCTTTGAGGTGTCTGTCAGGGAAGAGCGGGGCATCCTCGCCGGCCCCTGGGGAGACCAATTCGCGGCTCCAAAGGCAACTGTGACCGCGGTGAACCTGAGGAACGGCAAGACCCTCACATTTTCGGTCCTTGGGTGGCATCTCATCCGTTCTCATGGTTTCTTCCAGGGCATGGGAAGCCCGTTCCGCATCGAACCCAAAGAATTGCACGACTTTTTCCATTGAATCGGCCTTGGCTCATTGCCACGGCCGAATGGTCCACAAATTGAGTGACAGATTGTAGGATGGGGGGAGCGAAGCGAACCCCATAGATCGAGGAATTATCCGACTGAGGTGTGGCGTGAAAGACTCGACCGATGGGATTCCCTCTGGTCATCCCATCCTACCTGCTGATTTTCTCTCATTTGAAAGCGTATTAGTATAACCCGTCATTCCCGCGCACGCGGGAAACCGCCATCCCGGCCCGGCCTGCGCCAAACCGCTGCACCGTCATTCCCGCGCACGCGGGAAACCGTCTCCGTGACCTCTGTGTCCTCTGTGGCAAAATCTGTCATTCCCGCGCACGCGGGAATCCAGCTATTGCCTACCTGTGACAACCATTTTCGGATTGCCGTTCCCGCTTTCACGGGAATGATGGGATGTCGCGATCGCGGATCAGAAAGAGATCTTGGAGACTGCCATAAGCCTCGGTTCAAGAGATCCTCGTCTTCTCGCGAGGGCGGCGGTCAGTGGTCTTGACCGGCATGGACGCGGGTACTATCGTAGGATAGTAAGGTTGATTCTTCTGAAGTCGTCGGGCATTGGGCGGCTTCACAATCCAATGAACACCCCATTTGGAAGAGCGGCTCGCCATTTGCGCGAAGCTGCAGGGAGAAAGACCATTGAAAGAGACCGTTTCCGTCAAGAACATTGGCTTACGTGGCGTGAGTGTAGCTGACACCGGGATCAGCTTCATCGACGGCGAAAAAGGTATTCTCATCTATCGCGGGTACCGTATTGAGGAGTTGGCAGAGCGATCCTCGTTCATGGAAACTGCGTGGCTGCTCCTCAACGGCGATCTGCCCAGCGAATCGGAACTCGCCTCATTCTCGGCACAGGTGGCGGAGGTCCGGGAGCTTCCTGACTATGTGTACACCTGTCTGCGATCCCTCCCGATCACGGCTGACCCAATGGATGTCCTGCAGGCGAGTGTACCCCTCATCGCAGCGGCGGACCCTGATCTCCAGGGGGAAACCAGAGACGCCAACTTTCGCATGGCGGTCAGGTTGATCGCACGCCTGCCCTCTGTCACGGCTGCCTGGCATAGGATCAGGAACGGCCTGGATCCGCTGCCCCCTGACGCGAATCTGTCCCACGCGGCCAACTTCTTGTGGCAAATGACCGGCGAGAAGCCTGATGATGAGACCGCACATGATCTTGACGTATGTTTGATACTTCACGCGGATCACACTTTCAACGCGTCCACCTTTGCCTGCCGCGAAGTTTGCTCCACCAGATCTCACATGTATGCGGCTGTGGCAGCGGGAATCGGCGCGTTGTCGGGTAGTCTTCATGGCGGCGCCAACACTCGAGTCATGAAGATGATGCTGGAGTTGGAAAAAGAAAAGGATGTCGCGGCCTGGGTGAGGAATCAGATCGAAAGCGGTCAAAGAATAATGGGCATGGGGCACGCTGTGTACAAAACCATGGACCCACGGGCGAGATATCTCAAGGACATGGCATCCGGACTAGGTAAGAGCAAAGGTCTGGAAAAGTGGGATCACATGTCCAAACTCCTGGAAAAGACTGCGTTGGAAGAGTTTGAAAAGAGAGGAAAAACAGAGATCAAACCCAATGTGGACTTTTACAGCGCACCTGTTTATTACATCATGGGAATTCCTCTTGATCTGTTCACTCCGATCTTTGCTATTTCCAGGGTTGCGGGTTGGTGCAGCCACATAATAGAAGAAAAGTTCGCGGAGGCTCAGAAGAAACCCATGCTCTATAGGCCCAAGGCCGACTATGTGGGAAACTATTGTGGGCTTGTGGGCTGCGAATACGAAGCCATGAAAACCAGAGAACAGGCGTAAGACCAATGCGCTTTCAAACAGGGAACATATGGCAAGAATCCGGAAGGGAAAAATCCCCCCTGCCCCCCTTTGCGAAAGGGGGGTGGTTCGGGTCCCCCCCTTTGAAAAAGGGGGGTTAGGGGGGATTTTCATACTCGGTCCCTGACCTGAACACTGTACTTCTTTGTACGCAACTTGGAATAAGACATGAACTTCAAACATGACGTGGTGATTGTGGGTTCCGGTTTGGCCGGATTACGGGCCGCGCTGGAAGTGGCCGACGGGTCTGACGTGGCCCTGGTGAGCAAGGTCTACCCGACGCGATCTCATTCAGGCGCGGCACAGGGTGGAATAGGAGCCGCACTGGGAAATGAAGAACCGGATGACTGGGAATGGCACATGTACGACACGGTCAAGGGAGGAGACTATCTCACCGATCAGGATGCTGCCGAGGTCCTTGCAAAGGATGCTGTCAGGGCTGTCTACGAATTGGAGCACATGGGCGTTCCCTTTAACAGGACCGCTGAGGGGCGAATCGCTCAACGGGCCTTTGGAGGGCATACCAGGAATTTTGGGGAAGGCCCGGTAAAGAGAGCCTGCTACGCGGCCGACCGGACAGGCCGGGTGATTCTGGATACGCTCTACGGCGAGGCGGTGAGAAAGGGAATCAGAGTATATTCCGAGTTCAATCTCATGGATCTGGTTGTTGAGCAGGGACGGATTGCGGGCATCGTGGTCTGTGAACTGGCCACAGGAGCGCTTCATGTGCTGCAGGCGAGGTCGGTCCTCTTGGCCACCGGAGGATTCGGCAAGGTTTTCAAGGTGACCTCCAACTGCCACGCTAACACCGGTGATGGGGTGAATCTGGCTTACGAGGCCGGCATCCCCCTCCAGGACATGGAATTCGTTCAGTTTCATCCCACGGGGATCTATGGGATGGGTGTTCTGATAAGCGAGGCGGCCAGAGGTGAAGGAGGCATCCTGCGCAACCGCGACGGCCGGCGCTTCATGGAAGAATACGCGCCGATCATAAAGGATCTGGCCCCACGGGACGTGGTCTCCAGGGCGATCGTAACCGAAATCAGACAGGGTCGGGGTATAGAAGGCCGCGACTTCGTGCATCTGGACCTCACGCATCTTGGCAAGGAACGCATAGCAGAGAGGCTTTCGGACATATCCTCGTTCGCGCGAATATATCAAGGGATCGACACCGCGGTTGACCCTGTTCCGGTCAGTCCCACCTGCCATTACGCTATGGGAGGGATCCCGACCAATTCGGATGGACAGGTCCTGGATGATGACTTTCAGCCGTTCCCAGGCCTGTACGCCGCGGGAGAGTGCGCCTGCATCTCGGTGCATGGCGCCAACCGGCTTGGCTGCAATTCCCTGGTAGACCTTGTGGTATTCGGGCGCCGGGCCGGAAAGAGCATCGCCACGGACCTCAAGCACCTTGAATGGAATGAGCCCTCCCGGCATGCCAAGGACAAGGTCTCCTCAAGGATGGAGAGCATATTGAACAGGCGGAATGGCGAAAGAGCATTCTCAATACGTAGTGAGATACAGGAAATGATGACTGACCGATGTTCGGTGTATCGCAAGGAAGAGGATTTGGCAGCGGCTCTGTCTGAGCTGGCGAACCTCAAAGAGAGATACAAGGAAGTAGTGGTAGATCATCACGGAACCGCGTTCAACACAGATCTCTTTGAAGCGCTGGAGTTGGGTTCCTTGCTCAATCTGGCAGAGACCATCCTGATCTCCGCGTCTGCCAGAAAGGAAAGCCGCGGGGCCCATTTCCGAGTGGACTTCCCTGAAAGGGACGACGCGAATTGGCTCAAGCACACTTTGGTCCAACAAACTGATCAGGGACCGCGGTTGTTGTTCAAACCCGTGAGTATCACCCGTTTCCAGCCCAAGGCGAGGACCTACTAATACTGCCCGGCGGAAATCAACAGGCAGTTCTATTGAACCGATGATCTATCGTAAGGGATGGTCACGGAACAAGCGTATCACCCCAACGGCTCTTGCAGGTGTCATGTGACGCCGTTGACCCGTCATTCCAGAGCCTGCCCCGGACGCCGATCCGGGGAAAGCCGGAATCCAGGCTTTTCATTATCTGCTGGACCCCGGCGCCTGCCCCGGACTACGATCCGGGGTTCGCCGGGGTGACGAGGTGGACAGACTTACATTGAGGATTTTACTGTCAACGAACTTGAGCCGAGGAGTACTAGAATGACAATGCAGTTCAAGATATTCCGCTTCGATCCCCAGGTGGACAAGGAACCTTACTTCAAGGAATACAGCGTCCAAGCCGAGGGTTCCGACCGTATCCTCGATTGCCTGAACAGAATCAAGTGGGAGCAGGATGGGACTCTCAGCTACCGTCATTCCTGCGCACACGGCGTGTGCGGCTCCGACGCCATGAGAATAAACGGTGTGTGCGCGCTCGCTTGCCAGAAGCTGGTGAAGGACTATCAGGACTCGAAGGTGCTCCTGGAACCGCTTCCCACGTTCAAGGTCCTAAAGGACCTCATAGTGGACATGACCCCCTTCTTTGAGAAGGTGGAACGGATCCGACCCTATTTGATCGCTTCCGACCCACCTCAACGTGAGAGACTTCAGTCACCGGAAGACAGAAAAGAGATCGACCAGGTGATCCGATGCATTTTGTGCGCTTGTTGCAGCGCCTCCTGCCCTGTTTCCCAGGAAGACGAGAGCTTTCTTGGACCCGCTCCGTTGGTGCAGGCCTTTCGAAGGGTGTTCGATTCACGAGACGAGGAGCGTGCCGAGCGGCTGAAACAACTGGACACCCCATCCGGTGTCTGGGGATGCGAGAATCACTTCGAGTGTACCCGTGTTTGCCCCAAGGAAATCCTGGTCACCAAAGCGATCAACACAATAAAGAGAGCGGAAAAACAACAAGGGTGATAGGAACGCTCATGCCCGGCCGAGTCCGGGCACAACGAAGCATAAGAATGTCCGCAAAGTCGTGGGTCCCGCGCAGAATTCGGAATGCGGCAGGATTTCGCAGGGTCCCGGCCGTAGGGGCGTAGCATGCTACGCCCTCTTGGATAGTGGGTCCAAGACGGAACCCGGGGGATTTCCCAGTCCATCCATTTTTATAGGAATGCGCTTTCAAAGAGGGAGCATATGGCTCAAGTCCGGAAGGGAGAAATCCCCCCTACCCCCCTTTGGTAAAGCTGACTCTTGCCCACGCGTGACACAGTGGGTATCGCTACCACCTGTGATTCCGGTCAGTTGGCCGGCAGGTGAAACTGTCCCCCGGGGCAAAGAGGGCGTAGCATGCTACGCCCCTACACCGAAACCCCGGCATCAATGCCGTCCGGACGAAGCCCCTGTGTTTTGTTTTGTTTTTTTGGGGTCAGTTGTGGGGTCAGGCTTGACATATATGGATTTGAGGGTGCAGACTGCGAAGAATGGCACGGCGAGCACGCATTCACTATCCGGGCGCTGTCTATCATGTAATGCTACGTGTGAACGGCGGCCCGAATATTTTCTTTGACGAGCCGGACCGGATTCGTTTCTACGATCTGCTGGAGGAAGGAACCAAGCGGTCAATCGTCTGCGCAAACGTGCGGAAACGAATGCCCGTCTGGGGGCAGAGCTTGAGAGGGTAAGAGAAGACCTGGCACAAATACAAATATGTCAAGCCTGACCCCGACACCCGACATGACCCCGACATTGACGAGCCGGACCGGATTCGTTTCTACGATCTGTTGGAGGAAGGAATCAAGCGGTCAATCGTCTGCGCAAACGTGCGGAAACGAATGCCCGTCTGGCGGCAGAACTTGAGAGGGTAAGAGAAGACCTGGCACAAATACACATATGTCAAGCCTGACCCCTACGCATATGTCAAGCCTGACCCCTACGACGGTTGTGCGATGCGAGCATCGGGTCTCAATGGGCCTGGCTTTGATCCAAATCGCAGGTGTGATGTGATGACCATCATGGTAACGTTTAAGAAGTTTTTCAACCGTCTCCAAAATCACAAATCACCGGCGAGACTGCATCATTTCTTCCAGAACTTCCACCCTTTGCCGGTTGGCTGAGTCACTGGGCGCATTTCTTCGACCTCTCTTATCATGTTGATTGCTGTTTGATCGTCCCGAAGTCGCGTGAATTCATCAAAAGCCTTTTTGTCGTCACCATGGCGGTGCGCACGCAGCCACCAGTACATGTGCTGTGAATCAGCGACCGGGATTCCACTCTTGAAATTGTACTCCAGAATATCTCCAAGGTTGGATTGCGCCTCGCCGTACTTGCCAGCCTTCACGCAGGCAATTCCACTTATAGACTTAAGGTGTAACTCTTTATCGAGATCGAGCAGATCCTCATATTCGACCGCGATCCGATCAGCAAGTCGAATTACCTTTGTGTGTCTTTCCCCTTTGTCTGCCGCTTCCATTTGATCGATTAACCTATTAAACTTCCTCTCCCTGCTATTCAATGCCACGATGCCCCTCCTTTGAGTGAATCACGCGCCAGACTTTCCATTCAGGAAGCGCCGCACTTTTCAAACGGGGTTCTCATCCTGGGACATTTCAGCTACCGGTCGCATGTCATCCGGTCTTCTTGCACAGATGATTTTACCTACTTTGTCCGGGAAGTTTTTTTAACGGGGATCATTCCGCGATCCCCGAAATTCTGGTCGTTTTTGAACCCCAAAACCGATCTCCGATGGATTTCGATCCCCAAATGGCGTCGCTGCGCTTCCGTATGTCGCCCGGCGACCCGAATTCCCACCTTTTGGCCAGATCAGTGACTATTTTGTCCAAATTTGAACGTACCACACCTTTGATCCCACAGTCAAGGGTGATGTTGAGTGTATGTTTTCATCCTAAGAGTCCTTCATCTAGCAAACACGCCGTGCTCCCGATACTCCGGAAAATGATGATAGATAATGCTGACGAGCCCGTTAGTGGAAAGCGCCTGGAGAAGATCTAATGCCATTCTGTCGGTCAATGGAATGGCTCATCAAGCGTCTGATCAAGGTCGGAGCAAAGGTTGCCTATCACGGTCGGAGGTGGCAAGTTTATGTGGCTTCGGCGTTTCCGTTGGCTCATCACTATCGGTTTGTGTTCGGGTGAGGGCACACGCTCAAGATTGCGTTTGACTCAAAGGCGAAAGGCGTGGTACGGTCTAAACTTTGGGAAAGAGTTGTTGATACGGCACAAATGTTGGATTTGGGGATCGTTGGACCATTTTCAGAAACGCAGCGGCGCGGATTCGTGGATCGAAATCCACCAGAGATCGGTTTTTCGGTGTGAAACGACCGGCATTCCTGGGATCGCGGAATAATTCCGGGTCAGAAAGCACCGCCTAGTTCGCGAGGAAATAGGAGAAGGGCAATGGGATTCCTAGACATGTTCAAATCGAAATGGAAACACTCCGATAGTAGGGTTCGCCTCCGAGCGGTGGAGAGCCTGGATGATCAATCATCCTTACTTCATGTTGCCAAGAGCGCCCGCCATGAAGACGTTCGAGAGGCAGCTATGGCACGCTTGGAGGATGCCTTTCTCGCTGAAATTGTCAAGACCCACTCTGATATGGACATTCGCAGACTAGCGTTTGAGCGTTTAACGGATCAAGTATTGCTGGCTGACATATCCAGGGACAGCAATATTAGCTCGGATGTTCGCATGGCTGCAGTGGGACGTTTAACAGATCAAGTATTGCTGAACAACATTGCCTGGGATGGCAATATCAGTTCGGATGTTCGCGAGGTAGCAGTTGGGCGTTTGACGGATCAAGCATTTCTGGTTGGTATTGCCAAGATGTGCGCTCAATCAGACGTTAGAGTGGCCGCTTTGGAGCGAGTGGAGGATCAGGAAGTGCTGGCTGATATTGTCACGACGGCCTCTGATTGGGATGTTCGCGAGGCAGCAGCGAAGCATTTGACGGATCAAGCACTTCTGGTCGATATTGCCAAGAAACCTAATGAGCCACATGCTCGCAGGCGAGCAGTTGAGCATTTGAGCATTTGACGGATCAAGCACTTCTGGTTGATATTGCCAAGGACCCATATTATAGGGGTGTTCGCGGGGTAGCAGTTGAGCGTTTGACGGATCAAGCACTTCTGGCTGATATTGCCAAGAACGACTCTGATTTGGATGTTCGCAGGCGAGCAGTTGAGCGTTTGACGGATCAAGCACTCCTGGCTGATATTGCCAAGGACACCTATTATAGAGGTGTTCGCGAGGTAGCAGCGGGGCGTTTAACGGATCAAGCACTTCTGGCTGATCTTGCTAAGAACGACTCTGATTTGGATGTTCGCATGGCTGCTTTGGAGCGTGTGGAAGATCAGGAATTACGTCGACGGCTTCAACCATCTTTTTTTGAGTGTGAAGTTCCGACGAGGAAATGGGGACGCTGTTCCGCCAACCAGTGCCCGTGCTTGGAGGCGATAATTA